>JABLTO010147920.1_pt1 | contig 12246 bp, 13 predicted proteins | sample 7160091 | NCBI WGS metagenome assembly JABLTO01 (sample SAMN14651225, study PRJNA627086) | human gut metagenome | isolation source: feces | host: Homo sapiens
ACATATAATAATATATATCAAATGCAATTCTATACTTTTCCGCACGTGAAATATTTGTTTTTTATATTGCAAATTAGTGAAATATTACGGCAGCGAAAGTCGGGAATAGAATCTGCCCATATCCGCCGTATATATAGTTTAGGTACATCTGCCGATGTGTTATTTGTATTTTTCAATTACAATTATAGTCCGGCCCTTACTGCTCGTTCCCTTTATCTCCTTAAATACAGCCTTTCCACGGCCGCGTATCACCAGCTTATCGCCTTCTGTCACCTGCTTTTCCGGTTTCGATACTGTCACCCCGTTTACAAATACTATACCTGCAGAGACAGCTTCACCTGCTTTTCCGCGGGAAAGCCCAAACGCCGCTGACAGTACATTATCAAGTCTGAGTGATGATACACTTTCAGTCACTTCTATCCTGTGAAACTCAGGAACTATGAGCTCAGATACCGGCACTTCCTCAAACTGCAGACGAGCCCTCCCAGCCTTATCCATGTTCATCATTATAAATGAAGCCATCTCCTTCAGGACTATTATGTCAGCCCCGTCTTTTCTGACGAGTATATCTCCCGTACTTTCACGCTTTATACCAAGCCCCATCAGAGAGCCGAGATAATCACGGTGCGTCAGCACAGGCGCACCCTTTTTCAGCGTCACGCGAAGTACAGTAAGAGGATCGTCATCCGGCTCGTTCCTGAAATATTCGGACGGCTGTGCTTCTATATACTCCGGCATAAATACCGCCAATGCTCTTTCTGCGTCATCATATCCTCCGTAAAATCCGCATCTTGCTCTTCCAAGCTCTCCTGTACGCAGCATATTCTGCGCCAGAGATCTTCCATGCGGATCGAGGAAATGACTCGTCGTTATCATATATCTGTCGCTGCACTGCCGCGCTCTGTCCTGCAGCAGCGCCTCAAGCAGCCTGTCTTCTTTTTCTGTCAATTTATAATATCTCCTTAATACTAATTATTTTAATGATAAAATATCTTGTCGGGCCGCCGGCGGCCCGTGCTGCGCAGAGCATTCGTACATCCTCACTTGCTCATGCGTTTATACAGTATACCACACGTTTTCTGCTTTTACTCGCCGGACGCTTACTATATACTTAAAGGATATTATGTTTCAGAGTTATGTCACAAGGAGGCAAAGTCATGAAAATAGCAGTTCTGGGCTGCGGAGCCATAGGCTCGCTCTACGCTGCCAGCCTGGCGCAGGACCCTTCAAACGAGGTCCTTTGCATAGTAAGATCGGAGCAGCACGCTTCACGGATCAACAGCTCAGGCATAAATATCATTTCAAATAACGGATGCAGCAATATTTCAGCATCACCGCGCGCAGTCACCGACACAGAAAATGAAGTACCTGCAGATATCGTTCTTATCGCTGTAAAATCATATGCGACGGAAGATGCAGTAGCCGGCCACGCAGCGCTTTTCGGTCCTGATACCATAGCGCTCACACTTCAGAACGGATACGGAAACCATCTGAAAATACTGAACGCCGTTCCGAAAGAACGCATCATAATGGGAACTACCGCAATGGGAGTAAACATAGACAGTGAAGGTCATGTCATACTCGCTGGCACAGGCAAAACGGTTATCGGATCACTTGCTCCGGAAACAGAGACCGGACATTCATCACTCGCAACAGTAAAAAAACTGCTTTCTGATGCAGGATTTGACATAGAAGAAACATCAGATGCGCAGGGCGCTGTACTTGATAAGCTTCTTATAAACGTTGGAATAAACGCTGTATGCGCTCTCAATGATGTTCCTAACCGTTTCATATGCGACGATCCTGATATGCGCGCCCGTGCGGAAGCACTCGTACGCGAGGCTGTTGAAGTACTTAACGATGCTCTCGGCAAAAGCTTCGATCCTGACAGCGTATGGGGCAAAGTCCTTGCTATAGCTGAAAAGACAGGCCTTAATGTATGCTCTATGCTTCAGGATGTAAGAAAGAACAGCCAGACTGAGATATCCGCCATAAACGGCGCAATAGTAGATATAGCATCAAAAGCCGGGCTTGAAGCGCCTGTCAATGCTGCCGTAACAGACGAGATCCTGATGCTGACCACATAGGAATGCTTCACGATGATCCGCCCTGATCAAACAGTACGAATTTTAGCGATATAAGATCTTTAGAGAAAATTTCTATGATCGTTTATCGTTAATAGTCAAACTGTGATATTGATCTTCAAAAAATAAAACAAGCTGATATGAACAGCATCTGAAATGATCGGCTTCCCGACTCTTATATTTCAACGCTTCATATCAGCTTTCTTATGTCTTAAATATTCAGTTTAAGATCTTTTAGAGACCCTCCTCTGTCAGAACACCGTCCCAAAGACAGTATCTGCATGAACCCGGACAATTTCTCGGATCATGATAAGGGTTATAATAGTTAGGACATACATTGTTGCTTTCCTTAGGAAGTCTCTTAAACTGAGCGAATTTCTTTTCAAGAAGAACCCTTTCTTCGTCTGTCAGACTTTCAAGTGTCATATAATTCCTCCCATTCCATAAAGTATCAAATACATTTCAACCAATCAGATAAATCTCATATCTAATGATTATATGATTCAGTATAATCATTAGTCAATACTATAATTGATAAAATTAATAAGCTCTGCATAAAAATCCAATGTAACACTCACGCATCAGCGCCGGCCCGACCGGCGTACATCATATCACATATCGACACATATTACAGTAAAGAAAAACGGACCGCTATGCGCGATCCGTTTTGCCGTTATGTCAAACAACCTAAGAATTTATGAGGACGAAATAAATCGTTACCTGCAAATTTTTTATCAGTCAAATTTATTGACTGCCTTAACATATTTTCCAAGAACACCTATATTAACGAAGTAATATGAGTATCTCTCTTTTTTCTTTACCTGTACGAGCTGACCCTGCTGCAGCTTTTTAAGATGCTGTGATATAGTCGCCTGTGAATAATCAAACGCTCCTACTATATCCTTATTGCACACCAGCTGCCTGGCAGCATTACACTTCATGATATATCTGAATATTCTGATACGGACAGGATGCGCCAGCGCATCAGAAACATTTGCAATAAGCAGGACTTCTTCCTCCTGCAGATCATCGCTTTCTTTTCTAAGCCTCATTTCAGTAACCTTCCATAAATCGCCTATTTTCTATTAGCATTGTAGCACTACATCTAATATAATGCAACAACAAATTGTTTACCTGTTCAATTGTATACATTATATTCACATATGCCGCGCCGGCGCGGCCGCTGATATGGCCTGTTTACGCATAGAAACTCAGGGCATATTTCAGTACGCCTGCACATTTTACAACATGCTGCATAAAGAAATATGCCCTGAATCACTTCCGCAAAATAAATTTTCTATATAATGATCCTGTCGTTAGTATTCATAATACTCAACAGGGACATCAACACGCTGAAGCTCGTCGTCATAGTCAAAATTACCTACTATATAGTTATAGTGACCGTCAACGAAATCATAACCCTTCTCAAGTACATACTTTACAGGGATCTGGATCTCATAATCATCAAGATCTCCTGTTTCAAGCGCAACATCGAGATAATTTTTCGGAATGATCATGATAACATGACCTTCATGCGCAAAGTAATAGTGAAAAGGCTTTAACTCTTCCGGTAATCCCGGATATTCATTATCAAGAGTCTTTGCCTGCAGGTCAAAGACGCTTTTTCTTATGTTCAGATTTTCAAAATCTAAAGCTGTGTCGTTATAATTCATTAATGCACCCTCCTGCCTCTAACGGGATTATACAGCAACCAATGCATAACTTCAAGTAATCCATAAGTTTAAGCTATATTTATTTATGATATGTTTCATTTTTTATGATTTTAAAGCTCCTGTATATCTGTTCAAGCAAAATAACTCTCATCATCTGGTGCGGGAATGTCATCGGTGAAAATGAAAGCCTGAAGTCTGCTCTTTTAATAACTTCATCGGAAAGACCAAGCGAGCCTCCTATAATAAAATCGATATTGCTGCTGCCGCCAAGCGCCAGATCATTTATCTTTGCAGAAAGAGCTTCAGAACTCAATTCTTTTCCACGTACGTCAAGAGCTATGACATACGAGCTGTCACCTATCGTTTTGATTATGCTCTTTCCTTCATTTATTTTCACATTTCTTTCCTCTGCTTCAGACGCATTATTCGGAAGCCTGTCCTCCTTAAGCTCTTTTATCTTAAGTGTACAGTATCTTCCCAGCCTTTTGGAATACTCTGTTATAGCGTCTGACCAGTACTTCTCCTTGAGTTTTCCGATACATATTATATTTATGTTCATAGATCTGCTCCGGCGCCGGGGACGGCGCGTATATATACGACCAGCGGCAGGATATATTATGCCTGCCGCTTGATCCTGAATTATTTTATATCTGATCTCTTACATATACATTTTACATAGAAGAGAATCCGACTCCTTATAGAGCTAAGTTAATTTCCGAAGAAATCATATGGGTTTATACCTGAACTGCCGCTTCCGCTGTTACCGTTACCGCTTCCTGAACTTCCGTCATAGCCTGAGCCCTGTGATGAAGATGACGGCTGAAGTGACTTCTGGTTTGATTCTGACTGAGCTGCAAGAGTTACTTCTGCTGTGCTGCTCTGCTTGTCACGTTCATACGTTACCTTTATAGTGTCTCCGGGTCTGTATTTTACAAGCTCTTTCTTGAGTGCGCTCATATCACCGACTGAAGTTCCGTTTACAGCTGTGATTATATCGCCTTCCTGAAGTCCTGCCTTTGAGGCCGGTGAGTTAGTGTAGATCTGCATTACGTATATGCCCTTGTCAGCCTTGAAGTCTGTCTGATACTGAGCCTTTACAGCTTCTACGTTCATGCCGCTTATGCCGATGTAAGCCTGCTCGTAAGTGCCGTTTTCCTTGATCTCGTCGATTATAGGTGTTGCTGTGTTGATAGGGATGGCAAATCCAAGACCCTCTGCAGAGCTTGCTTTAGCTGAGTTTATACCTATTACCTGACCCTGACTGTTTATAAGAGGACCGCCGCTGTTTCCGGAGTTGATAGAAGCGTCTGTCTGGATAAGACCTTCCATTGTATTCTGGCTGCCTGTTGAGCTGTCTGTCGTCGTTATAGTTCTGTCAAGACCGCTTATGATGCCCTGCGTAACGCTTCTCTCAAAATCAAGTCCGAGCGGATTGCCGATCGCTACTGCATAATCGCCGATCTCAACGTCATCAGAATCGCCGATCTCAGCTGCAGTAAGATTCTTAGCGTCTATTTTTACTATTGCAAGGTCGAGGTCTGTGCTGTTCCAGAGAACAGTACCTGTATATTCTGTTCCATCGTAAAGGTCAACTGTTATAGATTCTGACTCACCATCGTTTACAACATGTGAATTCGTAAGTATATAACCATCGGATGAAACGATTATACCTGTTCCTACGCCCTGCTGAGTACCCTGCTGAAGACCGAATATCGTCTGAGTATATGTCTGCGATACTGTACTTATACCTACGACAGAAGGCATTACCTTCTTTGATATAGCAGATGCAGCATTAAGGCTCTCCGCATCTGAAGAATCTATCTTGATAGTCTGAGTTCCGCCTGAAGATGATGAAGGACTGAGGCATTTGACTGCAACCGCGCCGCCTCCGAAGCCTACACCCGCGCTTATACATACCACAAGAACATAGGCTATTATCTTCTTCGCCTTGTCTGATAATGGTTTTCTCGGTTTTTTATGCTTTGCCGGTTTTTCAGGCTCACTGCTGAATGCTCCTGACGCTGCACCGTTTTCCGGCGGTACAGGAGGTACAGAGCCTGATCCGTTACCTGCAGATGTGTCTGCCTGCCCTGCTGATCCGGCTGTATCTGTGCCTGCATTTGCATTTACAGTATCTGATGTATTGTATGCCATAGTAGGCGCGCGCCTTATATCTTCGCGCGCTCCGGCCCCTATACTGTAGTCTACAGGTGCAGTTTCTGCCTGTTCTGCACCCTGAACATCAGCGGGAGCTGATGTTTCCTGCTCTGTGAAATTATCGTTTACCTCTGTCCTTGTTGCATTTTCTGTTGTTACTTCGTTCAGATCTTCTGCGATATTATTTTCATTCGAGGCATTCATTCCATTTTTCATCTCTTCCATGATGCGTTCCTCCTCAGTGCTTATATATGAGTCAGGCAGCTTATGCCATCGCGCTTGAGCACTTCAAGCTTAAGATGCCTGTCTGTGTAAAAATTGTTCTCTTCCAGGATATTTTTTACAGTCTGCTCGGCAAGCTTTGGAAAATTATTTTCTTTGCTCAGGTGTGCAAGATAAACATATCTGAATCTGTCATCAGCTGACATCACATCCGCTATAATGTTGCCTGCAGTCTCATTTGAAAGATGACCGCACTCTCCGAGTATGCGGCACTTAAGGCTGTATGGATAAGGTCCCATCTTAAGCATGTTTACCTCATGATTTGCCTCAAGCGCAATGATATCAGATGTCTTAAGCTCTTTTACGGCTTCATCAGTCACGATCCCGGTATCTGTCATTATCATGATCTTAGATCCGCCGCTGCATATTGCGTAGCATACAGGATCTACTGCATCATGCGATACTCGTACAGTGTGTATCTCCATATCATTTACGCATATCGTATCACCTGCCGTGAAATCTATAAGCTGTCTGTCATCATACACTTTATCCTGCAGATAAGCAGCTGTTCCCCGGCTTGCGTATATGTTCCACTCCGGATTTTTTTTTGTAAGTACCGGAAGGGCTTTTATGTGATCGCTGTGCTCATGCGTTATGAAGACTCCGTTTATCTCACTTCTTAGTACGCCAAGCTCGTCTATCGAATTATGTATTTTCTTTGTGCTTATGCCCGCATCTATAAGTATAGCCGCTTCGCTGCTTTTTATAATATAGCAGTTTCCGCTGCTGCCGCTTGCGAGTGAGCAAAAACTCAGTCCCATTGACTGCTCCTGTCTGAGGGGCTTCCGCCCTTCTGTATTTATATTTATATACCCTGAATGTGTTGATTTTATGAAGTAATTATGACGTTTTACTGCACTGTGGCTGAAATGTATTTCAAATCGTTATCATTATACCTTATACACCATGCAGGCAGTGCTGTATCATACAGTATACCTCCGTCAACATCGTAGTTGTCTATCCAGTAGACAAGGTACATATCATCGACCGTTATCTGTTTGCTCTTATCTGTTTCAGTCATAAACTCAAGCAACGCTGAAAGCTGCGATGTAACTTCTATCCTGGAGTCACCCTCGCTTACTACTTCCATCCACTTTCTTTCAAAATCAGTTATACGGCCATTTTCAAAATATACCCTCATATAGCACTCCTCAATCGGTATATTTTTATAAACATTGCTGTATGACGCTACAGTTGACGTCCCATCATTAGATATGCCTTCATAAACAACATTTTCCGACATGAAACCGCATCTTTCTATCAGATCATCAGCTGAATTCTTGTATCCGGGCTCATTTCTGTCTGCCTGGGGCAGACTCCTGGTATTCTTTATATTCTTTTGGACTAGATTTCTGTCATATTTACCGTAGCTTACTGTAAGAGTGGTCATCTTTGGAAGCTTATTGTATATCTGGCCCTTATATACAATGTTGTTTTCCTCAAGTACATTCATAGTATACTGATAAGCATTATTATTTTCACTTTTCTTTTGAACGAAGCTTCCGCCGCCGTAGACAGCTATCAGAAATATATTCGTGATGAGCAGTATGACGAGTATTATATTTTTTGATTTATTCCAGTCCATCAGCCGGCCTCCTCCGCATTCCACGCAAGTATATGTCCGTCCTGCGGACTGCACCAGAATTTTACTCCGTCTATTTTTATATACCATGCAGACATGAGATACGACGGATTAGCAGATGTATCCCTCATCATGCAGAACCTTATAATGTTTATATTTTCAGTCACATTTTCAAACTGATTACCCGAAGAATAGCGTTTCAGCATCTCTTCATCTTTATTTTCCTTCGCCTGCTTTATAAGTATGTCTCCGAATTCTTCATATTCGCTTGTTATGACATCTATAGCGTTTATGACTTCGATAGTTTCCGCATTTTCCTTCTGTGTCAGCGCAACTATATCTCGCTGATAAGATGTTATCTGACTTCCGTAAACTTCTATGCGCAGCATCGCTCCCGATGTAAATGATACCGGCACGCCTTTCAGTTTTATGCTGAATTCATACCTGTATCCTTTGTATTTTCCGTCATCAGACACTATACGTGATACCTGGCTCAGATACGGCACCGCTTTCTCACTTATCATCGGCGACCATCCGCCGTGAGTTTTTACGTACTCAACAGCTTCTTCAAGGCCTTCGTAAAATCCTATATCCGCGTACTGTGTGGAGTCAAGTTCCTCTGTGTAGCTTATCCGGCCTGTCTCATCAAGCACAAGCATCCTCTGACTGTATCCGTATGTGTATATAAGCGAGCCCTTATTTTCAGTGATCTTTCTTACAAAATCAAGACCGGAAGGAAAGAACATCTGCTCATATTTTCTTACCTCAGATGCATCATTTATCGAAAACTCACTTTTGCAGCTCAGCGACTTCGCCGTATCCTTCTGATATACAGGTATAAGCGTATCATTCTTGATGCCTGCAAGGTTTTCGATCGTATAATACGCAGTAATGTTCGTTGCTTCAATACCGCTTATAAGTGACGACAGCTTCGCTGACATCATGTCTGCAAATTCATCATCTGCCGTAACAAATCTGTAGTAAGCCTTCTCGGAATCATCATAAATGAATATATTCTCACTGCTGGCCGACGAGAATGATATCTTTGTAACGTTCGTCACCGAACTGCTGCCCTGAGGAGGTTCTATTCCATTATTTTTCAAAAAATCAGAAAACGGTATGTCAAAAGAAAACGCAGCTGTCACAGAAGGATAAGACATTACCTCATCATACTGCGAACGCTCTATTTTTTCCTGTGAAATATCAGGCTGATCCATATACTGTGACATAAGATATCTGAGATAGTCATATATCCCATCATCCGTCATTCCTGTACCGCTGACAGCTCCTGCGCCGGCATCACCCTGCTGCATACCGCCGTCTCCTGATGTTCCTGCATCTGTTTTGCTCACATCTATACCATGCGAAGCAAGCTGCCAGTCCGCGCTTATGACAGTATAGACTCCCGATCCGAAGCTGACTTCTATCTGTCCGGGTCTGGTAAGCTCAGAGAGCTCCGGTCTGTATTCGTCATTTTCCTGTATTCCTATAGCAAAATTTTCCAGATCATTTAAGGATATATCCTTCCAAAAAAAAGACAATAGCAGTACAGCTGATATGAACAGCACTGCTATCAGAATATTTTTTATATGTTCTATAATTTTTCTTCTGTTTTCCATACCGGTCATCCTCATCGCTCATGAACAGATACGTACTGCATTAAAGTCTATCCTGCCGTCATAAAGCACGTCAGCTCAATATCCCGGATCCTTTTAAATTTGCAGATCCACAAAAAAACTGCCGGAGATACGTTCAACGTATCTGTCAGCAGTTTCTGCAATCATTAACCGAGTAATTTCTTGAGCAGCGACGACCAGAATGAATTGGTCGTGTTGCGTGAATTAAAAACATCGACCTTTACCGAATCAGCTGTCTTTTTTTCGATCTTTATATACAGCTCACTCGCATATATAGCCTTGCCGCCTGATAATGTCGAAACATTTATACAGTAAACTCCCGACTCAAGTCCGCTCATCTGCTTCGTATAATAGCTCAGATTCTTATCAGATGAATATGTTTCTGCCTTTACAAGCGTTTTATCTCCGTTTTTATTGACATCATAAAATGACATCTTTATAGTCCTCGGAGCCGTCATCTTTACTGAAATGAGGACCTTTCCGGTCTGCATTACAGCATTCTTTGTCGGACTGACAATGGTAAGTGCCGGGTCATCACTCAGTCCTGAAGCCGCGAAAGCAGTCGTTGCTGTGCTGCACAGCAGACACATAACTACTGCAAGTATGATCAGAATTCTGTTTCTTCCGGTAACAGCTTTCATGATCTTCTCCTTTCTAATCTTCCAGTTAGAACCGCTACGCCTCCCCCGTATACAGGCGTGCAGCTTTTTTGTATAAAATCCACGCATTTTGCGTATATATTAATCTCACAATACAATAGATAGTATAACCTTAAGATGTTACAATAGTGTTACATCAGCTTTAATATAAATTTACAATATGATCTGAAAAGGGGTAATCAATGAAAATACTGAAAATATATACAGACGGAGCATGTTCCGGTAACCAGAATGAGACAAATATAGGCGGTTGGGGCGCGATACTGGAATTCGGCGAGGCTCGCAAGGAACTTTACGGCGGCGAAATAAACACGACAAACAATAAAATGGAAATGACTGCAGTCATAGAAGCCCTGTCAGCATTGAAAAAAGACGGTCAGAACATACAGATATTTTCCGACAGCTCATATGTGATGGACTGCTTCCGCCAGAAATGGTACGTTTCATGGCAAAAAAACGGCTGGAAAACATCAAAGAAAACTCCCGTTGAAAACAAAGAGCTCTGGGAAAAGCTGCTTGAGCTCATATCGCATCACACTGTAAACTTTTACAGAGTAAAGGGTCACGTAAACCTCGACCATCCAAATACAAATGTTAATAACCTGTACCGTAAATTTACAGAATGGAACGGACCTGCGTTCAGCATGGATGATTTCCGCTACGTAACTGCCATGAACAACAGAGCTGACGAGCTCGCCAACCTTGGAATGGAGCCATTCAGGAAAAAATAAATACAATATGCTGATCTTTAAATATAACCATCAAAAAAGACAGACCGCGCATCCGCGCGGCCTGAAGCATAACTGCATGCGTCACCGCATGAACAGCAATGTAAAAAGTCGTATTTGCAACTTCAAAATTCAATAAATATCCGCTTTACTTAATAGTACCTCCGCCTATAACAACGTCACCGTCATAAAGTACAGCTGCCTGACCTGAAGTTATAGCGCGCTGCGGCTCGTCAAACTCTATGTGGACAGTATCCTCGCCTGTCGGTCTTACAGTTGCCCACTGCTCCTTCTGGCCGTAACGGATCTTTGCTTTCGCTCTGAACTCTGCAGGAGGCTCGTCATAAGCTATCCAGTTAAAATCATATACGTCAAGATCTTTTGCGAACAAGTCATCGTTAAGTCCGAGCACTACAGAATTATGCTCCATATCCTTTCTGCATACGTACATCGGCTGCTTCAGCGCCAGTCCGAGACCTTTTCTCTGACCTATAGTATATTTTATTATACCCTTATGCCTTCCCAGCACATTTCCTTCCATATCTGTAAAATCGCCTTCAGGATAAGTTTTCCCTGTAAATCGCTTTATCGCAGCAGCGTAATCTCCGTCAGGGACGAAGCATATGTCCTGACTTTCTTTTTTCTGTGCGTTTACAAATCCGTTAGCCTCTGCTATCTCACGTGTCTCTGTTTTATGCATGCCGCCGAGCGGGAATTTCGTGTGCGCAAGCTGGAACTGCGTAAGAGAATAAAGCACGTAGCTCTGATCTTTTTTCTCATCGACAGACTTGAGCAGCAGCCAGCGGCCGTTACGCTGTTCTATCCTTGCGTAGTGCCCCGTTACTACATAATCACAGTCAAGATCCATAGCTCTATTGAAAAAACGTTCAAATTTCAAGTATCTGTTACAGTCTATGCAAGGATTTGGAGTAGCGCCGTTCTCATACGCGCGTACAAAATTGTCTATTACTTTTTCTCTGAAATCCGCTGTAAAGTTAAATACATAATACGGTATTCCCAGAAGTGAGCATACGCGGCGCGCATCCTCTACATCGTCAAGAGAACAGCATGTTTTCTCTCTCAATATTCCCGCATCCTCATTTTCAAAAAGCTTCATCGTAGCGCCTATGCACTCGCAGCCTTCCTTTTTCATCATATATGCAGCGACGCTTGAATCTACTCCGCCGCTCATGGCTATCAACGCTCTTTTCATTTTAAGCCCCTGTAAGCCTCCCTGTTCTTTATATTTAAATATTTATCAGCGCAGTGCGCACTGTCCCGTAATTATACCATGAACAGATCATATTTTGCACATGCGCCTGCGCATGCATCCTAAAATCATATTGATGATATTAAGTATCGATATCCTTATCTGCCGCCGGAAGGGCTTTTATGTGATCGCTGTGCTCATGCGTTATGAAGACTCCGTTTATCTCACTTCTTA
>JABLTO010025545.1_pt1 | contig 12245 bp, 9 predicted proteins | sample 7160091 | NCBI WGS metagenome assembly JABLTO01 (sample SAMN14651225, study PRJNA627086) | human gut metagenome | isolation source: feces | host: Homo sapiens
CGGAGACGAGCAGCTCGACCGCGCCGAGCGCCTTTCGCACGTCGCCGCCGACCGCCTGCGCGATGTAATCCGCCACGCCGTCCTCGACCGGCTTCGCGTCCTCGCCCATCGCAAGTTTCAACGCACGTTCCACTGCCCGGCGCATATCGGCAGCCTCGACCGGCTTGAACTCGAATACCGTACAGCGGCTTAAAATCGCGTTGTAGATGTAAAAATACGGGTTTTCCGTCGTGGACGCAATCAGCGTGATCTTTCCGGTTTCGATGAACTCCAGCAGGCTCTGCTGCTGCTTTTTGTTGAAATACTGGATCTCATCGAGGTACACAAGCGCACCGTTCGGCGCAAGGAAGGTGTCCAGCTCGTCAATGATCGCCTTGATGTCGGCAATGCCCGCCGTGGTGGCGTTCAGGTGGTACAGCTTGCGCTCGTTCTGCTGCGCGATGATGGACGCGACCGTGGTCTTGCCCACGCCGGACGGCCCGTAAAATATCAGGTTCGGGATGCTGCCGCTTTCAATGACGCGGCGCAAAAGGCCGTTTTCGCCCAGTAAATGCCGCTGCCCGACCACATCGTCCAATGTCTTCGGACGGATTTTGTCTGCTAAAGGTTGGTACATAATTTCACCTTAACCATTTTTTTCGTAGGGCGTGACAAGGTGAATTGCCCTGCAGGGCAAGAGATGGTCCTCTGGAGGACGACCTCGGCACGCCGTTGTAAACCATCTGCATACCGTTCAATGCGGCGCGCCGAGTCGTCGCGCCCTACGATTATCGTTCATATGTTATGAATTATATCATAAATTTTCGTTATCGACAAACCCTCTTGACTTTATCACTTTATTATGATAAACTATCCCCATCAAAGAAAACGAACACAGGAGGTCTCCCCATGGACAAGCCTTTTCTCGATAAGCTGCGCAAGATCGACCCGTATGTGCCGGGCGAGCAGCCGAAAACCGACAACATCATCAAGCTGAACGCCAACGAGAACCCGTACCCGCCCGCTCCGGGCGTGACTGAGGTTCTGCGCACGTTTGATGCCGCAAAACTCGCGATTTACCCGGATGCGAACGCGAAAGCGCTCAAAACCGCTATCGCAGAGCGGTTTGACCTGCAGCCGTCGCAGGTATTCCTCGGCAACGGCTCGGACGATGTGCTTGCGCTGGCGTTCCAGTCGTTCTTCTGCTCGGACAAGCCCATTCTCTACCCGGATATCACCTACTCGTTCTATCCGGTTTGGTGCGATCTGTTCCGCATTCCGTACGAAAACATGCCGCTTGACGAGGATTTCTGCGTCAATGTGCGTGATTACGACAAGCCGAACGGCGGTATCGTCCTGCCGAACCCGAACGCGCCGACCGGACGCGGCGTAACGCTCGAGTTCCTCGAGGACCTGCTGCAGCACAATCAGGACTGCGTTGTCATCATCGACGAGGCGTATGTGGACTTCGGCGCGCAGAGCGCGGTTCCGCTGCTGGATAAATACGAAAACCTGCTCATCGTGCAGACGACCAGCAAGTCGCGCTCGCTCGCAGGCATGCGCATCGGCTACGCGCTCGGCTCGGAGACGCTGATTTCCACGCTCGAAGCGGTTAAAAACTCGTACAACTCGTACACGATGGACGCGATCGCACTTGCCGTTGGTGAGGCATCCATCCGCGACGAGGATTACTTCCAGCAGACCTGCCGCAAGGTCAGCACCACCCGTGACCGCTCGGCGGAGGCGCTGCGGGCGCTCGGCTTTACCGTACTGCCGTCGCTGACAAACTTCCTGTTTGTCACCCACCCGGAGAAGAAAGCGCCGGATATCTTCGCCGCCCTGCGTGAAAAGGGTATCTTTATCCGCTATTTCAAGCTGCCGCGCATTGATAATTACCTGCGTATCACCGTCGGCACGGATGAGCAGATGGATAAGCTTATCGCCGCGCTGAAAGAGATTCTGTAAGAAAAACCCTCTCAAACGAGCAATGTCCGTAAGTTAAGCTGACATTGCTCTATGAGAGGGATTTTTTCTGTTTACTTCTGCGGAATGGTATACTGCCTTGCCCGTTCGCTGTCCGCGACACCCTTAGTTGTCGGGTCATTGACGGCGTTCCACACGCTCGACAGCACAAGGAACAGGCAATACGGATTGCGTACCGCATTGCAGAACAGCGCGCCAACGCTCTCCCAGGTGGTGAGGTCAGCGGCGGTCAGACCGGCATACGCCAGCACCGCAGCGAACGCGCTCACGACGATCTGCACCCAGAACACCGGATTCCTAAACCGCACCTTCCAGTTCACTCGACTTCCTCCTTTTCCAAATCACTGATGCGGTGGTTAGCCACGCGGACACGCTCGTCCAGCAGCGCGACCTGCTGCTCCAGCCTGAAGGTTCGGGTGATGAGGTTATTGTGCTTTTCGACCTTCTTTTCAAGCTGTTCGATGCGGTAATTGACCAGCTTGCCGGAGACGATAATGCCGCCGGCCGTGCCCGCCAGCGTCCCCAGCAGGCTCAGTCCCGCAATGATGATCTCAGCTGACACGTTTTCACCTCCTTGCTTCGCATAAGTGCCTGCACTTATACGCCGTTCAGAGGGGAAAATTGACCACGAATGGTCAACTCGGTCGAAAACTATTCCTATTTTCTTTTATTTTTCTTTGAGCGCACCCTTTTCGATGTTCGCCTGCAGGATTTTGTCCGTCAGCTCATACAGGTACGCCGAGCCTTTCTCCGTGCGGCTCTGGCGGCCGTAGACCTGCTTGGCGGTCACATCGTGGTCAGCCCAGTCGCTGCCGCCGTTGCTGTTGTTGAGCAGAAGCGGCTGCAGATTGTCCATCGCGTGGGCAAAGTGCGCCTCGGCGGTCTCATCGGCCTCAAATTCGTCAAAAACAGCCATCAGCTCGTGCTTCTGGTCGTCCGGCAGGAGCGAATAAATGCGCTGCTTTGCCGCGTCCTCGCGCGTCTTCTGCGTCTGCAGACCGTCGGTGTCGTAGGCGTAGGTGTCACCTGCGTCAATCTCCACCACATCGTGCAGCAGGCACATGAGCATGACCCGCGCCACATCCACCGGCTCGTTGGAATATTCCTGCAGCAGATACGCCATGATGGCCATGTGCCATGCGTGCTCGGCGTCATTCTCGCGGCGGCCGTGGCCGGAGAGATGCGTCTGCCGGAAAATGTTCTTCTCCTTGTCGATCTCAAGAATGAAATTCAGCTGTTTCTGCAGCCGTTCGTCCATAAATCTGCCTTCTTTCTGCCGAAATGAAAACGGGTACAGCCTGCGCCATACCCGCCGAATTATTTATCTTTGAGGAGCGTGTTCAGCTCTTCCATAAAGGTGTTGATGTCCTTAAACTGGCGGTAGACCGAGGCAAACCGCACATACGCGACCTCATCAACCTTACGCAGCTGCTCCATAACAAGCTCACCAATGACCTTGCTGGAAACCTCGCTTTCGAGCGAGCTGAACAGCTTCTGCTCGACGTAATCGACGATCTGTTCCAGCTGCATCAGCGAAACCGGGCGTTTCTCGCACGCCTTCACCAGACCGTTAAGCAGCTTCTGTCGGTCGTACGCCTGCCGCGTGCCATCGCGCTTGATCAGCATAAGCGGCATGCGCTCCACCGTCTCGTAGGTGGTAAAGCGTTTTCCGCAGTGGAGACATTCACGCCGGCGGCGGATGCTGGTACCCTCGTCCGTCGGACGGGAGTCCACGACCTTGCTGTCTTCAAAGCTGCAAAATGGGCACTTCATCGTACTTCCCCCTTGTGAACACCGCTTCACGCGCGTGGTTTGTTATCTGTCTGCTGTTATTATACTACGCGGGGTGCTGTTAAGTCAATTTTTTATTGTGATAAAGCGGCAGCTTTTCCTGCACTGCCCTCCGGACGCAAAAAAGGCACCCGAACGGGTGCCTTTTCGATAGTCGTTAGATCTTGCGGCGGCGGCGGAACTTCTTACGGAAGAAGCCCCACAGACCGGTAGACAGCATAACGGACGACCAGCCGCCGGCCAGGATACCGACGATCAGCGGCAGGGTGAACTGCTTGAGCGACGGAACACCGAGAATGTATACCATGCCGATGGTGAACAGCGTGGTAAGCGTGGTGTTGATGGTACGGCCCATGGTCTGCCAGATGCTCTTCTCGCCGATAACCTCAAACGGCTCCTTGCGCGCGGTGCGCAGGTTCTCACGAACGCGGTCGAATACGATGATGGACGCGTTGATCGAGTAGCCGAGGATGGTCAGTGCAGCAGCGATAAAGTTGCTGTCGAGCGGAATCTGCAGCAGAACGTAAACGCTCAGCATAACGAGCAGGTCGTGAACCAGGCAGCAGATCGCAGCCAGACCACTGGTCAGCTCGAAGCGGAAGGTGATGTACACCAGCATCAGCAGAATTGCAAGGATCGAGCAGAGGAATGCCGAACGCTGCAGGTCGCTGCCGACAGAAGCGGATACGTCGTTGTTGTTGAGGATATCGGTATCGGCAAGGCTGTACTTCTCCAGCATCTTGTCGATCACGGCAGCACGCTGCTCGGAATCAATCGAGGTGGAGCGGATCAGCACATCCTCGTTGCCGTCACCGGAGGAGGTTACAGAGGATGCGTCCACACCGGTTGCGTCCTTGAACAGATCGCTGACCTCGGTCTGGATGTCCTGCGTAACTGCGGTATGCATGTTGAACTCCATTTCGGTACCGCCGGCAAAGTCGATGCTCAGGTTGAACAGGTTCTTGCCGAACGGCAGCAGGATCAGTGCGATCAGGCCGGTTGCGACCAGTACGACAGAGATACCGCCAAAGATCTTGAAGTTCTTGAGGATCGGGAAATGCTTCTTCTCTTCCTTGCGCTCGCGCAGGCCGTAAGCCTTCGGATTGCGGATGTGGAAATCCACCATGCGGTTGAGCAGGAAGTGGGTGATGGTCAGCGCGGTGAACATGGACACGATAACACCGATGCCCAGCGTGGTAGCGAAGCCGACGATCGTGCCGGTGCCAAGGAAGAACAGCACGCCGCACGCGATCAGGGTGGTGATGTTGGAGTCCAGAATTGCGGTGAATGCACGCTTGAAGCCGGAGTCGATGGCGCTCTTGACAGTCTTGCCGGCAGCCATTTCCTCCTTAATGCGCTCAAAGATAATGACGTTTGCGTCAACCGCCATACCGATGGACAGGATGATACCTGCGATGCCCGGCAGGGACAGGTTTACGCGAATCAGGCTGAACAGCAGCGCCTCGATAACCATGTAGAAGCACAGAGCGAAGCAGGAAACAACGCCCGGAACGCGGTACATGATGATCATGAACAGCATAACGAGTACCAGACCGATCATACCTGCCTTCAGGCTGGAGCTCATCGCGTCAGCGCCGAGCTGCGGGCCGACAGAGCGAAGCTCTACCTGCTTGAGCGAGAACGGGATCTGACCTGCGTTGATGAGGTTTGCCAGCTCGGTCGCGCTGTCGCGGGTGAAGTTGCCGGTGATAACACAGCTGTCGTTGTCGATCTTCTCGGAAACAGACGGATACGAGATGATCTGTTTATCCATCATGATATACAGAATGTTGGTGCCGTCCGTGCGGGCAGCAACCGAGCCGGTCGCCTCAGCGAACTTCTTCCGGCCCTCGCTGGTGAACTGCACTTCAACGTAGTGCTGATCGGACATGCCGTTCGTCGGGTTGCCGTAGCCATAGGACGCCTTCTTGATGTCCGAGCCGGACAGCCACTCCTTGCCGTCGGCATCGAGGAAGGTCAGCTGAGCGGTGGTGCCCAGGGTCTGAACCGCTTCCTCCGGGTTGGTGATCTGCGGGATCTCAACCGTTACGCGGTTCTCGCCGCTGAGGGATACGGTAGCCTCGGTAAAGCCCTTGTCAGTCAGACGCTGACGAATGACCTTCTGTACCGAGTTCATGTCGTCGGACAGGTTGTTGGTGTCGTAGCCGTCCGGGATTTCGGCCTCGTATACGATACGGGAGCCGCCGACCAGATCCAGACCCAGACGGATACCGTTGTCGGTATCGAGTACGCTCGGGATGATGGCCTTCAGACCGGAGTCTGTCGTGTCTGCGGAATCGGTCGAAGCCGAGTCAGCAGAGGTGTCAGCAGACGCATCCGTGCTGTCTGCCGTGTTGTCCGCCTTGTCTGCGCTGCTGTCGGTAGACGAGGTATCGCTCGTATCCGTCGCAGACGTGTCGGACGTTGCCGTGTTCCGGAACGGCATGGTCCAGCCGCCCGGAATGTACACTCCTGTTACCGCCGTCACGCCGAGGAAAATGATGATCAGCATGACCGCGATAAAGGAAGTTACACTCTTTTTCACTTGCAAGTGCCTCCTTTAATTTTTTTGTTACACAACTGATTTAGTATACAGCATAATAGCCAAAAAGTCAATCATTCTGCATGAATTGTGCAACATTTATGCGTCATTGACGCATAAGCGGCAGAATATCCCGCGTGAGCGGGATATCTGTCAATTTCAGGGATAAACTTTCCGGCTTACAGGTTGATCTCTACCTTTACGTCCTCACCGGTGAGGTACGGCGCGATCGCCGGACGAACACACTCGCTCAGGAACTCGTCTACCTGAGACGGGCAGCGGCCGATGTAAGCGGACGGGTCGAGGTGCTCGAGGATCTGCTCACGGGTCATGCCGAACATCGGGTCACCAGCAATGCGGTCAACCATATCGTTCTCGAGGCCCTCTTCCTTGATGCGCTTGCCCGCAGCCATGGAGTGCTCGCGGATGCGCTCGTGCAGGTCCTGACGGTTGCCGCCGCGCTTTACGGCGTCCATCATGATGTTCTCGGTTGCCATGAACGGCAGCTCGTTCATAACGTGCGCCTCGATGACCTTCGGGTAAACGACCAGACCGGAAACGACGTTGATCATGATGTTGAGGATTGCGTCAACGGCAAGGAATGCCTCCGGCACGGAAATGCGCTTGTTCGCAGAGTCGTCGAGCGTGCGCTCGAACCACTGGGTAGCCGAGGTGAACGCCGGGTTCAGGCTGTCGCAGATGACGTAGCGCGCCAGTGCGCAGATACGCTCGGAACGCATCGGGTTGCGCTTGTACGGCATGGCGGACGAGCCGATCTGGTTCTTCTCGAACGGCTCCTCTACTTCCTTCAGGTGCTGCAGCAGACGCAGGTCGGTTGCGAACTTGGAAGCGGATTCTGCGATACCGGCGAGCGTTGCGAGCGTCTGCGCGTCGATCTTGCGGGAGTAGGTCTGGCCGGAGACCGGAACCACGCCTGCAAAGCCGAAATCATCGGCAATGCGCTTCTCCAGCTCCTTAACCTTGCTCTCGTCGCCGTCAAACAGCTCCATGAAGGACGCCTGCGTGCCGGTCGTGCCCTTGCTGCCGAGCATGCGCAGGTTTTCGATGCGGTATTCTACCTCGTTCAAATCCATCAGCAGCTCGTTCATCCACAGGGTAGCGCGCTTGCCGACCGTGGTCAGCTGTGCCGGCTGGAAGTGGGTGAAGCCGAGGGTCGGCTGGGACTTGTGCGCGTCCGCGAACTGCGCCAGCTTGTCCAGTACGGTCGCCAGCTTTTTGCGAACCAGCAGCAGACCCTCGCGGATCTGGATGATGTCGGTATTGTCGCCGACATATGCGCTGGTAGCGCCGAGGTGGATAATGCCGGCCGCCTTGGGAGCCGCCTTGCCGAAGGTGTAAACGTGCGCCATAACGTCATGGCGTACCTCCTTCTCGCGCTGACGGGCCACATCGTAGTCGATGTCGGTCAGGTGCGCGGCCATCTCGTCCACCTGCTCCTGCGTGATCGGCAGACCGAGCGCCAGCTCCGCCTTAGCCAGCGACAGCCACAGCCGACGCCAGGTGGAGAACTTCATATCCGAGGAGAAGGTGTAGAGCATCTCCTTGGAAGCGTAGCGCGAGGAAAGCGGGCTTTCGTACACGTTGTTCATGTTATTCGTCCTTTCCGGTGTGTATTTTATCCAAATTATAACGAAATAACGGACTTGGATGGTATCTAATCTTCCATAACAGTCCGATTTTAGTTTAACACTTTGCACCGGTCATTTCAAGCAAAACCGACCGGTTTTGCGCTATCTTGTAGCAATAAACAAAGTTTGCAGCGGTTTCGCCGTTAGATTTTGCGCCCTCCCCTTTTCCCTGCACCGCCTGCGCGGTTCAAGTGCCCCAGAGGTTCGGTGCAGAAAACAAAAAGCAGCACCCTTTTCAGAGTGCTGCTCGGAATTACGAATGCTTACGCGTTCTTGATAAACGCTTCGAGGCGGTCAAGACCCTTGTCAATCTCGGTGAGCGAGGTCGCATAGCTCCAGCGGATGAAGCCCGGCGCGGCAAATGCGGTGCACGGAACAGTCGCAACCAGACCCTTCTCAAGGAACAGCTGCGCGAAGTCCTCGGCGCTCTCGATGACCTTGCCGTACATGGTCTTGCCGAGGAAGCCGGTCATGTTCATCATAACATAGAACGCGCCCTCCGGCTTGATGCAGGAAACGCCCTCGATCTGGTTCATGCGCTCTACCAGATGGTCGCGGCGCTGCTCGAACGCCTGCTTCATCACCTGCATATCCTCCTGCGGGCCGGTCAGTGCAGTGATAGCCGCCTGCTGGGAAATGGTGGACGGTGCAGAGGTGGAGTGGCTCAGGTAGTTCGCCATCACCTTGGCCAGCTGCGGATTAGACGCGCTGTAGCCGATACGCCAGCCGGTCATCGCGTAGCTCTTGGACACGCCGTTGACCAGAATGGTGCGCTCCTTCACGTCCTCGCCCAGAGAAGCGAACGAAACGAACTCATTGTTATCATATACAAGGTTGCAGTAAATCTCATCCGCGATAACGTAGATGTTATGGCGGCAGCAAACCTCAGCGATCGCCTCCAGCTCGGCCTTGGTGTATACCATGCCGGTCGGGTTGGACGGAGAGTTCAGCATGAACACCTTGGTCTTGTCGGTAATGGCGGCATCCAGCTGCTCTGCGGTGATCTTGAAGTGCGCCTCCTCGGTTGCGGCTACGATGACCGGGATTGCACCTGCCTGCTTTACCATCTCGGAGTAGCTTACCCAGTACGGAGCCGCGATAACGACCTCGTCGCCCGGGTTGCACAGCGTCATCAGCGCGATATAAACCGAGTGCTTTGCACCCGAAGCCACAACGATCTGCGTCGGCTCGTAGTCCAGACCGCAGTCCTCCTTCAGACGGTAGCAGGCTGCCTTGCGCAGATCCATCAGACCGGCTGCCGGCGTGTACTTGGTCTGGTTGTTCTCAATGGCCTCGATACCGGCCTGCTTGATGTGCTCCGGCGTCGGAAAATCCGGCTCACCGGCACCAAAGCCGACAACGTCCTTGCCCTCTGCCTTCATCTGCTTGAACAGCGAATCAATGGCCAGCGTCGTGGACGCCTGCACACCTGCTGCAATCTTGGAAATCGGCTTCAATGCCATGCTCAGCACTCCCTTATATCTCTCATCAGTTATCATGTGTTTTTATTATATGCCTGCGAACTTATTTTTGCAAGTCCTGACTTAATAAATTGCAAAATCGACACAATAAAAAAACCCGCCGATATTGGCGGGTCAGGTGTGGAATTTTCACAAAACACGGTCGCGCGAGAAGATAATCAGAGCCGTTCCCCGTTCAATCGTGACGGCAAAGCGGCTGTTCGGTTTTGCCTCGTTCGAGGTGGAGATCATGCCGACACGGGTAACCGTGCCGTTCGTTAATTCATATTTTGCATTCTCGATGGTCACGCCCTCGAGCACCGCGTCCATCGGCACGACCGAGAAGTAGGTAAACGTCTCCGGCATGATGAATTCCTGCCGTCCGCCCTGATGCAGCTCAACGCGGTTGTACGGATCGAGAATGGTCAGGTGGCCGCCGAGCGTTTTTGCTTCCTCAAGCAGCGAGAGATTTGCCAGCATATGGTCGATGCGCCCGCCGGTCGCACACACGAGCGTTGCCTCGCGGCAGCCGCGGCGGAACACCTCGCGCAGACAGCTCTGCGAATCCGTGTCGTCCTTTTCGGGCTTCAAGAGGATAACGTCCTCTCCCTCCACCTCGGTCATGGAATCCCGGTCGGAGATCATGAAATCCGGATGCAGACCGAGCGCCCGCGCATGCCGCAGGCCGCCGTCCGCACACGCAACAAGCGCGTCCGGATGCTCGCGCAGAAACGCGCGGATGTAACCGTAATCGGTTTCCGGTGCAGCCGCAAAAATCAGCGCGTGCCGCCCTTTGTAAGTTCCCATTCCTTCAGATCCTTTACACTTTCGTACAGCTTTACATAGCTTTCATGACGGGTTTTCGCAATTTCGCCGTTTTCCACCGCCGCAAGGATGGCGCAGCCCTTCTCCTTGACATGCGCGCAGCCGGTGAATTTACACTGCCCGATGTACGGCTCGAACTCCGGAAATGCGTACTGCAGATCCTCGGCCAGCACCAAATCCATCTGCTCGGTCTCAAACGAGGAGAAGCCGGGCGTGTCCGCGATATAGCCGCCGCCTTCGATCGGGTGCAGCTCCACATGACGGGTGGTGTGCTTGCCGCGGCCGATCTTATCCGAAATCGCACCGACCTCGGCGCCGAACGAGCTGTCCAGCCGGTTGAGCACGCTCGACTTGCCGACACCCGAGTTGCCCGCAAACGCGCTCACCCTGCCGCGGATGCGCTCGCGCAGTGCGTCAATGCCTTCGCCGGTGTGCGCGCTCACGCGCAGCACCTCGATGCCGCTCCTGCGGTAGGTTTCATACAGCTCGTCACCCGGATTCGCGTCCGTCTTGTTGATGACGACCAGTGCGTCCATGTTCTTGTGCACCGCGATCGCCGTTACCTTGTCGATCAGGAACGGGTCGGTTACCGGCGGTGCCGCGCTCGCCACGGCAACGACCAGATCCAGATTCGCCACAGCCGGCCGGATCAGGCTGTTCTTGCGCGGCGCGATCGTCTGCAGATAGCCGGTGCCGTCCTCCGGCTGAATTTCCAGCGTCACACGGTCCCCGACAATAGGCTTGCCCACGGTCTTGCGGAACCGTCCGCGTGCTTTGCATTCAATGAGGCCTTCGGCGGTATCCACATAGTAGAAACCGCCGATGCCCTTCAGAATGATCCCTTCGATCAAACTTAATTCCTCCGTTTTTACGCTTTGAACGTAATTTCTTAGCTGAATGTGTACGTCTGCGAGGTAGTCGAACCGTCCACGCTGACCGTAACATCATGGTCGCCCACCGAGCCGCTCACCGAGATGGACGTGCTGCCGCCGCTCGTGCTGCAGGTGTCGTCATACTGGATCACGCCGTCCACATAGATGATAACATGCGCGGTATCCGTGTTGTCCGGCAGCGAAACCGGAATGGTCGCACTGCCGAGGCTCGGCGTATCATCGTAGTCGCCATCGCCGTTGTCCTGACCGCCGGAATTGCCGCCGCTGTTATCCGGCGAGTTATTGTTCGATGTGCTCTTGCCCTTGGAGATCTGGATGTTGACGACAGTGCCCTTTGCGACCTCCGCGCCCGCATCCTGCGACTGCCATACGACCGAACCGGCCTCAGCGGTGCTCTCGACCTCGTTCACCGAGCCGATGGACAGACCCTTTTCCGTCAGGGCCTTTTCCGCCTGGTCCTTTGTCATGCCGAGCAGACCGGGCACGGAGACGTTTTCGTTATCGTCCTTCTGCTTGCCCTTGCTGATATAGACGGTCAGCGTCGCGCCCTTTTCCAGCTCGGCGCCCGCCTCCGGGTCGGTGCGGATAACCTTGCCTTCCTCCACGTCGTCGCTGTATTCCTCAACAACCTCGCACTTGATGTCGTGCGATGCCAGCGCCGCCTGCACATAATCGAGCGTCTTGCCGGTAAAGTCGATCACCTTGTAGGTATCCTTGACGTTTTCGCCGCCCGAGGACACCGTTACCGTGATGATCGTACCCTTGGTTGCCTTTTTCTTACCGTCGCCGTCCGGGTCCTGCTCGAGTATCTCACCGACCGGACGGTCGGATTCCTGCCGTTCGGTCGCTTCCTTTACCGTGAAGTTGTCGGTTATATCCGGGTCGGCCAGCACTTCGTCGATATTGCGCCCGATGAGGTCGGGCACGATAATCTTCTCCGACTTGTCGCTGCTGCCGGTGAGCATCAGAATGCCGACCAGCAGCAGACTGATCACCGCAATCACGCCGACCGCCATGCCGACCGCCATTCCGGGCCGCTCGGCCAGCTTTTCAAAAAAGCCGTCCGGCTCATCCTGTTCCTTTTTGCGGAAACCGGTGCGGGTGCGGGTCCGGGTCTGCGTGC
>JABLTO010122513.1_pt1 | contig 12233 bp, 10 predicted proteins | sample 7160091 | NCBI WGS metagenome assembly JABLTO01 (sample SAMN14651225, study PRJNA627086) | human gut metagenome | isolation source: feces | host: Homo sapiens
AGTAGCTGCATAGCCGAAAGACAAGCAGTATTGGTGTCATGGACGCACCCTGAAAAAAGGCGGTATCCAGCCAGATTTCAGATGCTCTGGTAACTTAGTTGCCGAGTAGTTCACAGTGGAATCTTGCTAGTGTGAAGTATTATATAACCAAATTGAAAGACAAGAAATATTTGACGAGACAGGGAAGTAGTCAAAAAGGAAAGTGGAAGATATTGAAAAAATGCGATTAACACTTGTATCAATTTGTGATAAACATATGAAATGTAAGGAGGAGAGAAAGATGCCTAGAAAACCATCATTAGATGGTAAAGATTCTAGTTTGAGAATCCGTATGTCTCCAGAGCAGAAGGAGAAATCCCTTATTGTTTGTTTTCAAGGTTTTTAAGTACCTGATAACATAGCACTGGTAGTTGTAGCAGGAGTGGTGGTAAACAAAGAGGTACCGGATATAATTGTCTCCATGGAGGAGTTTCTGCAAAGCTGTAAAAAATCACGTTGAATTTTACAGTTTTTTTTATATAATAAAAGTAGCAGAAACAACATGAAGTCAAAGGAAGGGGCTGAAAGAATATGGCAAATATTTTACCAGTGTCTGATTTGAGAAATTATAATGAAGTCTTGAAAAAATGTCGTAAAGGAGAGTCAGTATATTTGACTAAATTTGAAGAAGTCTAAGGAAAAACCAGATTATCAGATAATGAAGCCGGGGCAGAATTTCCAAAAAGGAACGCTACCTTATTCATTATATCAACAGAAAGTGGAGTATCTGTTATGTTTCATATCTTACCGGGAAATTTTTTCGTCCCATTATCTTCACCAAATCGAATTGTATACTGGGAATGTATCTGTAAGCTGTTTTCAACAATGGAGCATCAGCTTTCTTTTGGTGTGGAAAGAGATGTTCTTGTGGATGAACTGGAGTATTATTTTGACCAGACACAGGCAGCAGAAATGCAGGAAGAAGAGGAATTTCAGGCTCTGGACAGCCGTGGAAAAGCCAACAGCATGATCAGAAAACTGGAGGCTTATGGATGGATTGAAATAGAAACGGACAAAAGCTATGTACAGAGGGTGAATTTTAAAGAATATGCTGTAAAAATCATAAAAACTCTGCTTGAGATCGCAGATGGAAAGCAGATGGAGTATCAGGGATATATCTATACAATTTACAGTCTGGCGCGCAGCAATACTGATCATCCGGGAATTGTACTTCTGCAGATCCTGGAAAATACAGATATGCTGATCACCGGACTTAAGAATCTGAATTCCAGCATTAAGCACTATATAGACGAACTGACAAAGCATAAGACCGTGGCAGAAATCATGAATGCACTGTTTAACGACTATATTACCAATATTGTTGACAAGGCATATCATCGCCTTCTTACTTCGGATAATGTGTCAAAATTCCGGCCGGAGATCATAGAATGTCTGGAAAGCAAAAGCCATAATGAAGATTACATAACAAAAGCATCTCGGGAGATTGCTGGTATCAAAGAAGTTTCAGAAGAAGACGGAAGAGATCTTGTGTATATGTACCTTCATGAGATCATAGAAGCTTTTCGCAATATGGACGATATCCTGACGGAGATCAATCACAAAAATACGCAATATCAGCGTGCGGCAATCAACAGAGCAAGATTTCTTCTTTCAGGAGATGAAGATGTCCGGGGACAGCTGAAAGAAATTCTGCTGGGGATCAATGAAGTAATGAACGAAAAAGAGATGAACCCCGGAGGAATTTACAGAATTGAGTTTTTGGACGAACTGGTTCGGATATACAGCAGCAGTGTAATAGATGAAAATTCACTGTATTCTCCAACCGAAGGGCGTAAAGAATTTGTTCCACAGGAGCTGGTACCGGAAGAACCGGATCTTGTAGAGCGACAGGAAAAAATCCGCCGGCTCACAGAAAAAATGCAGAACGTTTTGAGTCCGGTGAAGATTGGAATGTATGTTCAACGGCAGCTGGGAGAAAGAAAACAGATGCGAGCGGCACAGCTTCCGTTGAACAGTGAAGAAGATTTTATCAGGATTATTTATATCCGTCTTTACGGACAGAGAAAAAATATGAAGTACAAGGTCGAAAGCCTTGAAGAAATACAGATGGGTGGCTATCGTTTTAGAGATTTTGTGATACGGAGGAAGTCATAATGGAATTGCTGGAAGGAATGCTTCAGAAAGATAAAGATGAATTTAAGCGTATTTGTAATCGTCTGCTGAGCAACTGTTTTATCTGCAAAGGAAATCAGACCAGCCGTTCAGATTATTATTTTGTCCTCAAATACAGAGAGAAATTCCGCGATTTTCTGGAAGTGCTGGGATATCGTCTGGAAATCAATGAGGAGTATGGAGTGATCCAGCTGACAAATCCGCAGAATTATAACCGGAAGAATCTGAAACTATATGAATCTATTATTTTGCTGATTCTGAGGATTCTGTATGATGAGAAAAAGAGGGAGCTTTCGACATCGAATGAAGTGATCGTTAATCTTGGAGATATTCAGGACAAATATCTCAGTCTGAAAGTCCGTGAAAAAATGATAGACAAAACAACTATGCGAAATGCATTAAATCTTTTCAGACGTTTTCAACTGATTGAAATTCTGGATAAAGATCTGTCAAAAGAGGAATCGAGGATTCTGATTTATGATTCAATTCTTATGGCAGTTCGGGTGGAAGATATCCGTCAGACTTATGAGAAGCTGGAACAATACAGGAAGGGGAAAACTACAAATGAAGAAACTGACGCGGATGAAGCTGATTAACTGGCATCGCTTTACAAACTGTACCATAGATTTTGGCAGTTCCACTTTGATTTCGGGAGAAAATGGCGCCGGTAAGTCTACTCTTCTGGATGCGATTCAGTTTGTAGTGACCTGTTCTGCAAATGCTTTTAATAAAGCGGCTCACGAAAACGGTAAGAGAAAACTGACTGGCTATATCCGATGCAAAACCGGACGGGAAAGTAAGCCATATGAACGAACCGGTCAGTTGAGTGCACATATTGCCCTGGAATTCTATGAGGAAAGCAGAAAACGCTTTTTTATCATTGGTGCGGTGGTAGACTCTGCTTCTGAAGGGCAGGAAACAGTTGTCAGGTATATGATTGATAACCGACAGTTATCAGATAAAATGTTTCTGAATGAGAGACATATACGTTCTATTGCGGAATTCAGGGCAGCCAATGCCAAGGAAATCAGGCAATGGTGCAACACACAGGGTGAAGCAAAGAAAATGATCCAGGGAAAATTCGGCCGTATTGAAGATAAATTTTTCAGGCTGATCCCGAAAGCGCTGGCATTTAAACCAATTGACGATATTAAAGATTTCGTGTATTCCTATGTTCTGGATGAAAAAGAAGTAAACATAGATGTTCTTCAGGAAAATGTCCGCACTTATCAGGATCTTGAACGTACGCTGGAATCCGTGAAGAAACGAATGCAGAAACTGGAGCTGATCGAGCAGCATCATGAAGAGGTGCTCGACTGTGAGAAAAAGGATCAGATGTATGAGTTTTTCCTTGAGCAGTCCCAGCTGGATATCACCAGGGAAAATATCCAGAGTGTGCAGTCGCAGATACGTTCAGAAGAATATCGACTGAAACAGATTCAGGAGACTCTGGAACAGCTGAAAGAAGAGTGGAAAAACAGGCAGGAGATGGAAACAAATCTTCGTGTGGAACTGAAACAGAATAAAGATTTTCTGGCACTGGAGGAGCAGGAAAAAGAAAAAGACCGTCTTGAAGCAGAATTACAGGGTTGTATGACTGAAAGAAAAGAACTCATGCGCAGTGTAGGGAAAGCTGTGGAGAATACGGTGAAATTGTTGAATGTACAGAATGTAGACAACTGCATCAGGGAATACGGTGAAGCTCTTAAAGATGTGGAACATTATCCGGATATTGCACAGCTGAAAGAACTGACTTCAAAGGTGATTGATTATAAGAAATCCATGTATGAAAAGATGCACTGCAAAATAGCAGAAATCCAGGTAGAGATCAACAGTCACCGAACGGAACGTGAAGAAGTATCACAGAAAATTAAACGTCTCGAAAAGAAAAAACTGACTTATCCGGGCAGCGTGGAACGGTTGGTTTCGTCCGTGAAAGAAGAATTTGTGCAGATTGGGCGAAAATCAGAACCGCATGTACTGTGTGAACTTCTGGAAATAAAGGATGAGCAGTGGAGGAATGCTGTAGAAGGCTATCTGAATACACAGAGATTTTATGTTCTGGTAGAGCCGGAGAGCTTTGACATTGCACTGGGGACATATGACAGACTGCGCAGGGAGAAAAAAGCCTTCGGTGTTGGACTTATCAATACGCAGAATATGGATCAGTATGATAAAGCACCTGAGGGAACTCTGGCATCTGTAGTTACGTCAAAAAACAGATATGCCCGCAGGTATATCAATATGATTCTTGGAAAAGTAATGCTCTGTGACCGCTATGAGGACCTGAAAAAATATCCGGTTTCTATTACCAGAGAATGCATGCGTTATCAGAATCGTGTGGCAAGTGCGATAAATCCGGAAGTTTTCAATGTCCCATTTATCGGAAGTCATGCACTGAAAGTACAGCTGGAACAGGCAAAGAAAAAACGAGAACAGTTGGATATCAGAATTTCAGAGCTGGAAAGCCATCTGAAATCGATGAATGCCATAATTATTTCTTTAAATACTGAGGCAGATGTAGATATTAAATACCGTCTGGATGTGATTGCTCGGATGCATATGATTCAGACCGGAATCAAAAAGTGCGAAGATAATATAAAAACGCTGAAGAAAAATGCAACATTGATTCAGAAGCAGGTGCAGCTTGAAGCACTGGAAAAACTTTGTGCAGAACTTCAGAGAGAAATTGGTGACAATAATCGGAAAATTGGAACAATTCAGCAAAAACAAGAAGAAAAGAAGGCTCTGCTGGAACGTTTGACGGAAGAACAGGTTCAGATTCAGAAACAGGTGACGGATCTTCTGGAAACCGCAGGTGATATTCAGAGTTCCTGGATAAAAGAGTATGAAACACAGACTGCTCAGAAAAGTTATGAACAGTTCAGGGATAATTACGACAGACGCAGAAAAGCTAATGAAACAATCCGTAAGGGTGCTGAAACCAAAATGATCGACAGTATGATCGTGTATAAAACCGAACATGATTTTGGCGCAGCTCCGAGCATGGAAGGATATCCGGAATTTGCTTCTGTTTATGAGCGTCTGAGAACTTCGGAACTTCTGGATTATGAAGAAAAAGTACAGTCTGCCCGCATGTCTGCAGAAGAAGAGTTCAGGGAGCAGTTTCTTGCCAAACTTCAGGAAAATATGAAGCAGGCACAGGGTGAGTTCAAAGAACTGAATAAAGCATTGAAAGATATCATATTCAGTAATGAAAGATACGAATTCATTTATATGCCAAGTGGGAATTACCGGAATTATTATGATATGATCATGGATGATTTTAATGTAGTTCAGGGAGAATCCATTTTCAATGGTATTTTTCATGAAACACACAAAGAAGTCATTGATGAGCTGTTTGAACGACTTGCGCTGAATAATGAGAGTAGTTCTAAAACTCTGGCAGAATTTACTGATTATCGTACTTATATGGACTATGATATAAAAATTATTCATTCAGATGGAACGTTTTCCTATTATTCCAAGGTTTGTGAGGAGAAGAGCGGCGGCGAAACCCAGACACCGTTTTATGTGACAGTTGCGGCATCTTTTGTACAGTTATACACAAATAATATCGGAGGCGAAGCTGCCGGTCTCGTAATGTTTGATGAGGCATTTAATAATATGGACGATGAACGTATCGGAGGTGTGCTGGAATTTATGAACCGTCTGCCGCTGCAGCTTATCATTGCTGCGCCACCAGACAAGATTCAGTATATTGGCCCGTCTGTAGAAGAAACATTGCTGGTGCTGACAGATGAAAAAGTTAGTTTTGTGGAGAAATACTGCCATGAAGTATGAAGAACATATTTTGCATGCGCTGTTGGATTCTTATGAGAGAAGCAGTCTTTCCAGAGGAGAAAATACAGTAGCTGTGCATATCTCTTTTATGATAAACAAAAAGACGATGCCGACTTATTTTGATGAAAATTCTCTGGCATATGAAGAAATACACGAGGCGGCAAATTATCTGGAAGAGCTTGGATACACTCGTTCCGAATGGAAAGCAGGGAAGAAAAATCATATTCTGCAGAAAATAGTTCTCTGTGATGAAAAAGCAGACGAGATTTATAAGTATCTTGGTCGTATTCCTGAGAAAAAGATGCAGCAGGAGCAGATTCAGGTGCTTAAAGAGCTGAAAAATGAATATGCAACACCTGCTGCCGGGAATTTTATCTGCTGGCTAATTCAGAGACTTGAGCAGGGAAAAACAGTAAAAGAGTATCTTAATCTCGAAAATATTGGAGAAACGAGGCAGCTGATCAGTGCAATTGCGGCGATAGAATCAAATCAGAAGGAAACATATATCCGTGAATTTTCGATTCTATGTTTTGGAGACAGTAAGGAAATGGAAAAGAAGCTGGGGCTGATCGGGAAAATTTTTCGCAGATTTTCAGATGATTTTGCTGAAATGGACACAGACGCCATCCTTGCAGAATATGGAATTTACCATACGCCTAATTATGTATATATGAAAGGCAGCGGCAGTCTGCGCATTGGGACACCGGATTCATGCAAAATCAATCTTGGCAGTCTTCAGCAGGGAATCGGTCTGTCAGGGGAAGATCTTGACAGTCTTGAATGGATCACAGATGTTCCGGTCCGAAAGGTTATTACGATAGAGAATCTGACTACTTTTTTCCGTTGGAAGGAACCGGACAGTATACTGATATATCTTGGAGGCTATCATAATGCAGTGAGAAGAATTCTTCTGCAAAAATTGTACAGAGCTTTTCCGGAAGCGGAGTATTTCCATTTTGGAGATATTGATGTAGGCGGTTTTGAGATTTACAGAGATTTATGTTGTCGTACGGGAATACCTTTTCATACATACAGGATGGGAATTTCAGAATTGAAACAATATGAATGTTATGCGAAAAAACTGACAGCGAATGACAGGAGAAGACTTGAAATCTTGCTTGAAAACAAAGAATATGAAAATGTATGGCAGGTGCTGAAATACATGAAAGAGCACGGTCAGAAACTGGAGCAGGAGAGTATAGTTCCTAACTGGCTGTGAAGAAATTTACTGGTTACACAAATTAAGAAAATCTTCATTTATGAGGAAAAGACAGCAGAAATAATTGATTTTATCAGTGCAAAGGGGAGCTTGGGAAAGAAAGCTCTGTATACAGGATCGCTTCATGAATTTGGTCGTAAAGATGGAACTGCGATTTATCAATTAATAAAAAACGGAGAAAGCTTCAGAGAAAAGATATAAAATTGGGAATTGACACCCTATAAAATAGGATATATTATAATAGCAGGAAGAAAGGTGAATACTAGTGACGAGAACTTTTATAGAAGTTCCACTTTTTACAAAACGCTGGAAAGAGATTGGTCTCAATTACAGAGAGTTACGCTCCTTACAAATGATGTTATTAAAAGACCCAGAGTCCGGTCCTGTTATGGAAGGAACTGGTGGAATCCGTAAAGTTCGATTTCCTTTGGAAAACAGAGAAAAAAGTGTGCTTAAAAAATTGGTAAAATCGTTAAAAAATGAAGCTGCCAGGAATAGGAGTTGATTTTATGAGTGCATTGTTTGACGATCTAAAACAGGGATTGCAGGAAGCGATTGCATATGAAAAAGGACAGGGAACTGCACGAGTTAAGACTTATATGATTGCTCCGGTAAGAGAATATTCTAATACCGAAATTCGGGAAATTAGACTGAAAGCGGGTATGACACAGAGTGTATTTGCTTCATACATGGGAGTATCGAAGAAAACTGTAGAGGCCTGGGAGGGAGGAAGGACTCATCCAACTGGTCCTGTATTTCGATTGTTGGAGATACTGGCTTCTGATGATCCGGAACAAACCAAATATATAGTAATGAAATAATTCTACTGCGAAATAACAATCGACTACAAATCGGTTGTTATTTTTTTGTCTTCCAGGAGATATTTGTTGAAAAAACTCTTTACAATGCATACAAAAAGAAATATAATAAATTACAACGATTAAACAATTAAAACAATCAAACAAAAGGAGGGCAAACAATGACTTCAAATGCACAGAAGATTAAAACAAGATACCGGGAACTGCTGGCAGATGGTAATCCGCATACGAGACAGGAACTGATAGATTATGCGCAGAATGCAGAAAGTGGAATGGAATTCACTCCCGGAATGTATGCAGGAGCCTTGAAATCGCTGGTTGACACAGAGAGAGATTATAAATGTATTTCGAGAGGTGTGTATCAGTTAACATTTCATGGACAGAGAGACAGATATGCAGACAGGCTGATTAATTCATATGTGAATACACTGAAAAATGCGCTGGAGCAGATAGAAAGAGAAGAAGTAGATGCTTTTGAGGTTCTTGAATTTACAGAAGAAGAAAAATTAAAAATGAAAGAAATTAAACGTTGCATCCGGGAGATAAATATTACAATTTCCAGACTGGAATCTTCCGATACAGAAGAGAATCCTGCATAACAGATACAGAAAAAGCGGCTCAGCTCCGAAGTTATGATAACTCCGGCATACTGATCCGCTTTTTTTTTTGAGAGGAAATTTACTCCTCCGGGATTTTCTGAATGATGGTCCTGTTAATAACGATCAGGAAGATCACAGATACGATCAGAGAAAACACCTCTGCAATAGGGAAAGACCACCATACTGCGTGAAGGCCGCCGAGTTTTGACAGGATATAGGCAGCAGGTACAAGTACAACGAGCTGACGCATAATTGATACAACCATACTGAAAATCGCTTTTCCGAGGGACTGGAACACAGTTCCTGCAATGATACAGAACCATGCTATCAGATAATGGAAGCCAATGATACGGAGAGCCGGAACACCGATTGCCAGCATGTCTTCTGAAGCACTGAAAAATCCGAGAAGAACCTGCGGAATTCCCTCAAAGGCGAGGAAACCAATAAAAGTAAAACAGAATGCAATAAACATACTGATCTTAACAGTCTGGAGCATACGCTTTCTGTGGCGGGCACCATAGTTGTAAGCAATGATAGGTGTGATTCCGTTGTTCAGGCCGAATACTGGCATGAAGAAAAAGCTCTGCAGTTTGAAATATACGCCAAATACAGCAGTGGCTGTAAAGGAAAAATTCACCAGTATCAGATTCATGGAATAAGTCATGACAGAACTGATGGACTGCATGATAATGGACGGAACACCTACAGCATAAATAGTTCCGATTATTTTTGGATCAGGGCGGAATCCTCTGAAAGTAAGGTGCACTTCGTGGTTAAACTTGTGATTGCAGATACCGGCAACTACGCAGGCAACGCATTGGCCGATAACTGTAGCAACGGCGGCTCCTGTTACGCCCATTTTCGGAAGTCCGAATAATCCGAAGATCAGGATTGGATCCAGAATGATGTTTGTGATGGCACCGCAAAGCTGAGATGTCATGCTGAAAATGGTTTTTCCAGTGGAGGTAAGCAGACGCTCGAAGAAGAACTGGGCAAAAAGTCCAAAGGAAAAAATCATAACAGTACTCAGATAATCAATTCCGAATTCCAGAAGTTCAGGGTTGGAGCCATGTGTCTGACTTGCATAAAACGGTCTTACAACAGTGAATCCCAGAATCAGGAACAGCAGATAACTCAGGCAGTAAAGAAAAGCAGCATTGCGAGCCGTCCGGTCGGCTTTCTCAAAATTCTTTTCGCCCAGAGACTTTGACAGTAGTGCATTCATACCAACTCCTGTGCCGGCGCCGACTGCGATCAGCAATGTCTGAAGCGGGAATGCCATGGAAACCGCAGTCAGGGCATTTTCCGACAGCATAGCAACGAATACACTGTCCACGATATTGTACAGTGCCTGTACAAGCATGGAGATCATCATGGGCAGCGACATATTCAGAACCAGCTTGCCAACAGGCATAGTCCCCATTTTATTTTCTGCAACAGGTGCAGTGTTTGTATCTTGTTTCATACTTCCTCCAATATGTGATTTTGATAATGTTTTTCAATAAACATGCTAACATGAATGAATTATATATGCAATGCTTTGGGAAAAAGAGTTGGCTGAAAATAGAAAATAAAATCCGGGGTAACTGAAAGTAGTAATATCACTCAAGCTATGTTATCTTAAAAGAAAACAGGAGGGGAAGGTATGAGGAACAAAGGAAAAAAATACAGAATAACGGCGCTTATACTGGTATTGATGATATCATTTATCTCCGTCATACCAGGGAGTGTTGGCACAGTACAGGCAGCATCAAAAACACCGGTGGCCGCCCACGGAAGGCTGTCTGTAAAAGGAATAAATCTGGTAGACAGTAAGAAACGCAAATTTCAGCTTCGGGGGATCAGTACACATGGGATTAACTGGGACGTGGGATATCCGTATGTAAATAAGGAGGCATTTCGGACACTGAGAGATGACTGGGGAGTTAATGCAGTGCGTCTGGCAATGTATACATCGGAATATAACGGATACTGTTCCGGCGGAGATAAGCGTTCGCTGCGAAATCAGATTGACAAAGGTGTAAAATATGCCACAGAACTTGGAATGTATGTGATCATAGACTGGCATATCCTTAATGACGGAAATCCGAAAAGTCATCTGAAACAGGCGAAATCCTTCTTTGCCACCATGTCAAAAAAATATAAAAACAACAAAAATGTGATATATGAAATCTGCAACGAACCGAACGGTTGCAGCTGGAAAACAATCAAATCTTATGCGACGCAGATTATAAAAACTATACGTAAAAATGACAAAAAAGCCATCATAGTAGTTGGAACACCTGCGTGGTCACAGCTTGGTTCTGATGGAACTCACAATGAAGTAGCGGAAAGTCCGATCAAAGGATATAAAAACATTATGTACTCACTCCATTTCTATGCAAATGAGTGGGCGCACAACGAATATCTTCCATCGAAACTGGACTATGCACGTCAGAAAGGCCTGCCTGTCATGGTGACAGAATTTGGAATGTCTGCTGCGAGCGGTGGAGGTGGAATCAGTACTTCTTCTACCGGAAAGTGGCTGAGCAGACTGGACAAAGCAAATGTCAGCTATTTCTGCTGGAGCCTCAGCAATAAAAATGAATCCTGTTCATTGCTGAAAGCGAGCACAAAAAAGACAGCTGCCTGGAAAACCAGAGAGCTGTCTTCAGCCGGAAAATATATACGATCCAGATACAGGGCAAGACGAAAAGCCCTGGGAAAAAGAGCCTGATCAATTTCAGGTTTTTTTTTCAATTATTCGCCCTTTTTCTTCTTTTCCAGATAATCATTCAGTTCAGCATTCGGGATATCAGTGATAAACATATGTCCCGGAGCGTGAGTAATAACGATAGGTGGTTTGGCATTTTCAACAGCAGCCTGAGGAGTTACACCACATGGCCAGAAAACAGGAATTTCACCATCATAAATATCAACAGCTTCGCCATAGTCCGGTTTCATGACATCTTTGACACCGACTTCTTCCGGATCTCCCATATGTACCGGTGCACCGTGAACGTTCGGCATCTGGAAGGTAATGTCATAGGCTTTTTTTGCATTTTCAGGAGTCATAGGACGCATGGAGCATACCATCGGACCGGAGAACGGACCAACAGGAACAGTCTGGATATTAGTTTTGAACATAGGTACATTACGTCCCTGGGCAATATGACGGATCTCGATTCCTTCTTTCATAAGAGCCTCTTCGAAAGAAAAAGAGCAGCCGATGAGAAAACCTACATAGCCTTCTTTCCAGTACTCAGAAGCATCTGTGATCTCTTCTGTAAAAACACCATCCCTGTAGATACGGTATTTCGGGATATCGGTGCAGATGTTGCCGCCCTCGCCCATGTCATGAGTTTCAGGAGTACCTTTAATGATTTCAAGAATCGGGCACGGAAATGGGTTCTTTTTGGCAAATTCTTCAAAATCAGCGGCATATTCCGGAGGAAGGATGACCAGGTTTGCCTGAGCGTAGCCACGGCACATGCCAGCGGTAGGAAAATCGATAACGCCTTCACGGATCAGCTTACGAACTTCAGCGGGTGACATGTTTACATAAGGTGTGATATCAAAAGCCATAATGAATACCTCCTGTTTTGTACTTTAATGTATTAATGATATAAATTATACTATACA
>JABLTO010006108.1_pt1 | contig 12229 bp, 8 predicted proteins | sample 7160091 | NCBI WGS metagenome assembly JABLTO01 (sample SAMN14651225, study PRJNA627086) | human gut metagenome | isolation source: feces | host: Homo sapiens
AAAGGAAAGAGCAGCCTGATGATATTTGACCGACATGCCAACCTGAAGTATAAGTACGGGAACAGGCACTTTTGGGCAAGAGGGTATTTTGTGGATACGGTAGGCCGAAACAAGAAAGCGATAAAGGCGTACATACAGAACCAGTTGGAGGAGGACAAAATGTCTGACCAGATTAGCATAAAGGAATTTATAGACCCGTTTACGGGTAGTAAGAATCCCAAGGCATAGATAAAAACCCCTTAAGGGGTAGCCCGAGAAAGGAATGCGGTCGGCAGACCTTTCGGGCCCCTTAAGGGGCTTCGTCCGTAATGGGCCCTTATAGGGCCTGGTCAAACCTCCGGCTTAGCCGGAGGTTTTGATTCAGAACAGGCCGGGAATGTTCAGCCCGCCGGTGACGGAGCCCATGGCGGACTCCATAGCCTCCTCCGCCTGGCGCAGGGCCTCGTTAACGGCGGAGATCACCAGGTCCTGGAGCATCTCCACATCCGCCGGGTCCACGGCGTCGGGCTGAATGGTCAGCGCCGTCAGCTGCTTCTTGCCGGACACGGTGGCCTGCACCGCGCCGCCGCCCACGGAGGCGGTGAAGCTGCTCTCCTCCACGTTCTTCTGGGCGCTTTCCATCTCCTGCTGCATCTTGGCCAGCTTCTGCTGCATTTGCTGCTGCTGGCGCATCATCCCGGCGCTGCCGCCGAACCCGTTGCGGGCACTGTATCCCTTAGCCATGTCGCATTCTCCTTTATATTACGAAATATTGCTTATTTGATCTTGAAATTTTCCAGCTGCTGGCCCTGGGCCGCCACCTCATCCAGCTTATCCGGGGTCTTTTCCGCCGGAGGCTCCTCCCAGGGCGGCGTCTGATCTTCGGGAGCCGCCGTTTCCGCCGGAGGCTGGGGCTCCGGGGTCTTTGGGGGAGCCGGTTTTGGCTCCGGGCGGGGCTTCCGGGGGGCGGACTTTTTTCCGGCGGGGGTCGGTGCGCCGCCAACGGTCAGCACCACCCGGACGGTTTGTCCCTCTGCGGCGGAGGCCACCTCCTGGAGCACATGGAGCACCGAGTTGTTGTTCAGGGAGTCCCGGACGAACTCGTTCTGGCAATACAGCGTCAGGCAGTCGCCGTCCACCGCCCCCCGGACCATATTCAGAAACACCCGGTGATTCACCGCCAGGCGGCCCTTGCAGTGCTCCTTCATGGCGTCCCATTTGCCGGTGTCGCCCACCACGGCGACGGCCCTGGCAGCCGCCGGTTCGGGAGCGGGTCTGTTGGCCGGACGCTTGGCAGGCGGTTCTTCGTCCGGAATATCGAATATCCGTTCCCGGTTCCCGGGCTCCTGGGGCAGGGGCGGCTCCTCCGGCAGGGGAGGACGATCCTCCGCCGGTTCGTCCCGGCTTGTCCCGGTGCTGTCCCGGGACACAGGGGCCGGTTTCGGGGACATCCCACTGTTCTGCGGGACAGTTTTTATTGAAATTCCGTTAGATATCTGATCCTCCAGCCGGTCGATCCGCTGGCTCAGGGCCGTCAGATCGCCGGAAAGACCTTCGTCGCACAGGCGCAGCAGACACAGCTCCGCATCCGTCCGGGGCTGGAAGCTGTCTCCCAGCCCGGCGCAGCAGGCCTGGATGGTCTCCGTCAGATACAGAAACCGCCGCATGGGCTGGCTGCCGGAAAGGGACTTCAGGGTCTTGGTATCGTATATACCCGTCAGCAGGGCGGCGGCCCCGTCGGGGGCGGCCTTGAGAATGGTCATGTCCCGGGCCAGGTCCCCCAGCTCCCCCAGCATGGCGGCCACGTCCTTGCCGCCCCGGTACAGCTCATCCAGCCGGGTCAGAGCCCCGGCGGCATCCCGCCGGAGGATGCAGTCCATCAGCTCCACCGTCTGGACGCTGCCGGCCAGGCCCAGAATGTCCAGCACCGTGCGGCTGTCCAGCCGGCCCTGGGCCACCCGGCACTGGTCCAGCAGGCTCAGGGCGTCCCGGAGAGCGCCATTGGCCATCCGGGCCAGGATCTCCGCCCCGTCGGGGGCCAGGGGAATATTTTCGGCCCCGGCAATGCGCAGCAGGTGCTTTTCCATATCCCGGGGCAGGATGCGCTTGAAATTGAAGCGCTGGCACCGGGAGAGAATGGTGGCCGGAACCTTGTGCAGCTCCGTGGTGGCCAGAATGAACATCAGGTGCTCCGGCGGCTCCTCAATGGTCTTGAGCAGAGCGTTGAAGGCCTGGGTGGACAGCATGTGGACCTCGTCGATGATATAGACCCGCTTTTTCAGCACCGTAGGGGTATAGACCGACTCGCTGAGCAGCTCCCGGATGTCGTCCACCCGGCTGTTGCTGGCAGCGTCCAGCTCCGTCACGTCCAGCAGGGAGCCGCTGTCGATGCCCCGGCAGGCCTCGCACCGGTTGCAGGGGGCCCCGTCCTCCGGGTGCAGACAGTTGACGGCCTTGGCCAGAATCCGGGCGCAGGTGGTTTTGCCGGTGCCCCGGGTGCCGGTGAACAGATACGCGTGGGCCGTGCGGCCCTCGGCCACCTGGCGCTGGAGCGTGCCGGTAATGTGGTCCTGGCCCACCACCTGGGAAAACGTCTTGGGCCGCCATTTGCGGTACAGTGCCTGATACATGAAGCAGCCCTCCCTTTGCCTTTGCGTAAAAATAAAACTCCTCCGCTGCCAGCCGCGGGGCCGGTGGACTCGCGGCACATGGATGATCCCTCTTAATGCTGCTCGGTTCCCCGCCTGACATGATTCGTGGGTATCCATTGCGCGAGACCGGCTCCGCAGCTGGCGGCGGAGGAGTCGTCATGCAGATATCCTATCACATTTCGCTCCCGTTGGCAACTGGAATTTTTTTCGCAGGGGGATTCATAGAAATTTAACACAAAAGCCGACGTTCCGCGCTTGTGAGAAAAAATTTTTTATGGTATACTCCAATAATACTGAGAAAGTATCTGCCCGGCGGGCAGTTTTTTTAACGGAAGGAGACCGATATGGACTCAAACAACAGAAACAATCGAAACGGCGGAAACAAGAAAAACAACAAAAACCTGCGCAGCGTCATCTCTCTGATTGGCTGGGCCCTGGTGCTGACGCTGGTATTCAACTACATCCTGGCCGCCACCAGCGGCGGAAGGAGCTTTGAGGTCCCCTACAGCGAGATGATGGACCTGGTGGAGCAGGACCAGATCAAGGAGATCCAGCTGAAGGACGGCGTACTGTACGCCACCCCGGTGGACGGATATACCTATACCGAAAAGACGGACAACAAGTACCGGGAGCCCAAGACCTATACCCAGAGCGAAAAGTCCAAGCTGACCCTGTATACCACCTATCTGACGGACACCCGGCTGCTGCCGCTGCTGGATGAGCACAATGTGGAGTATTCCAGCCCCGTCAAGAGCTCCTGGAGCGTTCTGGGAGACATCCTGGTGATGTATATCCTGCCGATGGTGCTGATGATCGGACTGGTCCTGCTGGTGATGCGGATCGTGTCCAAAAACGGCGGCGGCATCGGCGGCATCGGCAACGTGGGCAAGTCCAACGCCAAGGTGTATATGGAAAAGCAGACCGGCGTCACCTTCAAGGACGTGGCCGGTCAGGATGAGGCCAAGGAGTCTCTGGAGGAGATCATCGACTTCCTCCACAACCCCGGCAAATACACCGCCATCGGCGCCAAGCTCCCCAAGGGCGCGCTGCTGGTAGGCTCCCCCGGCACCGGCAAAACGCTGCTGGCCAAGGCCGTGGCCGGCGAGGCCAACGTGCCGTTCTTCTCCATCTCCGGCTCGGACTTTGTGGAGATGTTCGTGGGCGTGGGCGCGTCCCGGGTCCGTGACCTGTTCAAGGAGGCCGCCAAGGTGGCTCCCTGCATCATCTTCATCGACGAGATCGACACCATCGGCAAATCCCGGGACGGCGGACGCTTCGGCGGCAACGACGAGCGGGAGCAGACTCTGAACCAGCTGCTGGCGGAGCTGGACGGCTTCGACCCCAGCAAGGGCGTTATCGTTCTGGGCGCCACCAACCGGCCGGAGGTGCTGGATAAGGCGCTGCTGCGGCCCGGCCGCTTCGACCGGCGCATCACCGTGGACCGGCCCAATCTGGCGGGCAGACTTGCCACCCTGCAGGTCCACACCCGGAACATCCGCCTGGCGGAGGACGTGAACCTGGACAAGATCGCCCAGGCCACCGCAGGTTGCGTGGGCGCGGACCTGGCGAACCTGGTGAACGAGGCGGCCCTGCGGGCCGTGCGCAAGGGCCGCAAGGCCGTGAACCAGAACGACCTGCTGGCGGCCTTTGAAACCGTCATCGCAGGCTCCGAGAAGAAGGGCACCGTCATCACCCAGGAGGAAAAGCGCATCATCGCCTATCACGAGGTGGGCCACGCCCTGGTGGCGGCCAAGCAGAAGAATGCCCAGCCCGTCAGCAAGATCACCATCGTGCCCCATACCCAGGGAACTCTGGGCTACACCCTGCACCTGCCGGAGGAGGAAAAGTTCCTCATGTCCAGGGAGGACATTCTGGCGGAGATCCGGACCCTGCTGGCAGGCCGGTCCTCGGAGGAGATCGTGTGCAACACCATGACCTCCGGCGCAGCCAACGACATCGAGCGGGCCACGGAAATGGCCCGGAATCTGGTGGCCCGCTTCGGTATGTGCGACGAGTTCGACATGATGGCCCTGGGCACCGTGCAGAGCCAGTATCTGGACGGCGGGTACTCCATGACCTGCGCCCAGGAGACGTATGCCGCGGCGGACCGGGCCACCATTGCCATCATCCGCCAGTGTCATCAGGACGCCAGGAAGCTCCTGGAGGAAAACCGGGAGCTGCTGGACAAAATCGCGGCGTATCTGCTGAAAAAGGAGACCATCACCGGTCAGGAGATGATGGCCATCATCGAGGGCCGGGACCCGGAGACCGTGGACAACTACGGCGCCACCCGGGAGGAGGACCAGAAGCTGTTCCGTCCCTCCACCCCGGACGTGATCGATCCCCCGGCCAGGCACATCAATATCGTGTCCCAGCCGATCCCCATGCCGGACTTTGATAAGAAGGACGAGAAGCCGGAGGGCCAGCCCCAGGATAAGCCGGAGGACCAGAGCGAGCATGGCCAGAGCAAGGAATAAACAGCGGAAATAAGCATACCAAAAGGAGACGGGCTGCGGCCCGTCTCCTTTTGAGCTTGTCAAAAAAGGGCGTTGCCCTTTTTTGACAGTCTGGTCTGCCAGGGATTGGCCCCAGTATGCCAGCCGATAAAGCGAAAACGTTTCCACGGATTCACCTTATTGAAACAACGTTTTTCGACTTGATTTTCTCATTGTTTTGTGCTATATTGGGATGGCATATGAAAAGAGGAAGCGGAGGAAGAATGACTCCGCCTTGAGAAAGGGGGCGCCGCCGGATGGGCCTGTACATAGGAAAAGTGGATCGCAGGTGGCTGTCCCGGGTGCTTCTGATCATGCTGGCGGACATCATCGGCATCATGGGCTCGTACCTGTTGGCCCTGTGGGCACGGTTCGACTTCCACTTTACGGATATTCCCCAGGAGTTTGTGGACGGATATCTGCACACCATCTGGTGGTGGGTGCCGGTCTGCCTGGCGGTGTTCTGGCTGTGCAACCTGTACAACAGCATCTGGCGGTTCGTCAGCGTGGACGCGCTGATGCGGATCATACTGGCCTATGTGCTTCTGGGCGGGCTGAGCTTTGCATGCGTGGCGCTGTTTGGGGTGCATATGCCCCGGTCCTATTATGTGTGGGGCCTGTTCTTCAGCTTCTTCTGCACCTCCGGCATCCGCTTTTTCTATCGCGGGGTACGGTACCTGCGCAACCGGGCGCCTCTGGCCCGGAAAAATGCGGAAAACGTCATGATCATCGGCGCAGGCCAGGCCGGGCGGCAGCTGATCCGGGAATACGCCGTCAGCAGTCATCTCAACAGCCGGGTGGCCTGCATCATCGACGACAACCCCGCCAAGCGGGGCCGCATTCTGGAGGGTGTGCGCGTTGTGGGTGCGCGGCGGGACATTCCCCAGGCCGCCAGGCAATTCGATATTGACAAGATCGTGTTCGCCATTCCGTCGCTTCAGGGCGCCGGAAGGCAGGAGATCCTCAATATATGCAGCACCACCGGCTGCCAGATCCAGGTGGTGCCGGGCATGTATCAGCTGGTCAACGGTGAGGTCACCATCAGCAAGCTCCGCCGGGTGGAGCTGCAGGACCTGCTGGGCCGGGACCCCATCCAGGTGAACCTGGGGGAGATCTGCGGCTATATCAACGACAAGACGGTTCTGGTCACCGGAGGCGGCGGCAGCATCGGCAGCGAGCTGTGCCGTCAGATCGCCCGGCACAGGCCCCGGCGGCTGGTGATCTTCGACATTTACGAAAACAACGCCTACGACATTCAGATGGAGCTGCGCCGGGAGCACCCGGAGCTGACGCTGGAGGTGTGCATCGGGTCCGTGCGGGACCAGCAGCGGGTGGATAACCTGCTGGATACGTACCGGCCGGACCTGATCTTCCACGCGGCGGCCCACAAGCATGTGCCCCTGATGGAGGACAGCCCCAACGAGGCCATCAAGAACAACGTGTTCGGCACCTATAAAATGGCCCGGTCCGCCGCCCGGCACGGGGTAAAGCGCTTTGTGCTGATCTCCACGGACAAGGCGGTGAACCCCACCAACATCATGGGCGCGTCCAAGCGCCTGTGCGAGATGGTGGTGCAGATGATGAACCGGCGCAGCGAAACGGAATTTGTGGCGGTGCGGTTCGGCAACGTCCTGGGCAGCAACGGCAGCGTGGTGCCCCTGTTCGAGCAGCAGATCGCCCACGGGGGACCGGTGACGGTGACGCATCCGGAGATCACCCGGTTTTTCATGACCATTCCCGAGGCGGTGTCCCTGGTTCTGCAGGCGGGGTATTATGCCAGGGGCGGCGAGATCTTTGTGCTGGACATGGGCCAGCCGGTGAAGATCGACGACATGGCCCGGCAGCTGATCCGCCTGTCCGGCTACGAGCCGGATGTGGATATCCCCATCATCTATACCGGCCTGCGGCCCGGAGAGAAGCTGTATGAGGAGCTGCTGATGGACGAGGAGGGCCTGCGGGAGACCGCCAACCAGCTCATCCACATCGGCCAGCCCATCGACATGGACGACGAGGCCTTCTGCCGCCAGCTGGCGGTGCTGGAGCGGGCCTGCCAGAGCAACAGCCCGGACATCCGCCAATATGTGGCGGACATGGTGCCCACGTATCACCCCAAAACAGATCAAAGCTGAAAAGCATTTTCAGAACTTTCATGAAAGTTCTGAAAATGCGGTGATTGAAAACGAAAGACACCCCTGATGGGTTTCTTTCGTAACTATCTTCCTTTCCGAAGGCGGAGGTAAGCCTTCTTTTTTGACAGACTGAAGCATCCCTTTGGCGTTTCCGGCCAAAGGGATGCTTTTCGCGTGATGCGGCGGTTTCGCCGACGGAGGGATGCAGGGGAGCGCCTTTCCTATTTTCCGGCGGCGATCTTGTCCTCGGTCTCCTGGCGGATGGCCTGGCGCAGGCGGGTCAGATACGGGGAGAAGGCGGCGTTTTCCTGAGCGTAGGTGCGGTTCAGGTCGTACTCCCGGGGCTCCCAGGTGTCGATGGGGGACTCGTTGTGCTGGATGACGGCCTCAAACTTGTCCAGAGCCTTGTAAATGCGGGCCTCCGTGGTCTCCAGCGCCGCCATCTCCCGGTACAGTGCCCGCATCTGCGCATCATACGGGGCGGGCAGGGTGTCCACCCACGCCAGCAGCTGCCGCTCCTCGTCGGCCTCGTCCGCCGCCGTTTTGCGGAAGGTGGGGATGTCGCCGGTAAAGCACTCGCCCAGGTCGTGGATCAGGCACATGCGGATAACCTTGTCCATGTCGGCCTCCGGAAACTCGTCCCGCATCCAGTAGGCCATCAGGGCAATGCGCCAGCTGTGCCCGGCCACGCTCTCCGGCTGGCGGCGGGAGGTGCAGCAGTGGCGGGTGGTGTCCTTCAGCCACTCTGCCGTGTGCAGGGCGGACAGCAGCTCGGTGGGATTCATAACGGTTCTCCTTTTTTCATTCAGATCTCGACCAATTCGATCTCCGTGCCCCGGTCCCGGAGCAGGGCCAGCAGGGCCCGGACGGACAGCCACACCGTGGCGGTGTTGTCATTGGGATGAACGCCGATGCGGCCGCCGTCGAAATCCCGGTCCAGGCAGAAGCGGACAGCGTGGTCCCGGTCGTTCAGCAGCCCCAGCGGCGTCACGGAGCCGGGGGTCAGGTCCAGCAGCCGCAGCAGCTCCTCCGGGGAGGCGAAGCTCAGGCGGCGGGTGCCGTGGCGGCGCTGGAACTCCTTCAGGTCCACCCGCTTGTTGCAGCGGACGGTGATCAGGTAATAGCTCCGCTTTTTGTCGTCCCGGACCAGCAGATTTTTGGCGTCGTCCTCCGGATACGGCATGTCCACGGCGGCGCACTCCTCCATGTTGAACACCGCCGGGTGCTCGGTGATCTCGAAATCCACGCCGTGGGCGCGGAGATAGTCATAGGTTTCCTGCTTGGTCATTGACCGGTTCCTCCTTAACGGGTTTTCTCTATTGTACCAGGCAGGGGCGGCGTTTGCAAGCCGTCTGCGGATGCCACGCAAAAGCTGTCTGCCGGAGCGGAAGCTTTGTGCAGTATGCGAATTTTCTTTTGCAGGGAAAAGCGTTATAATCGGGCGTAGATTACACCGAAGGGGACAGGCTATGAGCATCATTTTCTTCGACATTGACGGCACCATCATGGACGTGAACGGCAGCATCCCGCCCTCCGCCGCAGAGGCGGTGCGGCAGCTGCGGCAGGCGGGGCATCACTGCATTATCAATACCGGGCGGCCCCGGATCGCCATGGAGCCCCAGCTGCTGGAGCTGGCATTCGACGGGCTGGTGTGCTCCTGCGGCCAGTATATCCAGCTGGACGGCCGGGTGCTGCGGCACGTGGGCTTTGACCGGGACACCAGCCGGAAAATCCTGGAGGCCGGGCGGCGGTGCCTGGTGGATATGTACTTTGAGGAGGCGTCGCACATCTGGGTGGATACGCCCCACCACCACCTGAACCGGGAGCTGGAAAACGCCGTGAAGCGCCTGGAGCGGGGCGGCGTCCGGGTGGGGCGGCCTGACGGCGACCCGGATTTCCACTTTGACAAGGTGTGCGTCCTGGTGGGGCCGGACAGCCGGAGGGAGGAATTTCTGGCGGAGATGGCGCCCCTGTTCCAGATCATCGACCGGGGCGGCGGCATGTTCGAGCTGCCCATGCGGGGCTATTCCAAGGCGTCCGGCTGCCGGGCCGTGGCCCAGGCCCTGGGCGCGGACCTGGCCGACTGCTACGCCATCGGCGACAGTCCCAACGACCTGGAAATGCTGGCGTGTGTGGGACACCCCCTGGTCATGGGCGACGCCCCGGCAGAGGTGCAGGCCCAGGCGGAATACGTCACCGCGCCCCTGCGGGAGGACGGCCTGTACCGGGCCATGGTTCATATGGGCCTGCTGCACGAATAACAAAAGCTCCCGGTGCGAGGGTCGGGGTGGTCGTAAAACAGTTTCAGTCCCCGCAGCCATGCGGTGTTTACCTGACGATCGTTCAAGGGCAGTTATTGCAGCAGATGGACAAATAAATCGTGCACTTCTATGCACCTTTGGGTGTACGGTGTGGGTATCCCTTGCCTCTCCCTGTGGGAGAGGTGGCCGAGCGCGGCGAGGACGGAGAGGGCAAACGGTGTGTGCACACAAATTGATCTTATTATTCAAAAAAGGCGGCAAGACCCTCTCAGTCACCTGCGGTGACAGCTCTCCCAAAGGGAGAGCCAAGGAGCTGCACCCTGCTGCATGGTATATTGGCATAAGAAATGGAGCGTATCTGTGTCGATACGCTCCATTAACTGTTTTTGCGGACTTATTTACCGGGTCAGGAAGAACATCAGGGCAAACAGGATGCTGATGATCCAGGTGCCCACATTGATCTCCTTGATCTTGCCGGTGAAGATCTTCACGAACACATAGGAGATCAGGCCGAAGGCGATACCATAGGAGATGTTGTAGGTCAGGGGCATGAACGCCACGGTGACAAAGCCGGTCACGGCAGCGGCGGGATCGTCCCAGGCGATGTTGCGGACGTTGGACATCATCAGCACGCCCACATAGATCAGGGCCGCGGCGCAGGCGTAGGTGGGGATCAGCTGGGCCACGGGGGACAGGAACATGGCGATGAAGAACATCACCGCGGTAGCCATAGAGGCAAGACCGGTGCGGCCGCCCTCGGCCACGCCGGCAGAGGACTCCACGAAGGTGGTGACGGTGGAGGTGCCGCAGACAGCGCCGGCGCAGGTAGCGCAGGCATCAGCCAGCATGGCCCGGTCCATATTGGGAACGTTGCCGTCCTTATCCAGCATGTTGCCGGCAGAGCAGGCGCCGTACAGGGTGCCCAGGGTGTCGAACATATCCACCATGCAGAAGGCCAGCATGGTGGTCAGCAGCATCACCACGAAAGCGCCGGTGCCGTTGGCGGCAATGAAGGCGGAGAAGTCAAAGCCGGACTTGAACACCGCGCCGAAGGCCTGGGTGCCGAAATCGCGGAAGGCGCCGAAGAAGTCGGAGGTCAGGTTGGGGGCGATGGCAGAGGCATAGAAGCCGGGAACGGTGATCAGGCCCACCACATAATACACCACGGCAGCGCCCAGGATGCCCCACAGCACCGCACCGCGGACCTTCTTCTTGCTCATGGCGCCGATGGCGAACACGGCCAGCAGAGTGACCAGCATGGGGAAGATGGTGGCCCAGGTCTGGTCGCCGGTGAACACGTTGAAGGAGTGCAGGTTCACGCAGGTGGAGGAATCGTTGACCACGATGCCGGCGTTCTGCAGGCCGATGAAGGCGATAAACAGGCCGATACCGGCGGAGATGGCCGCCTTGACCTCGTGGGGGATGGAGTCGAAGATGATCTTGCGCAGACCGGTAACGGTCAGCAGCACGAAGATGATGCCGTCAAACAGCACCAGCACCAGGGCGTTGGCATAGCTCAGGCCCAGGCCCACACACACGGTGTAGACAAAATAGGCGTTCAGGCCCATGCCGGAGGCCTGCGCCAGCGGCAGATTGGACAGCAGACCGATGAGCAGGGTGCCCACCACGGCGGAAATGGCGGTGGCCACATAAATGGCCCCGTAGCTGACGCCCAGCACATCGGTGCCGTCGCCAAAGGGGTTCGAGAACATACCGGCATTGACCATCAGAATGTAGGCCATGGCCATAAAGGTGGTGATACCGGCCATGATCTCCGTCCGGACGGTGGAGCCCTTTTCGGTTACATGGAAGAAGCGATCCATAAACTCTCTCCTTTTATAAGTTTTCCGCTGCGCCTTCCGGCGCAACGAACTTATTTTACCATCCCGGCCTTGTCCACGCAAGCCCCATTTTCGCTAATGACTGCCACTCTTCGGGAAATTGTGACAGTCGCTGTGAAAAGACTGCAAATTTTTGTGGAAATAACGAGGGTAAGCGGTGAGGACTGAGAAAAAGCGCGATTTTGTGTAAATCATCTTGCATTTCGCGAAAACTTTAGTATACTGGATGTGCAGCGTGTGTTTCGCTGCAGAGAGATTCAAAAATAGATAAGGAGAATGTACAAATGATTCTGGAACTCATCGCTACGATTCTGTCACTGGTAGGCTCCTGGATGGTCTATAAGAAGATGGGCCGTCAGGGCTGGGAGGGCATTGTCCCCATTTACAACACCTATGTCCTCTGCCAGGAGCTGTACGGCAACGGCTGGAAATTTCTCCTGCTCCTGATCCCCTTCTATAACATCTATTTCGGCATCAAGATGATGATCGACCTGGCCAAGGCCTTCAATCTGGGCGCGGGCTTCGGCATCGGCCTTCTGCTGCTGCCCTTCGTGTTCTGGCTGATCCTGGCCTTCGGCGGCGCGCAGTATAAGGACGGCAGCTATACCAACACCCAGCCCGACATGGTGGAGGATGTGGTCAACAAGGCCAAGGACGTCGTTTCCGGCAGCCACAGCAACAACGAGGGGAATAATCAATAAGGCAAGCATTGACAAGCCCGCCCTGCGGTGACGCAGGGCGGGCTGCAGCTTGTCAAAAAGGATTTTTGACAAGCTGCAAAAGCATTTTCAAAACTTTCATGAAAGTTCTGAAAATGCGATGATTGAAAACGAAAGACACCCCTGATGGGTTTCTTTCGTAACTATCTTCCTT
>JABLTO010084736.1_pt1 | contig 12224 bp, 17 predicted proteins | sample 7160091 | NCBI WGS metagenome assembly JABLTO01 (sample SAMN14651225, study PRJNA627086) | human gut metagenome | isolation source: feces | host: Homo sapiens
TATGTTATAATCATAAATGGAACAGCCGTATACGGTAGGTGGTTATCCTTGGTCGTCATGACGAAGGTACGCAATCCTTCGAAATTCACATTCCTAGAAGTTTTGGGAAAATCTGAAAAGCGGAGGTGATGCGAATGACAACATATGAAACAGTCATGGTAGTGTTAACATGTTTAACATTTGTCGTGTCTTTAATGATGCTTGTTATTAAATTACTTCTTATCATAATTGATAAAAGTGAAAAAAAATAACTACCTCGCTCCTAGGAAAAGTTTGAGATAGTTATTTTATCCAAATAAAACCCAAGGACAACCGCTTACTGGTTGTTCCTTTTCTCAACTACATTATAGTTTATACAAAAATGAAAGTCAATATACCCAAATATTGTGTTAAGACCCAGCGATTTTGTCACCATAAAATTCAGCGAAAATGTCACCATGATTTTTCTTTTCTAACCTTCTCCATTATCATGTTATATGAAGGAGGTTTTTATATTGAACAAAAAAGAAGTTATTGATCTATTGTCCAAAAAATTGAATGGTGATTTGAAAATTTCTTATGATCATTTAGCTGTTCTTACGAATTATTCTAAAAGACAGCTTATACTTCTATCTAAATCTTTAAATGAAAAAGGTATAGATTCTATTTTGCACTTACTAAGAGATGTTGGTTTAAATTAATGGAACTTCTTATTTAGATTTAGTCAAAAAAATACCTGTTAATCATAAATTGTGCATCTTGAACAGGATGCATTTACATTTTATATCGATCTTTCTTATAATGAATTTGTAATATTTTTTAGTTCAACTGATGTTTCTTTTGCTATGAGTACACAAAAGAAATATAAGAATATTTACTTTGAAATTTTAAAAGATAGACAAAACTAGAAATATTAAGTAGTTATTAAATAGTAATGTAATCTTAAATGATGAAAGGAGTTAAAATTATGAATAAAAAAATAATACAATTCAGGAGAAAATTAATTGAGTTATATGAAAAAACACAGAATAGCATGAAATACAATAATTCAAAAAGTGTACTCTTTTAATAGAAAAAATATTAATTTCAAATAGTTATTATAAAAATAAGAAAATTATGAAAGAATTAAAATATAATATTAAAATTCTATTAAGAAAGAAAGAGCTATATTATTGTATTATTGGTATTTTGTTAATCAATGCGATTCATGTAATTTTGGTAATTAATCACTATTCACCAAATATGATTTTGAAAACGGGTGAATATCAGTTTATTTTATATAATAATGAGGTAACTATAATGTCATTGGTAATAATAGCGTTACCAATCCTAACTTCTCTTGTTTTATCAGATACGAGTTGGAATGATAAACATTTAGGGTACAATAATTATTTATATACACGTTTGAATATTAGAAAAAATATTTTTTCTAGATTATTTCTATCTTTTATTACAAATTTTATAATTTGTTTTGTAGGTTTCATATTAAATTATTTAACACTACGTTTCATTTTTGGTAGTGGAAATCTTATATCAAATTTTCAAGAATTACCGTATGATCGAGTAATAGCACCTGAGTTTTTTTTAGATTCTATCAGGTATTATAATCCTGTACTATTTATTATTTTAATTAGTTTGCATGAGTCAGTAATTATAGGATTACTTGCAACAATTTCTTATTCTTTTTCATTTTTTACAAAGCAAAAATTAATTATTTATTTTCAAGTTACCCTTATTATGATTGTACTTGAGGTTGTGTTTTCTTTTATTGGTATCAGCCAGTTTTCAATCATAAAGCAGTTACAGCCAAATTCATCGTTCTCGGTTTATCAAAGTATTATTTTATATATTGTACTTTCTTTAATAGCTATTACACCAGTTTTGTTAATTACAAAGAAAGGTGATATATTATGAAAAGATTTTTTTGTAATTCATTGTTCTATATTGGGATAGTTATTATGATTCTTTTGGGTATAGCTGTTGGATATAATATAGATCATAATTTTTTAAAGTTGTATACTGCAAAAATGGGACAAGTTCCTATAAGATACTGCATTTTTATTATTATTCTTTTTATAGATTATCTTTTATTTGAAGAAATAAATCATTACACTTTTATATTTAGATATAAGTCGGTGTCAAATTTTATAATAAAAAGTATGAAACAAGAAGTAATTATGTCAGTAATTTTACTATTAATTTTTCATTTGCCCATATTCATATTAAATACAAAGGAATTTATCAACAATATTATTTTGATTATGCTAGTAATTTTGAATATAACTTTAATTTTTTCAGTTATGCTGGCTATTATTAGATTACTTAATGTATGGATTAATAACAGAATTATTTCTACTAGTATTTTTTTATTAGTATTTGCTTGTTTGGATGTTTTATTAGGACACTTTAGCTATTTTTATATGGAACATTATATTTTTGATTTTGATGCAATTCTTGTTCTACCATATGTTTATCACTTTTATCCATTTATTTTTTTATTTATGTGTACATTGGATATTGTTTTACTTTTTGTAACATCAAAAAAAATGAAGGAAAGGGATTATATAATAAAACAAAATGAAATTTGTGAATAAAAAAGATTTTTTAATATATCTATTAATTTTACTAGCCGTAACTTATTTAAAAAGTATATATATTTCCGAAGTATATATAGATAATTGGTGGTATCAAGCGCTTATCTTTTTTGGTAGTGACCAATTTGTAAATATACTATGGCTTATTCCAATTTTGATTCAGGTATTTTTTATATCAAAAAAAATATATGTAGAACTAAATTATTTTGATTTGAGATATAAAAACAGGAATAATTTTTTAAAAAATATATTTTTGTGTTTTATTAAAGAGCATACAATTTACACAACGTCTTTTATAGTAGTACAAATAATTGGATTGATGATATTAACAGGAATACCGTTTAAATTTGATGCGGGTATATTAGAATTGTTTTGCAAATATTATATTGAAATTATGTTTTATATTTGGTTACTTATTCTTGTTTCACTTGTTATTCAAAAATATACTATATCATTTCTTATAGAGTTAACTTTATTATTGGTTTTGCTAAATATATTAAAAAGTAGTTTATTTCCTATTATTTCTTTATACTATAATTACTCTTTTAATTTTTTAACACTTCCTTGTATATGCTTTGTATTACATTTTATAAAAAAAATTTATATTTCTAGGGATCTGTTAGGAGGAATAAAATATGATATTAGAGATTGAAAATTATTCAAAAACGATTAATAAAAGAATAATATTGGATAATATTAATCTTACATTTAGAAGTGGTAATGTTTATGGATTCTATGGAAGAAACGGTTCAGGGAAAACAATGCTATTTCGTGCATTGACAACGCTTATTTATCCTACAAAAGGAGATGTAAAAGTTGATGGAAAATCAATTCTTAAAGAAGAATTTGATTTGAGCCAAATTGGTATATTAATTGAGAATCCGGGTTTTTATCCACATTTGACGGGTTTTGAAAATTTAGAAATGTTATATAGATTAAATAATGAAAAGAATGATCAACATATTTATGATGTTTTAAAAAGTGTAGGATTGGATTATGCTGGTGATAAAAAGTATAAAGAATATTCTTTGGGGATGAAGCAAAGACTGAGGATTGCTCAAGCAATTATGGAAAATCAAAAAATAATTATACTTGATGAACCAACTAATGGAATAGATAGAAATGGGTTAAAGGATGTTCATGAAATTATAAAAGAAGAAAAGAACAAAGGCAAAATTATATTATTAGCAAGTCATGATTTAGATGATTTAAATTTACTATGTGATGAAATTTATTTTATAGAAAATGGAAGAATTAAAGATTCTTTAACGGAGATAAGCAATGATTAAATATTTGAGGATGTTTTGTCTTTGCTGTTTAGTGTTATTTGCTGGATTAGGATTTTATGGAAAGAATAAATTTTATGGAATAGAATATTTGGATATTGAAAATAATTTTAAGTATACAACGATGAGCAATCAAGATTTTTTAAAACTATATCCTGATATAGCAAAAAAAATGATTAATGATCAAGAAGTAACATCAATGGCGCAACTTGTTGATCAATCAGATTATATTTTAAAAGTAAAAAATACTTCAAAAAAGAAGATAGCAGGTAATGGAATAGTTAATGAATGTGAGGTTTTAAAAACATATAAGGGGAAAGTTAAACAAACGGTAAATATTTATGATATGACATATGTAATTGATCAAACATCTGTTGGCTACATCGAGGGATCGAAACCACTGGTTCCTTTAAGGGAATATATCGTATTTTTAAAAAAATCAAAAAATGCAAACGTAAAAAATACTTATATGTTTTCAAGTGCTCATTTTGGCGCATTTGATGTAAGAGATAGAAATGAAAGTATAAATGATTATGATAATGATTCATTGACTTTAAAACAAACATATTCTTATGATTATATTGGATGTGACGATCAATTTGTAGAGAAATATCAATCTTTAAAAAAACAACTTGATTATATAGATAAATAAAAGGATTTATTGGTTTTAGCCAATGAATCCTTTTATTTTAGGGTATTCAAGTATTTTGAAGAATCTAATTTTAGAGTTTAATTTTTTAGATTAATTTTATAAAATTATTTATTTTTTATACTGTTTTTGCTGATTTTAAAATCAACTGGGAATATCAAAAGATATCAGAATGCTTGCATATGAATTATTAAGCTTTTTAATACTTAAAGAACTATATTTATTTAGTAAGATTTCGTTAATATTTTTTTTGATATTGGATTCATTAATTGATAAACAAGAATACAATATTTTTAAAATGATTTTATTTGCTGTTTTTACTGATTTTATTATTATAATTTTATCAGAAGTAGTAACTTGTATACAAGAATCAATAGATAGCTTTATAATGTATTCAAATAAAATCAGTTGTGTATGGTAGTCTAAATTATCAAAATCGCTATATTCAATTACGGTTTTAATATCAATATCATTTTCAATGATTTTTGATAGGTTATTATTTATTATATAGTTTAAAATATATGAGTTACTGTATATTGCATTGAATTCTTTATATGCTGTATTAGATAGCTTATTCAAGACATTGGTTGCTTCTGAGTAATTCGAATCATTAAATAATGAATTTAATTGATTACAAGTATGAAGTAGATTGTGTAAAAAGCGAAAATTATTATCATACTGTTGGGATAATAGGTCTAATTTAGAATTAAATAATTCTTCTTTTTGTTTTGCAATTTGAAGCTTGTGTCTCATATTTGTGGAGTTAATAGCTAACATAAAAATAAAGAAAAATATAATGTTTGATATTGCTAATCCTACTGTAGTAATAAGGATTTGTGGATTAGTATGCAGCAAATCAAAATAGTCGCCCATAGTTACTAATAAAATAATAGTAATGATTGGAAGTATAAATGCTAACCACGTATATTTTGGTAAGTATTCAGATTTAATATATTTTAAGACTTTAACATAGATAAAAACAAAAAGTGTTAAAATAGCATATGAAAAAAATGTTCCAAATATAAATCCACGAGAGGAAGTATCTCGAGTTATTTTTATAAATAAAATATTATTTAAACAAAATGCTACAAGTATTTCTGATAAAATTTGGATTAAAAAATAAGGAATTATAGTCATTACTTTTTGTATTATCCGTCCGTTATATTGAACAAAAATATAGATAAAATATATTGCTAATAAAATTATACTTTTCAATGGAGAAGCACCGTTATAATTGGTTAGACATGCAATTGTAGTTGATAATAATAAAATAATTATTGATTTATTTTTAGAATATTTAGATGATAAAAAAGAATTTGCAATGTAACTAATTAAAAGAAACGCGATAACATTAGAAATAATAATCATAGCATTTCATGTAGAAAATCATTATATTTTTGATCAAATTCTTTTTTATAATGTCTAGAAAGTGGAATTGTCTCATTATTGATTAAAACAATTTCATTTTTATTAAATGAACTAATATATTCAAAGTTTATTAAATAAGCTTTATACGAATAGGCAAAACCATATGTATTCAATCTATCATACCAATACTTTAATGTACAATTAGTAGTAATTATATTTCCACCTATTGTATGTACGTTTGATTTTCTATTTAAAAATTCTATATATAATATATCTTTAACAAAGATTTTATAAGGACTTATTTTTTCATCATAAAAGCCAAGAGATTTTTTTATATATTTTTTTATTACTGCATTCATTTCTATATTAAATTCAAGTTGATTAATTGGTTTGATAAAGTATCTATCAGCATGGATTTTATAACCATCGATGGCATATTTTGAATAGTTTGTTGTTATTATGATTCTGCAATCATGCTTTATATTTTCTAATTCTAAACCAATATCAATTCCATTTTCATTATTGATTTCCATATCTAAGAAAAGCAAATCTGCTTTCGTAATATTTTGAATTAAGTCTTTTTTGCTTTTACAAATATGAGTTTGATATTGCAAATTCACTTTGATAAAGAAAGTATCTATGCATTGTAAAAGTTGTTCTATATCCATTTGATTATCATCGTAAATTAGAATATTAATCATTAACATCATCACCTCTTAAAATCATTTTAACAAATTGTAAATGTTATTAAAATATTCTTTTAATATATAAAATAATGATAAATGAAAAATACATTATTATAGCAATATAGTTTTAAAAAAGCAAAGAATCACGTTAAGGTATCAATATATTTAATGTTATCTGTATTAACTCTTAAATTCAAGAAAACCACGAAAATGTAAAATTTCGTTAACATAAATAAAGAAAACCTATGAAATACATGTAATCATAGGTTTTTTGCTTATCTTTAATAGTATTCATTGTTAAATTGCTTCTTATCATAATTGATAAAAGTGAAAAAATAACTACCTCACCCTCTGGAAAAGTTTAAATTATTTTCTTCAATAAAATTATAATTTATATAAATATAAAAAACAATATGCAACAATAATGTTTATTAAATTATTAATAATATATATAAATTGACGATAAAAGAAATGATATTGTAATATTTAATAAAGGGTGTAGAAATGTTAGATAATAAAATTTAATAATATCTAAAAGTGAGTGAGAAAATAATGGCAATATACTTTAATAAAACATGGGAAGATAAATTATATGATAAATATGGAGATAAGTTTTTCTTGTTTATTTATCCGTTTGCGTTATATACAATTATTGTTGAAAGATATTTACATATACTAGTTTTTGATGGATTGGTTTATATTACAATTATACTTTTAAGACATAAATCTAATTTTCTAAATTTTTATTATAAAAGGATAATTACTATTTTTTGGATGATTACTTTATTATTTTCGGCGGTAACCCTTGTTTTATTTGAACAAGAAAATTATCTTTATATGGCAAAGGCTTATATAGAATGTAATGTTTTAGAATTAAAAGAATATTCCTTTGTTCATCGTGATAAAGATCATTTAATTTATATGATAAAAAAACATGATCATAATGAAGATGATTTTAATGTAATTGAAAATCTAGTGGGGAAAATAGATTCATATACATTAATTAAAGAAAATAAGTATGAAGTGAATTTAAAAAATAAAAAAGAAATAGATATTGAATTTAGTAATTACGAACATTTCACATTAATTGATTTAGATATATATTAAAATGATGGAGGTAATCCTATGGGAAAATATTTCTACCCAGCAATTTCAGATAAAATATATGAAAAATTAGGTGAAAAGTATTTTTTAATTATGTATCCTTTTTTATTGTATGTTCTTATTGCTGGAAAATATCTGTATATATTTGGTTTTGATGTTTTAGTTCAGATTGCATTATTATTATTAAGACATAAAATCAATTTTTTAGATTTTTATTATAAGAGAATCATTATTATTTTTTGGACAATTACGCTATTATTATCTACAATATGTTTTACTCTATTTAAACAAGTAAATTACTTATATATGACAAAAGCTTATATGGAATGTAGTGTATTGGAATCAAAAGAATATTCGCTTGTTTATCGTAATCAAGGTTATGAAACTTATATGATGAAAAATCATGAAAATGTTGAAGATGATTTTAAAGTGATTGAAAACTTAATTGGGAAAATAGATTCGTATGAAATTGATGAAGATAATAAATATAAGGTAATATTAAAAAATAATCATGAAATAGATGTTAAATTTAATAATTATGATTATTTTACATTTTTTAGTTTGGATATAGATTTAGTAAAATAAAACTATGAAAAATAGTAGAAAGAAAATTAAAAAGAGAGATGTTGTTTAAAATATAGAACTGAAAAGAGTGTTGTGCTAAAATTAACTTTGGTTATTTTATAAAAAATATAAAAAGGGTAGGGAATCAAAATGAAATTCTATATAAATAATAAAGAAATGAGCGAAAAAGTGTTTTGGAGAACATTAGAATCTTTAGTGACGCCTCTTCAAAGAGTTCATATTCTAGAAGGGATGAAGGTAAAGATCGCTGATTATTTATGTTGGATGGAAATTATTAAATAATTATTTTTTGAAAGGATGTGTTTTTCATGAATTATATTTTAAAACAGTATGATAATGATTTATTGTATTTTTCTATGGAAAATACAAATGATGGATTAGAAATCTGTATTAATCAAATCAATCAAGATTTACAATATCTTTTACCATTAGATTTAAAATTAAGTAATCAAGGTTTAAAAAATTGGCTTCAAAAAAGAACGATTCCTAGAAATAGAGCATATGTTTCTAATTTTTTATCAAGATTAGGTTTAAATGAAAAGGATACAAAGGGAATCATAGATATATGTCAAGGTTTATCTTTAAATGATAGCTATTGGGTTGTTCAAGAAGAGTGTAAAGATTTATTTAAAGATAAGAATCTCTATCAAAATTCTTTTAATACAAATATAGCTTCTATTGCTTTTACAGGATATGGAAGTTATACAAGAACTTCTTTTAAATCATCACCTGAATTTACAACAAATGGAATGCTTGCTAAATCATGGAGAAGAATAAAAAATAATATTCTTCTTTATAAATCAGGGACGGAAGGCTTTGCTAATAGTGGGTTAGAACCTTATAGTGAATACTATGCTTCTCAAATAGCAAAGACTATGAATTTACATCATGTAGATTATGGCCTTTCTAAATGGAAAGGAAAACTTTGTTCAACATGTCTGCTTTTTACAAATGAAAATATTTCCTATATTCCAGTTGGAAGAATTATAAAAAAAGGTGGAATAAATGCGGTTATTGATTCTTATAAAGAACTAGGAGATGACTATTATCAAGAATTATTAGATATGCTTGTTTTTGATGCGGTTATTTTAAATGAAGACCGCCACTTTGGTAATTTTGGTTTTTTAATTGATAATAAATCAAATAAAATTATGGGATGTGCACCTATTTTTGATAATGGTTTATCACTTCTTTGCTATGCTATGGATGATGATTTTAATAATATTAATCAATATATTCAAACAAGACTCCCTGCAACATATCAAGACTTCATAGGATTTGTAAAACCGCTTATGACAAAAAGACAAAAAGAAAAATTAAGAAAATTAATAGATTTTAAATTTGAAAGTCATTATAAATACAAATTACCTAAAAAAAGACTTAGATATTTAGAAAAAATCATTCAAAAAAGAGTTTTAGAATTATTGGAATAGTAGATTAAATCTGCTATTTTTTTCTATGTTCTTTTTGATACTTTTTAGGTGATAAAGTGTATGCCTTTTTAAATGTTTGGATATAATGATTTAAATTTTGAAAACCAACTTTTTCAGAAATTTCAGTAATATTGAAAGTAGAATCTAAAAAATAATCAATACTTTTTAATAAACGATAGTGAATTAAATAATCATAAGGAGACATTTTAAAATAACGATAACATTGAGCTATGCTCATATTTCCACTTTCAGCAATATCTTGTAAAGAAATACTTTTATAATAATTTTGATGAATAAAAGTTAACATATTTTGTAGACGTTCTTGTTGTTTGATGATTTTAATATCTTTATTTATCTTTATATTTTTAAAATAAGCAATGGTCTCTTTCCAAATAGTTACAATTAAAAGAGATATTTCATATTCAAAATCTTGTTGTTTGAAGAATGAAATGATCTGTTTTAATTGATCAACAATCAATTCATTAGCTATTTTATAAGCAGGTAAATCCGTATTATCGGTATAAGGACTTACATATTTATAATACATTCGACTATTCAAAAAGAAGTTAAGCATTTTTTCAGGAAAATTAAGACTGACATAATAAGCATCTTGAGACATGCTTGTTGACATATGCAAAATACTTTTATTGATAAAAAGAATATCATTTTTATTAAGTGAATAATCAATACCATTGACTTGAAAAGTAACTTGTCCTTCAATGACAAGAACGTATTGTAATTCTTCATGCCAATGTATATCATGATATCCTCTACCATGAGGAAATACATTGATAGGATGTTACGTGATATAAGCCAACAGGGAAAAGGGAATCTTGATATTGATTGGTTTCATGTAATTCCATAGATACCTCCAAATGATCATATATTGATATTATTTGATTAAATAGTAGCACATTTTAATTAATAATGAATATATAATGCAATTATGAGAGATAATATGAAATTTAGAAAATATAAAAAAGAAGATTTAAAACAAATGAGAAGAATGTGGAATGTAATTATTGAAGATGGGGTTGCTTTTCCTGGTTTAGAGCTTTTAGAAGAAGATGTTTTTAATAAAATGATGAGTGAACAAGATGCTGTTAATTGTATGATTATTGATCATCAGGTAGTAGGTTATTATATATTGCATCCAAATAATATAGGAAGATGTTCACATGTTGCTAATGAATACTATGTTTTAGATAAAAGTGTTAGAGGTAAACATTTAGGAAAATACTTAGTTGAACATTCAATCAAAACAGCAAAAGAATTAAATTTTAGAGGTATGCAATTTAATGCTGTTGTTGAAAGTAATAAACCAGCTCTACATATTTATAAATCTTTAGGTTTTAAAGAAGTTGGCATGATACCGGGTGGTTTTATGTTAAAAGATGGCAGTTATTCAAATATGTATATCTTATATTTGTCTTTATTATAAAAAGTGCTTGACCATATCCTAAGGTTATACTGTTTAATAAGGGTAGAGGTGATGGATATGACAACACATGAAGTAGAAGAAATGTTATCTATAACAAAGAAAACATTGATTTATTATGAAAATGAAGGTTTGGTAAAACCAGCAAGAGATGGCAATAATTATCGAAATTATAGCCAAGAGGATGTTTCAAAAATTAAATTTATTTTATTATTAAGAGAAATGGATGTCACGATTGAAGAAATCAAACAAATTATAAATGATAAGAAATCGATTAGAGATGTTTTAGAAAATAAAAAAGACATGATTAAAAAACAACATCTTGATTTAGAAAATATAGATGAAAGAATTAATAATTATATTAAAAGAAGAAAAGTTAAAATAGCAGTTGATCATATTTTAGATTATGGAACGATTTATGATCGCTTATATTTTTATAAAGATTATCTTCAATATGGACAAACAAAAATAAACTATAGTGATGTAAAATGTTTTAAATTATCTATGTCTAGTTCAATAGGTCTAATGAGAGTCTTAGTTGCTCATATGAATTATTATGTAGATTTAGATGTTGTTACACAACATGATACATATTCTTTTCAAATAATGAATAATGAAGTTGTTTATCAAATGATGGAAAGAATTAAAGACTATTCAGTAGAAGATCCTCTTGGATTAGTGGATATTTATCTTAATAAACGAGACATGGTACAACTTAATCAATATATTAATAGACATTTTAGAAAATGGGCAAAAGAATATCATTTAGATAATCCAAGAGAGAGTATTCTAAAAAAATAAAGACCAAAATGTTCTTAAACAAAAATTATTTAATTATAAATGATAAAATAATTATGCACATAAAATGTGTACTATCACTGGTGATGATTATCCATATATTTTCCTTTTGTGATAGTTAAGGGAAGCTAGGAAACTAGCTTCTTTTTAGGATAGAATTTATTGATGGTGATTGATATAATGAAAACAAAGGGGATGATAGTGTGAATGGTTTTGTAAGAATTAGAGAATTTGAAGAAAGTTATACATCGACAGAAAAATTAATAGCGAAATATATTCTTGAACATGGTAATGAGATTTTAAA
>JABLTO010100262.1_pt1 | contig 12219 bp, 13 predicted proteins | sample 7160091 | NCBI WGS metagenome assembly JABLTO01 (sample SAMN14651225, study PRJNA627086) | human gut metagenome | isolation source: feces | host: Homo sapiens
TTATTTTTTATGATTAATTTTTGATAAAAAATTGCATTTTTATATCAATTTTTTAATATATATGTTAAAATAATTTGGAAGTAAGGAGAAAATTTTATGGTTGAAAAAAATAAAGAATATATTGTAGATATAATAGATAATGGATTTGAAGGAGAAGGTATTGCAAAAATAGAGGGCTTTACTATTTTTATTCCTAATGCGATAAAGGGTGAAAAGGTTAAAATTTTAATTGTAAAAGTTTTGAAATCACATGCTTTTGGTAAAATTTTAGACATAATCGATAAATCGGATAAAAGAGTCGAATGTGATTGCAAAACATATAAAAGATGTGGTGGTTGCAATATGAGACATATAGAGTATGAAGAAACTTTAATAATAAAAAGAAACTCTGTACAAGCTTTGGTAAATAAAACATTAAAAAATAAAGTTCAAATAAAAAATACAATAGGAATGGAAAATCCGCTTCACTATAGAAATAAAGCACAATATCCAATAGGAATGAATAAGGAAAATAAACCTGTAATTGGTGTATTTGCAAGAAGAAGTCACGAAATTATACCTATAAATAATTGTTTAATACAAAAGCCTATTTCAGAGCAAATTGCTAAATTTATTTTAGAATATATTACTAAAAATAATATATCTGTATACGATGAAAAAAGTGGAAAAGGTATATTTAGGCATTTAGTTATAAAAGTAGGAGTAAAAACAAATGAAATAATGTGTATACTCGTTATTAATGCGCATTCATTTAAAAATGAAAATAAATTAGTAGAAGAACTTGTTAAAAATTTCCCAAATATTAAAACAATAGTAAAAAATATAAACACAAAAAACACAAATGTAATTATGGGAAAAGAGAATATTGTACTGTATGGAGATTGCTATATAAAAGACATATTAGGAGATTATACTTTTAAAATTTCACCACAATCATTTTATCAAGTAAATCCGCTTCAAGCAGAAAAATTATATAATTTAGGAGTAGAAGCAGCAAAAATAACAAAAAATGACATTGTATTTGATTTATATTGTGGTATTGGTACAATTTCATTATTTATGGCAAAGTATGCAAAAAAAGTATATGGAGTTGAAATAGTAGAACAAGCAATAAAAGATGCAAAAGAAAATGCAAAAACTAATAATATAGAAAATACAGAATTTATAGCAGGAGACACAGAAATAATATTAGATGATTTAATAAATAATAAAAAAATAATACCAGATGTTGTTATGGTAGATCCGCCACGAAAAGGATTAGATAATAGAACTATAGAAAATATAAACAAAATAAAACCAAATAGAGTTATATATATAAGTTGCAATCCAGCAACACTAATAAGAGATTTAGCAAAATTCGAAGAAAACTATGAAATAAAATTAATACAGCCTGTAGATATGTTTCCATTTTCAAGCCACGTTGAATGCGTTTCGGTGCTATATCTAAAATAAATCCTGTAATACTTGAATTTACAATGAAAGAAAAAATATTTAAAAACAGCTCTAAAAACAAAATAGGAGCAAAAAACTCAAAATTTAAAGATGTTTTAGTAAAATTTATGTTCAACCTAGAATATGGGAACATATGTAAATACTAAATAAAAAAGAAGGAATATTTATGTTAAAAGATTTATGTTTCGAGATAATACAGACTTGCCCTAATAAATGTAAGTTCTGTTCTTCAAATTCATCACAAGACAAACAAACAATAATTACATTTGAACAGTTTAAAAAGACAGTTATGCATTTTATAAAACAAGGTGGAATAGAAGAATTATCAATTTCTGGTGGAGAACCATTTTTACATCCGGATTTATTTGAAATGGTAAAGTTTTGTAAAGATAATGGAATTAAAACAGTTATATTCACTAGCGGGATAAAAAGAGCATCTGCAATGACAGTAGAAATGATAGAATATATAAAAAACAAATGTAAACAAGATTTACAGGAAATAGAAAAACATGAACCATGGAATGAAAGATTAAAAATAAATGTAAAAGCATATTACGATAGATGTTTAACACCAAAATCATTTGAAGGGATAACAAGACAGGAATTCGAAAAATTAAAACAATTAGGATTAGACAAGATAGTATTTGACTGGCAAGCATTTGAAGAATCAACTGATAATGAATTAATGGGAAGAAAAGGTTTAATTACATGCTTAATGGATTCGCTGATAAGAGCAAGCAGAACAGGGATAAATGTTGATGTACACTTTATTCCAATGAAACCAAATTATAGACAGTTTTCTGATATAATTGAATGCTTAGAAATATCAGGTGTAAAAAATATAAGTGTCTTAAATTTTGTTCCTCAAGGCAGAGGAAGAGATAATAAAGAAGAGTTAATGCTAAGTAAAGAAGAATTGAAAGAGTTTTCAGAGATATTAAAAAAAGAAAAAGAACATTATAGTGGCAATATTAGGATAGGAATTCCACTAAATGGAAAAATATCACATTTATGCACAGCAGGAACTGAAAAATTAGATATAAAGTATGATGGGACAGTATTACCATGCCCAGCATTTAAAGAAATGAGTATAGAGACAATGGAAAAGTATGGTATAAAATTACATAGCATATATGAGGATTTGGAAAAAGTAGTTGTACATAGCGGAAAGAGAAAAGCACCATTGTGTAAACAAGTATATGGATTTAATGGAGATTTAACAGATAGTGATGAAATCATAAGATAGATTTGTTAGATATTACAGATATTAATCCAGAAAAAATAGTAGAAATCAAATTTTTGCATTTGAAAAATATATTAATTTATTTTTAAAATAAAATTTTATATCACGAAAAAATTGAAAAATTCATTTTATGAAATATGATTTTGCAATAATATGTTCTTAATTGACATACAAGCTGACTAATATATGCTCTTATGCGATAAACCAGCCACGTGGAGTGTATAGCAGTGCTACAACTAAAACAAGACATGTAATACTTGATTTTGATATGTTTTCAGAGATTATAACTTTTGAACAAAAAGGCAGATTTGGTAAAGAAAAACATCAAAATTTAGGTGTGAAAGTTAAAGTAATTGCTTAGGTGGTAAGTGGAAACACATAAATTATTTTTTAGAAAATTTAGTAAAGTGCTTGAAATACTAGGAAAGTTAAAGTTGTATCTATAGTAAGCATAACAGGGATAAGTTGTGTTGGTTAGTAGATATAAGGAAAAGTTAAGAATTTAAAGCTTTAGAGAAAATTTATTAAAATGAGTTATAGAGAATTTTTATTAATTTAAGTGTCAGTAGATATGTGCTGATGCTTATTTTTTATAGGTCAAAATTTTAAGTTTTTTTGACTTATAAAATTCTGTAGGTCAAAAAAGTTAAAAAACTTGACTTATAACATTTGTAAAACAATTCTAATCTCAAATAAAAATAATATCAAGAGTATATGAACTCACTTTGTTCGCTCTTGACATTATTTCTATTGGAGAGTTTGTGGTAATTAAGCAAATGTAAGGATAAATATGTTTGGAAATATTGGCGATTTAATTGTAAAATTAAGGAATTTATGATACATTATATACAGTAAAGATTAGGAGAATAGAATATGAAAGATTATTATAAATGGTGTGTGGAATTACTAAATAATTGGAAACAGAAAAATGTAGAAAACATAGTTAACCTATTTGTTGAAAATGTAGAGTATTATGAAACACCTACAGAGGAGATAAATACTATAAAAGAAGTTAGAAAAATGTGGGAAGAGATAGAAGAACAAGATACTAGCGATATTGAGTTTAATATACTATGTAAAAATGATGAATGTTGTATTGTTAACTTTATTTTAAAAGATATAATATCATATGATATGATATATCAAATAAAATTAAATGAGAACAACAAATGTATATTTTTAAAACAATGGCATATGGAGGTATAAAAAATATGAATATTGATGTTAAAAAGGTAAAAATTATTGTGACTGTACCTGTTGAAAATGTTGAAGAAGTTAGAAATGCTATATGTAATGAAGGTGCAGGAGTTATAGGAAATTATACATATTGCACTATGAATACAAAATGTATTGGAACTTTTATACCAGATGATAAAGCTAACCCATATATTGGTGAAAAGAATAAATTAGAATTCGTAGAAGAAGAAAAACTAGAAGCGGTATGTGATATAGATATAGCTAAAAAAGTATTAAAAAAATTAAGAGAAGTTCATCCTTATGAAGAACCAGGAATAGATATTATTCCTCTTATTGATGAAGAGGATTTATTATAAAGAATTAAGATATAAAAGGAATTTTAAATATGATATTATATGCAACCAAGCAAACAATAAAAGAATTGAATATACCAATGCCAAATGAATTATCAGCATTTAATAATATAATGGCAAACAAAGTAATTGAAGAGCAAGCAGGAGATGAATTATTAGAGTGGGGATTAAAATTATTTTATTTTGATGGAAGAAAATGTGTGCAGGCTGTAAATTTTGCAAGTAAATTAACTTTATTTTTATTTGATATAAAAAATGAAGAAATACAATGGATTGCTAATGGTATTGCAATATATTTAAATAAGTTATATAGTAAAGATAAAAACATGTTAAATTTATTAGAAAAATTGTATACTGATTATCCAACTTGCACTTTTGAAAAATTGACAAATAAAAGTATTATTGCATCATTTAATCATAGTCAATTTCAATATGCAGATGATGGATATGGATTTTATGAATATATAGATAAAAATATATTAAATACAATAAAGATAAATAAAAATTTTAACTGGAATAACTTAACAGCTAAAAACATAAATGGAAAGAAGGAATATATATATCCAGCAGAATATTTTAGAGATTTACTTATTGAAAGATATGCAGAGTAAAAAAATGGAATTGAAAAATAAAGGAGAAAAACAGTTATGAAAATAGGAATTGATATAGATGGAGTTATACTAGACTATGAAAGGGTATTAAAAACATATGGAGATTTATATGATTTTATAGAATTAAAGAAAGATGGAATTATTAATAGAAATGAACATTATTTAAGAAATAGATATGACTGGACAGATGAGGAAAGAATGAAATTTGTTAATAAATATTTTTTGAAATTATCAAAACAAACTTCTTTAATACCAGGTGCAAAAGATGGAATTGATATGTTACAAAAAGAAGGAAATGAACTTATTATTATTTCAGCTAGAGGTGGAATGATAGAAGAAATGAAAGATGTTGCAATAGAAAAGTTTAATGAAGAAGGTATTTCATTTAATAAATATCATTGGAAGCAAGATGATAAATTAGAAGTGGCTAAAAAAGAGAAAATTGATGTAATGATAGATGATTCATATGATGTTTGTAAAAAATTATCATCAAACGGAATAAAAACAATATATTTCAGAGACAAAGAAATGAAAGTATTAGAACAAAATGAAAACTTAAAAGAAGTGAGTAATTGGGGAGAAATATATAGATATATAAAGGGGATGCAAAGTAAATGAAAATATTGATGGGAACAAAAAATCCAGGAAAAATAGAAGGTGCAAAACAAGCATTTGAAAAGTATTTTGATAATGTCGAGATAGAAGGAATACCAGTAAGCTCAAATGTAGGAGACCAACCAATTAATGAAGAAATACTTCAAGGAGCTAAAAATAGAATAAAGAATTTAAAAGAATATGCTATAAATAATAATATAGAAGCGGATTTTTTTATATCAAGTGAAGCTGGAATTACAAATTTGTTAGGAGAATGGATTGATATAAATGCAGTAGTTATAGAAGATTCAAAAGGATTTCAAAGTGTAGGAACAAGTCAAGGGTTTCCTATTCCAGATAAGTACATAAATGAGATAAAAGAAACTGAACTTGGAAAAGTTATGGATAAAATATTTAGTGGAAAAGAACTTGGAAAAGGAAAAGGTGGAATTAGTCTTTTGACAAAAAATGAAGTATCCAGAATAGATTTAACAAGGAATGCATTTATTATGGCTTTAACAAGTCATATTAATGAAGATATATGGAAATAATAAGCTTTCTTGAGAGATATAGTTAATTATTTATAAGTGGATTGCCGGTTTTATTCGTAAATTTTGCACTATTTACGAGTAAAACTGGCAATTTTTAATAATAAAAAACTGTAGCTTATATATTTCTATATAGCTACATGCTAAATCAAAACTGCTTACCGAAGTAAGCCTTTTCAGTCATCTAAGAAAATTATAATAAAAATTTTCTTAGAAAGCAATATTTTAAATAAATTTTATATAAGGATTTGTCGGAAACTCTCGTAAATAATATTAAAGTTACGAGAGTTTCCGGCATAAAGAATAAAATATAAAAGAGGCTGTCTTATTTTAGGATAGCCTCTTTCAAGCGTCTATACAGACGAAACAACCACACCGAAGTGTGCAACGATTAAATGTAATTATAGTATAATACATTTTGCGTATAGTATCAATAAATTTTTACAAATTTTGCTAAAAGGATTGAATATATTTAAATAACATGATATAATACAAATGTTCGCAAAAAATTAAAAGAAAATAGAAAAATAAAGTGTCAAAATTGTTGTTAAATAATAGACAAAATTATACAAAAATGATATATTATAAAAAATAAAGGATGATAATTACATGAATTTAGAAATTTTAAAAAAGAAAATTGCTTTTGATTTAGCAGTATTATCTAGATATATAGAGGGTTTAAATAGTATTCACTATTTTGACATTAATACAAGTTCGGAAGATTTTTTTAAGGGTTTATTAAATAGAATATATGGTTATGAATTAGAGAATATTAATATTACAGATATGAATGCTTGTGCAATTGATTTAGGAGATAAAAACAATAAAATAGCAATACAAGTAACATCAGATAAAAAAAGTGATAAGATAAAATATACTTTAGAAAAATTTCTAGAAAAAGAACTATATAAAGAATATAATAAACTAATAGTTTTGATAATAACAGAAAAACAGTCTTCTTATAGTATTACATTTGAAACGAACGGAAAATTCAATTTTGGGAAAGATAATATTATAGATTATAAAGATATTATTAAAGAAATAAACGGAAAGGATACTCAAAAATTACAAGAAATTTTTGAGTTTATAGAGCAAGAATTTTCAATACCATATAATGCTAAGAATAGAAATACTTCAAATGAAATAGATACGATAATCAATCTAATTAGTTTTATTTCTGACAATAAATTGGAAATACCTTTAAATATTGGTGAACAATATGAGCCAGATCCAGAATATAAGATAGAGAAAAGATTTAATGAATATGCTACATTTTTAAAGAATACATATAAAACATTATATACAATATATGGAGAGATGATAGAGGATATTGAAAAAAGATTAGAAATGGATGTTATAAAAATAACTTTAATATCGACTTTTCTAAAAGATATTAGTGTAAAGTATTTAATACAAAATGAAAATAATCCAATTATTGCATTAGAAAGTTTAGTTGAATATTTTGAATCTGAAATGCAAAAAGCAAATTTGAATTATGACAAAATGGCGATAAAAGGATACTTAATAAATCAAGTAATAAAATGTAACATATTCCCTAATGAGGTGTAAAATGAAAGGTTTAATATCAAAAGATGAAAATATACAACAATCAGCAATATATATAGGATATATAATATTATTACAATTAAAAAAGGAAGAAAAAATATCTATATATAAGATGTATAATATATTAAAGAAGAGACAAATTACTAATACTAGGCAAATAATGTTTTCTTTAGTTTTTTTATATGAAAATAATATTATTGATTTTAAGGAGCCATATATATGCAAAGTTTCGTAAATAGAGTCAAACTAATAAAATTATATTCTATACCTAAAATTTTTGATGATATCATATTTAAAGATGGACTAAATATGATATTAGGTGAAAAATGTGATGAAAATAATCCAATAGGTAGAAAAACAAATGGTGTAGGAAAATCTATTTGTGTTGAGTTTATAAATTTTTGTTTACTAAAAGAGTATGATAAATCAAGAGTAGCTAAAATACCACCTACAATATTGAATGATGAGATTGAAATTATCTTGGAATTGATGATAAAAGATGAGAATATTACAATAAAAAGAAATATAAAGAATCCAAATGTTCCAAAGATAACTTACAAAAGTGAAGAAAGAGAATTTAAAGATTTAAATGAGGCAACTAAATTTGTAGAAAAATTAATTTATAATAATGAAGGAACAGTTACTACACCATCATATAGGGAGTTAGTATCTTCTTTAATGAGAGAAGAAACTTCTGGCTTTAATAATATTTTGAATTACTATGATGCTACTAAAAAAATACCTGATAATCCAAAGCCATTATTATATATGTTAAGAATAGATATAGATATATATTTACAAATAAAAAATATAATAAAAGATTTTGAATTAACTCAGAAAAAAATTAATGATTTGAAAAATAAATTAACAAACAATAAAACAGTTAAATTAGAAGAGGTGCGTGCAGAGTTAAATGCAATGGATGATCAAGTTGAAAAAATGAAACTAGCAATAGAAAGTGTTAAAAGCAATCAAGCATTTGAAACCTTGCAGAGCGACTTAATACAGTTAGAAGAAACAATGGAAAAATTGCGTACAAAACAAAAAATCATACGATACGAAATGAAAAAAATAAAATCATTGCCAGAGCCAGAAAAAGTAAATACTAATGAGATAAAACTCATGTATGATTTCTTTAAAGAGGGATTGGGCGGTATTGTAGAAAAATCGCTAGATGAAGTAATAAAATTTAAAGAAAAAATAGAAGATTATCAAAATAAGCTAATTACAGAAAAATATGAAACTCTAGAAAAAGAAAACAAAGATATAACAGAATTATTACGAAAGTATGATGAAGAGTATTCAAATAAAATAAAAATAATAGATAGTAAGGGAGTTTTGAAAAACTTAAAAAATAGCATAAAGATATATGCTGATAAAAGCAAAGAGTTAGGTGAAAAAAATCAAAAATTAAAAAGTTTAGATGAAGAAGAAGCATATTTGAAGAGAATTAAGTCTGATAAAACTACAACTATTATTACTCTTGATAAATTGATTCAGGAAAATGATAATATAATAAAAAGCTATGAAGATACAATTTATAGTATACACCAACAAATTATGGGGAATAAAAAATGCTATTTTAAAATAAAGACAAAAGAAAATGGAAAAAATGTTATTGAAATTGAACTAAGAATAGATGCTGATGGGAGTTTTAGTATAGATAGAACTAAAGTATTTTTATATGATATTTCACTTTTATTTAATAGAGAAACAAGAAGAAGACATCCTAAATTTTTAATACATGATAATATATTTTCAGTAGATCAAGATACACTTATACAATCTTTGAATTTTTTAAGTAAACAAGATGAATTATTTGAAGATTTTCAATATATAGTCACATTAAACAGAGATATGGTGGAAAATGAAGAAAATAAATTGAATTTTAAGATAGATGATTGTACGATAGCTAGTTTTACTAAGAGTAATAAATTTTTAAAGACAGATTACCAAGAATTATAAAATGCAATGTTTAAAAGAGTGTTTTAATGTGTTTTAAAATATTTAGTCAAGATTTTAATAGAGTATAACATCTTGACTAAATAAAAAACACATTATTTTTTTGTTACAATATTATTAACATAAATACTTTTTCTTCTCGACCAAACTAAAGGCAGGAAAGAATGCGTCACACATTCCATATATACTTAGAAGGTCAAACTTTCTAGTATTAATTTAAAAAACAAAATTTGATGTAGAAATGATGTAAAAATTCACCGAGTGAACTTGAGAAAAAATAAAAATTTGGAAAAAAGGGAAAAAAACGGGAATTGATTTTAGGAAAACACGATATTATAATGGTATTATCAAAAAATGTAAAAACAAGAAGTCAGTCGAAGCTAGCCGGCTGGCTTTTTCTGTTGCCTTTTTTGAAATTTAAATCAAGTGAGGAGAATTTTTATGTTATATGAAATCAAATTTGATAATACCAAAAACATTAAACTAAATGAAAACATTTTTAATTGCAGTATAAAAATAGCAATACTAAACAAAACATTTGAAGCGGGACTTATTAAAGAGGAAAGATACCAAGAATTAAAACAAAATATTTTACAAGAATATAATTTAAGCCATATAGGTATTTAAAAATTTTATCTTTTGATGTATAATATGCACATAAAGATTCTCTAAACTTGAGAAAGAGAGGTTAATTTTGAAAGTACAAGTTATAGAGAAGAAAAAAGGTCGAATTGATAGAACAACAGGAGAAATAATAAAAGGAAATTTAAGAGTATGTGCCTATGCAAGAGTAAGTACAGAAAAAGAAGAACAACTAAATAGTTATAATTCTCAACTAAAGTATTATGAAGAAAAAATAAAAAGCAATAGTGATTGGCTATATGTTGGCATTTATGCAGATGAAGGAATAACTGGAACATTAGATTATAAAAGAGATGGCTTTATGAAAATGATGCAAGATGCAACACAAAACAAATTTGATATGATAATTACGAAATCAATATCAAGGTTTGGGAGAAATACAGTCGATACCTTAAAATATGTAAGAGTATTAAAAGAAAAAGGAATTGCAATTTATTTTGAAGAAGAAAGAATAAATACTTTAGAAATATCTGGAGAAATAATGCTAACAGTATTAAGTGCAATGGCACAACAAGAAAGCGAAAATATTTCTTCACATGTAAAATTGGGATTGCAGATGAAATTAAAAAGAGGAGAACTAATTGGATATAATGGATGCTTAGGATATGTATATGATAAAGAAACAAAGCAAATATCAGTAAATTATGAAGAGGTAGAAATTGTAAGATATATTTTTGAAAGATATTGTCAAGGTGTAGGTTGCACAACTATTGCAAAAGAATTAACAAGTATGAAATACAGAACTCCAACAGGCAAAAAGAAATGGCACGAATCAACTATAAGAGGTATCTTGAAAAATGAAAAATACAAAGGAGATGTCTTACAAGGAAAAACATATACGACAGATCCAATATCTCATAGAAGAGTAGTCAATATGGGAGAAGAAAATATGTATTATATGCAAGAACATCATGAGCCAATTGTATCTGAAAGAATGTTTAATCAAGCACAAGAAATTTTACAAAAACGAGGAGGAGTACGAGGATCTGGCAGAAGAAAAGGCAACTTTAGTAGAAAATATCCTTTTAGTAGTAGACTATATTGTGGTTTTTGTGGTAGTTTATTAACAAGAAGAAATTGGCATTCTGGAACTAAAAATAGTATTACAGTTTGGCATTGCATGGAATTTGTAAAATATGGAAAAGAAAATTGCCCATATTGTAAAGCTATAAAAGAAAGTATTATAGAAGAGGCTTTTACTCAAAGTTATAAACTACTATGCGCTAATAACAAAGTGTTAATACAAACATTCTTAAATGAAATGGAAGAAATAATACAAGAAGAAAGCAACGAAAGTTCTATTAAAAGACTAGAGGAACAAAAAAAGATTTTGAAAGAAAAAATAGATAAATTAATTGATTTAAACTTAAATGGAACAATATCAACAGAAATTTTACAAGAAAAGAAAGGCAAACTACAAAATAAAATTAATAAGATAACAAAAGAACAAGAACACTTACAACTAGAAATAGAAGATTCAATGAGTTTAAATCAAGGATTAAACAAATTTAAAACACTATTTAAAGACAATGAAATTATGCCAAATTTTGATAAAGATGTCTTTGAATTAATAATAGAAAAAGTTATAATAGGAGAAAAGGATAGCAAAGGAAAAATAAATCCAAGAGTAATAACTTTTATCCTAAAAAGTGGCAACGAAATCAAGTGCGAGGAAGATAAAAATTCAACAGCCGAGAAAAACTCGGTAGTTGAAAATGATAAAAGTCAACAGTCATCATACGAGGCTAGCGAAAACTATCTACAGAAGGTGTCCGAGCCACGTTGAGTGTGTATGCGTTCTAAAACTTAAATAAAGCTTTAAATCAACTATTCAGTGCCTATTAAAAAAAGCATATTTTTGAGAAAAAACACTAATTTTCATCAAAAAAATAAAAAAATTTGAGAAAGAAACAATTAATAACAGTATAAATCTTTATAATGAATGTATTTCAAATAATATTTGTTATTTTGATACTTCATTAGATAGATACGAAACATATAATGATATTTATAAATATATAGAAAGCAATATTGAGGTGTAATCATGAAAA
>JABLTO010060191.1_pt1 | contig 12198 bp, 13 predicted proteins | sample 7160091 | NCBI WGS metagenome assembly JABLTO01 (sample SAMN14651225, study PRJNA627086) | human gut metagenome | isolation source: feces | host: Homo sapiens
CATCTATATGTAGACAGTCACGAAAGGACGCTGATATTACATAGCCTTGTGGAGCTGAAAAACGCTCTCATACGGCAAGGCAGATATACGGACTGCATTGACGAACTCATTTTTAAGGTAGCCAATGCGCCCGTCAAGAAAATGAAAATCGAATATATCTAAGGCAATTCAAGAGTGAGCCGCTTATTCTTTTTCATAAGAGTAAGCGGCTTTTTTGCGTTCTCTGTACGATTTACATAGCCGCCTTGACAAAGCAGCTAAATCTATGCGAAAGGAGGACGCAGCTATGTCAAATTGCAAAGTGATTGCTCTGACCAACCAGAAAGGCGGTGTTGGCAAGACCACAACGGCGGTCAATCTGGGTGTGGGTCTGGCGAAGCAAGGAAAAAGAGTGCTGTTGATTGACGCCGGTGCACAGGCAAATCTCACAATGGCTCTGGGTTACAGCCGACCAGACGATTTACCCATTACGCTCTCCACAATCATGCAGAACATCATAGACGATAAATCTTTTGATGTTTCGCAAGGGATTTTATCCCATAGCGAGGGCGTTGACCTGCTTCCATCAAACACTGAGTTATCGGGCTTTGAAGTAAGGCTATGTCCCTTGATAAAACGCTCATGGAAGGCGGCGTAGGCGTAAGCCGTGCAGTCAGCGGCGATCAGCAGCTTTGCGTCTGCAAAATAGGGCGCGTTAACCGGCACCAGCTTGATCTGGACAGGCCATTGCGAAAGCCTGCTTAGCTGCTCTATGTGCGGCGTTTCTTTGCAAGCGCATTCCGTGTGCTCGATCTTCCTCGAATGGCTCCTTGGACAGCCGCAGGGCAGCTTCATGCCCTGTTTCTGCATCCTCTGCTGCTTATTCGCCAGTACCGCCTGTTCGTCATAGGCCGCCGCCTCGCGCTCCACAAAGGTGATGGCACCGGTGGGACAGGCAGGAAGGTAGTCGCCCAGACCGTCGCAGTAGTCGTCCCGCATCAGTTTCGCTTTCCCGTCCACCATGGCGATGGCTCCCTCGTGGCAGGCCTCGGCGCAGGCGCTGCAGCCGTTGCATTTATCTCGATCGATTTCAATGATTCGTCTTTTCATGACAGCACCTCCCTTGCTTTCCTGACTCTATTATAGTATAATGAAATCAACAAATCAGTTGATATTTCAACGAAAGAGGTTTTTTATGAAAGATTTTTTATCCGTTATCCGTTCCTCTCCGCTGTTTTCTGGCGTTACGGAGACAGAGCTCGCCTCGGTTCTCGCCTGTCTTAACGCTGAAAAAACGAGCTTCCCAAAGGAAGCCTATCTGATGCACACCGGAGATACGGCGGAAGCCATAGGTCTTGTGCTGTCTGGAAGCGTGCTGATCGTGCAAGAAGACATTTGGGGAAATCGACAAATCCTGTCCAAGGCTGGGTCGGGGCAGACCTTTGCCGCCGCATTTGCCTGTGCGCCGGGCGCTGTGCTGAATGTCAGCGTCGTTGCTGAAACGCCTGTCACGGTGATGTTTCTGAATGTAAAGCGCATTCTGACCATGTGTACCGCAGCCTGTTCCTGTCACAGCCGGATCATCCGCAATCTCTTGGGAGAGATGGCAGGCAAAAATCTGATGCTCGGCGAAAAGGTTTCTCATATGGGGCAGCGAACGACAAGGGCAAAGCTCATGTCCTATCTCTCCTCTCAGGCGCAAAAGCATGGAGCCTATGAATTTGACATTCCTTTCTCCCGTCAGCAGCTCGCCGACTATCTCACCGTCGAGCGCAGCGGACTGTCCGTTGAGCTTTGCAAAATGCGCGATGAAGGACTGCTGGAATTTCACAAGAGCCATTTTGTGCTGAAGGTGTAAGCGGCTCTGCCGGATTGACAGCGTATAGCCTGCTTGTAAAAAATGAAGAGCTGTCTTGACACATGCTGCTGTAACCTGTACAATTACAGTAGCAACTGTAATAAATGCGCTTACAGATAAGACTGGAGGTGTTTCCTGTGAAAGCAATCTTCATTCACGCACTGTTGCTCTGCGTTCTGCTGCTTTCTTTCTGCCTGACCGGCTGCCGGAAGGAGCCGCTCGAACCAGCCGGAAGTGCGGCGAATACCGCATCGGAGACGATCGAAACAGAAGCAGCGCAGAAGGGCGTTTACCATAAGCTGACGCCAGAGGAAGCATATGATATGATGCAGGCGGGCGGCGTCACGGTGGTGGATGTGCGAACGAAGGCCGAATACGACGGCGGGCATATCGCAAACGCCGTGCTCGTCCCCAACGAGACGATAGCCGATACGCCCCCGCCGGGGCTGCCGGACAAGGCGGCGACACTTCTTATCTATTGCCGCAGCGGACGGCGCAGCCGCGATGCGGCGGAGAAGCTGATTGCCCTCGGGTATGAAAATGTCTACGATTTCGGCGGCATCAACGACTGGCCGTATGAAACGGTCACGCAATGAGAGGAAGGATTATGTACGAACAGTAATTTAACGGTGGCGGTTCATTCACTGGTGTATCTGAACCACATGGAGCGAGTGCTCAGCAGTGAAGAGCTTGCGAAGAATGTCTGCACCAATCCTGTACTGGTGCGCAGAGTGATGTCGAAGCTGAAAAAGGCGGGCATTGTGGAAACAAAGGGTGGAAACGCAGGCGGCTATCTTTTCGCCGCTGACGCCGAGACGCTGACGCTGGAGAAGATCGCGCAGGCTTTGAACGTTCGTTTCGTAGACGCGCCGTGGCACAGCGGCGACTTGGACGAGGAATGTCTCATCTGCTCCGGCATGGCGGGCGTGATGGAGAATCTCTATAAACAGCTCAACCAACAGTGCATCCACAGTCTCGCCGCAGTCACCATTGCGGATATCGACCGCCGTCTGCTCAAAAATGGCGAGGAGCTGAGAATCGGCGAATGATCGAACTGCTCATAATCCCGGCAAAACACAAAAATGAACCGAAGGAATAACATCTCGAATTAAGCAGTGGGAGGAAAAGATGAAGACAAGAGTTGCCGTGATGTCGATTATTGTTGACGAAAAGGATTCTGTGGAGGTTTTGAACGCAGTTCTGCATGAGTTTGGAGATCATATCATCGGCAGGATGGGTATCCCGTACCGTCAGAGAGGCATACACATTATTTCAATCGCCCTCGATGCGCCGCAGGACACAATTTCATCATTGGCGGGAAGGCTTGGGAATATTCCGGGACTGAGCGTAAAGACGGCATATTCCAACGTCGTGAGCGATGAATAATAAAGAGCGCATTGACAGACTTCATAATACCCATTCCCTGGCTGCAGAGGATTATGCAGAGCTTGCAGGCACATATACCCTCGCTGATGCAGTTTATGCAGCTTCTCTCGCCAACGCAGCACGCCGTCAGTATTACGGCAACGATGTGTATATCCGGGGACTAATTGAAGTTGGGAATGTCTGCCGCAACGATTGCCTTTACTGCGGCATACGGCGCTCAAATAAAAGTTGTCAGCGCTATGTCCTGACAAAAGAGGAAATCCTCTCCTGCTGCATAGATGGCTACGAACTCGGCTTCCGAACCTTCGTTTTGCAGGGCGGCGAGGGCGTTATGCCGGCTGAAAAGCTATGCGGGATCGTATCGGAAATCAGAAAAAAGTACCTCGACTGCGCCATTACGCTCTCTTTCGGGGAATATCCGCGCCGGGACTATAAAAATATGTATGCGGCGGGTGCAAATCGTTATCTGCTGCGCCATGAAACGGCGAATAAACAGCATTATGAAAAGCTCCACCCTGCGTCCATGTCCTTTGACAATCGAATGCGCTGCCTGCGCGATCTGAAGGAAATTGGCTTCCAGGTCGGCTGCGGTTTCATGGTGGGCAGTCCGTATCAAACGACGGAAACACTTGCAGAGGATTTGAAATTCATTGAGGGATTTCAGCCTGACATGTGCGGCATAGGCCCGTTTATCCCACATGAAGATACGCCCTTCGGCGCATATCCTGCGGGACGCATCGACCTAACGGTCTTTCTGCTCTCGCTTGTGCGCCTGATCAAGCCAAACATTCTGCTCCCCGCGACGACGGCGCTCGGAAGCGTTGAAGAGGGCGGCAGAGAGCGCGGAATCAGGGCAGGCGCAAACGTCGTCATGCCGAACCTTTCTCCATTCTCCGTGCGGGAGAAATATGCGCTATACAACAACAAGCTGTCGAGTGGAATCGAATCGGCGCAGAGCCTTGCACTGCTGAAGAAACAAATGAACGGGATCGGCTACCGCATCGTCTGCGCACGCGGCGATATCATAAAATAATCATTCTGTCTGACGGAAAGGCTCGCCTAACCGGAAAGAAAGGAGACGATCATGAACTACGACCCCAAATCGATGAAGGCGGAGGAATTTATATCCGACGCCGAGATCAGAAAAACCATAGCCTACGCCGAGGAGCACAAGCACGATGCTGCACTGATCGACGCATTGCTTGAAAAAGCACGTCCGAAGAAAAGCGGAAACGGCGTGACCTGCGCGGGACTTTCACACCGTGAGGCGTCGGTGCTGCTCGCCTGCGACATTCCCGAAAAAGTGGAGCAAATGTACCGCCTTGCAAACGAGATCAAGCAGGCCTTCTACGGCAATCGCATCGTGATGTTCGCACCTCTGTATCTCTCCAACTACTGTATCAACGGCTGCGTCTACTGTCCGTATCACTTGAAGAATACGCATATTGCCCGTAAAAAGCTGACACAGGACGAAGTCCGCGCAGAGGTCATTGCGCTTCAGAATATGGGGCACAAGCGGCTGGCGATCGAAGCCGGTGAGCATCCCCTGGTGAACCCAATAGAATATATCCTCGAATGTATCGAAACGATATACTCCGTCCACCACAAAAACGGCGATATCAGAAGGGTGAACGTCAATATCGCCGCCACGACGGTGGAAAACTACCGCAGGCTTAAGGACGCGGGGATTGGGACCTATATCCTCTTTCAGGAAACATATAACAAAGAGAGCTATCTTGAGCTTCATCCGACAGGTCCGAAGCATGACTACGACTACCACACCGAGGCGATGGACAGAGCCATGGAGGGCGGCATTGACGACGTAGGACTTGGCGTTTTGTTTGGACTTGAGGGCTATCAGTATGAGTTTGCCGGACTACTCATGCATGCGGAGCATTTGGAGGCTGTTCACGGCGTGGGGCCGCACACCATTAGCGTTCCACGTATCAAACGAGCCGATGATATTGACCCCGCCGTGTTTGATAACGGAATCTCAGACGACCTGTTTGCAAAAATCATTGCCTGCATTCGCATCGCAGTGCCATATACCGGAATGATTATCTCCACTCGCGAGAGCGAAGCTGTGCGCGGAAAGGTACTTGACCTTGGAATTTCCCAAATCAGCGGCGCATCGCGCACATCGGTCGGCGGCTACACCGAAGAGAAACGGCCGCATGATTCCGAGCAGTTCGATGTGTCGGATCAGAGAACGCTGGATGAGGTGGTACGCTGGCTGATGGTGAACGAGCATATTCCGTCTTTCTGCACCGCCTGCTACCGTGAGGGCAGAACTGGCGACCGTTTTATGAGTCTTTGCAAAAGTGGGCAGATCCTCAACTGCTGCCATCCCAACGCGCTGATGACTCTGACCGAATATCTGGTCGATTATGCCTCGGAAGAAACTCGGCGCATCGGCTTCGAAATGATCTGGCGTGAGCTTGAAAAGATACCGAACGTAAAAGCACATGCGATTGCCGCAGAAAACATTGAGGCAATCAGGCGCTCCGATCGCCGTGACTTTCGATTTTAGGGGGTGCAACCAATGGGGCTGAACGATAAACCGTCAGGCGAGAGGCTTCATATTGCCTTTTTCGGAATGAGAAACGCAGGAAAATCCAGCGTTGTCAACGCCGTGACCGGGCAGGCGCTTTCTCTTGTATCAGAGCATATGGGAACAACGACAGACCCCGTGCAGAAGGCGATGGAGCTGTTGCCGATAGGCCCTGTCGTAATCATTGACACTCCGGGTATCGACGACGAGGGGGATCTCGGAGAAATGCGAGTGAAACGCGCCCTGCGTATGCTTGACAAGACGGACGTCGCCGTGCTGGTTGTTGACGCTGCAGCCGGTATGGGAGAACACGACCGTGTGCTAATGGCAGAGTTTGAAAAGCGCAGCATACCTTATATCACCGTTTACAACAAAAGTGATCTTCTTGAAGAATGCCCCACGACAGATGGAAAAAGCCTGTATGTAAGCGCAAAGCGCAAAACAAACATTCGTGAGCTGAAAGAGATGATCGGGCGGCTCGGGGGCGTCAGAGATGAAAAACAGCTTGTGGGGGATTTGCTTTCAGCGGGTGATATCGTCGTTCTTGTCACGCCGATCGATGAATCGGCTCCGAAGGGACGTATGATATTGCCGCAGCAGCAGATGATACGCGATGTGCTTGATGGCGGAGCTGTCAATATTGTAGCAAAGGAAACTGAGATTGCTGACGCGCTATCCGCACTGAAAGAAAAGCCGCGAATGGTTATCACTGATTCCCAGGTATTCGGTACAGTCAGACGTATTGTACCGGAGGATATCCCGCTGACCTCGTTTTCCATCCTTTTCGCACGATACAAGGGCGAACTTGAAGAAACGGTACTTGGAGCGGCCTTTCTTGACCGGCTGTGCGACGGCGATAGGGTTCTCATCTCCGAGGGCTGTACCCATCATCGACAGTGCAACGATATCGGCACGGTGAAACTGCCCGGCTGGATAGAGAAATATACGGGGAAAAAGCTGAGTTATGAGTTTACATCGGGAGGAGAGTTTCCTGCGGAACTTGAAAAATATGCGCTCATTGTTCACTGTGGCGGCTGTATGCTGAACGAACGGGAGATGAAATCGCGTATTGCCCGGGCACGAGCCGCAGGCGTGCCGTTCACTAACTACGGCATCGCCATCGCACAGATGCACGGTATACTGCAGCGTGCACTTTCCCCCTTCCCCAAATTCGCGAAAGCCTTTCAGAAAAACAGAACCGGAGACGATGACAGGGTATGAGGATCAGAAAACGAAACGGAGAAATGGTTGAATTTTCCCCAGAAAAGATAAAAAACGCCATGGCAAAGGCGTTTGCCGGGCAGAAGCAGGAGATCGACGGCGAAGGTCTGACGAAGCTTCTTCAAGCCGTGCTGTCAAGGCTGTCGCAGGACGACGTGCTCACGGTGGAGCTGGTGCAGGACGAGGTGGAACGCGTTCTGATGGAGTCCGGCTGGTACGATGTGGCAAAGGCGTACATCCTGTATCGAGAGAAGCAATCCGTCCTGCGCCGGGTGCGCGCCTCAATTGTTCAAGCCGTGGGCGGGGATGAAGACCTCGATGCGCTTCTCCGCCGCATACAGAAGGATTTTGGTGAGGAAAGCTATTCTTTGACCGCACTTCAGACCAAATTCGACAGCTTTGCCAAGCCGTCGATGAGCGATACGGAGCGCTGCGCCGCGCTGGTCAAGGCGGCGGTCGAGCTGACGACGCCGGAAGCGCCCAAATGGGAATTTATCGCCGCGCGGCTTCTGAATCACTGCTTCCGAAGGAATCTGGCCTGTGAATTGTCCGCGCGGGGCATTGCCTGTCTTTATGACAAGCTCCGCTATCTGACCGACAAGGGACTGTACGGCGACTATATCCTCGCCCACTATTCCCGCGCGGAGATCGAGGAAGCGGAGGGCTTTATCGCACCGGAGCGCGACGATCTGTTTACCTATTCAGGCCTTGATCTGCTGCTCAAACGGTATGTCATCCAGACGCATCACCGTGTGCCGCTGGAAACGCCGCAGGAGATGTTTCTCGGCATTGCTCTGCACCTTTCCATGAAGGAACAACGGGACAGAATGCAGTGGGTCAGGCGCATCTATGATATGCTCAGCCGTCTGGAGGTCACGATGGCGACGCCCACCCTGTCCAACGCCCGCAAGCCCTATCACCAGCTTTCCAGCTGCTTTATCGATACTGTGCCCGACAGCCTGGACGGCATTTACCGCTCGATTGATAACTTTGCCAAGGTCTCCAAGCTCGGCGGCGGCATGGGGATGTACTTTGGAAAGGTGCGCGCCACCGGCAGCGCCATTCGCGGCTTTCAGGGCGCGGCAGGCGGCGTGATCAGATGGATCAGGCTCGTAAACGATACCGCCGTGGCGGTGGATCAGCTTGGGATGCGGCAGGGTGCGGTGGCAGTCTATCTGGACGTCTGGCACAGGGATCTGCCGGAGTTTCTGCAGCTGCGCACCAACAACGGCGACGACCGCATGAAGGCCCACGACGTGTTCCCCGCCGTCTGCTATCCCGACCTGTTCTGGAAATTGGCGGATGAGAATATCGACGCGCCGTGGCACCTGATGTGTCCACACGAGATTCTGACCGTCAAGGGCTATTCTCTGGAGGACTATTACGGGGACGAATGGGAAAAGCGGTATGCGGACTGCGTAAACGACCCGCGCATTACCAAGCGCACCGTGACGGTCAAGGATATTGTTCGGCTGGTGCTGCGCTCGGCGGTGGAAACGGGCACGCCCTTCGCCTTTAACCGCGACACGGTGAACAGGATGAACCCCAACGGACATGCGGGGATGGTCTACTGCTCCAACCTCTGCACGGAGATCGCGCAGAATATGTCGCCCATCGAGCATATTTCCACGGAGGTATGCGCCGAAAACGGCGATACCATTGTGGTGACGCGCACGCGGCCGGGCGATTTTGTGGTCTGCAACCTTGCGAGCCTCTCCCTCGGCAATCTGCCCGTGGAGGACGAAGAATATATGCAGAAAACGGTGGAGACGGCAGTCCGCGCGCTGGACAATGTGATCGACCTGAATTTCTATCCCTTGGAATATGCGAAGGTGACCAACCACAAATACCGCAGCATCGGCCTTGGCGTCAGCGGCTACCATCATATGCTGGCGAAGCGCCGCGTCAAATGGGAGAGCAAGGAGCATCTTGCCCTTGCCGACGCGGTGTTTGAGCGCATCAACTACGCGGCAGTCAAGGCAAGCGCAGCCTTGGCAAAGGAAAAGGGCCGCTACAGCCTCTTTGAGGGAAGCGACTGGCAGACCGGTGCGTACTTTGAAAAGCGCGGATATACCTCGGAGAAGTGGTCGGCACTGCGCAAGACCGTCGCCGAGCAGGGAATGCGCAATGCGTATCTGCTGGCAATCGCGCCAACCTCCAGCACCTCGGTGCTCTCCGGCACCACGGCAGGCATCGACCCGGTGATGAAGCGATTCTTCCTGGAAGAAAAGAAGGGCAGTATGCTTCCGCGCGTTGCGCCCGAACTGTCCATGCAGACATGGTGGTACTACAAGGGGGCGCATACGGTCGATCAGCTGTGGTCGGTGCGGGCTTCGGGCATACGCCAGCGACACATCGACCAGGCGCAGAGCATGAACCTGTATATCACCAACGAGTTTACCATGCGCCAGGTGCTCGCGCTTTATCTCGAAGCATGGAAGTCCGGAGTCAAGACAATCTACTATGTCCGCAGCAAATCGCTTGAGGTCGAGGACTGCGACAGCTGCTCGTCATAAGGGGGGAGACAGATGGAACAGATGAGAAAAAAGCCGCTTTTCAATCCAAACGGTGATATTGACGTGCGCCTGCGCCGGATGATCGGCGGCAATACCACCAATCTCAACGATTTCAACAATATGAAGTACCCGTGGGTCAGCGACTGGTACCGGCAGGCGATGAACAATTTCTGGATCCCGGAGGAAATCAATCTGTCTCAGGATGTGAAAGATTACCCGAGGCTGCTCCCGGCGGAGCGCACGGCGTATGATAAGATCCTCAGCTTTCTGGTTTTCCTCGATTCGATACAGACGGCCAATCTGCCCAACATCGGCGAGTATGTGACGGCCAACGAGGTCAATCTCTGCCTGTCGATACAGACCTTTCAGGAGTGCGTCCACTCCCAGAGCTACAGCTATATGCTGGACACCATCTGTTCCCCTGTGGAGCGAAACGACATTCTGTATCAGTGGAAAACCGACGAGCATCTGCTGCGGCGCAACACCTTTATCGGCGACTGCTACAACGAATTTCAGGAGAATAAGGATCCGTTCACGCTGCTTCGGGTAATGATGGCGAACTTTATCCTGGAGGGAATCTACTTTTACAGCGGCTTCATGTTCTTCTATAACCTGTCCCGCAACGGCAAGATGCCCGGCTCGGCGCAGGAGATCCGCTACATCAACCGGGACGAGAACACGCATCTCTGGCTGTTCCGCAATATCATCACCGAGCTGCAAAAGGAAACCCCGGGTCTATTCACCGCCGAGAATATCGCCGTTCTCCGCGGCATGATGGAGGAGGGTGTGCGGCAGGAGATCGCGTGGGGACATTACGTCATCGGCGACGAGGTTCCGGGACTGAACCGCAATATGATTACCGATTATATCCGCTATCTCGGCAATCTGCGCTGGACAAGCCTCGGCTATGCGCCGCTCTATCTCGGATACGAGAACGAGCCGGACAGCATGGGCTGGGTCAGTCAGTACGCCGACGCCAATATGGTCAAAACGGATTTCTTCGAGGCGCGGAGCACTGCCTACGCGAAAAGCACCGCCCTTGTGGACGATCTGTAAAAATATGCCGTACACGGCGAGAAAGAGAGGAAAAGCGCTATGAAGTACATTTGCACGGTCTGTGGATTCGAGTACGATGAGGAGGTCGGATATCCCGAAGCGGGGATCGCTCCCGGCACGAAATGGGAGGAGGTTCCGGAGGATTTCGAATGCCCGCTCTGCAGCGTGGGAAAGGAACTGTTTGAAGCGTCTGAGGAGGGGGAGCAGTAATTATGAAAGAATTTGTTGAGAACGGAATCATATGCAAATGCAAAAAGGTGAGCCTTGCGGATATCGAAAACGCACTGCATGAAAAGACGCGTTTTCCCGATGTGGAAAAAGAATTCGAGCATGTGCAGCAGGTAACGCACTGCTCCACCGGCTGCGGCGGCTGTTACGAAAAGATCCTTGACGTCCTTTCCAAACACATGAGCGGCTGATTATCCGAAGGGGGAAAAACTATGCTTGAAGCAGGAACAAAAGCGCCGGATTTCACGCTGAACGATCAGAGCGGCGCACCGATATCTCTTTCCGACTTTGCCGGAAGAAAGGTCGTTCTGTACTTCTACCCGAAGGACAACATGCCCGGCTGCACCCGTCAGGCGTGCGCTTTTGCGGAGGCGTATGCCGGATTTCGTGAAAAAAACGTCGCCGTGATCGGCGTAAGCAAGGACTCGGTCGCATCGCACGTAAAATTTGCGGAGAAATACTCCCTCCCGTTTACGCTCCTGTCCGACCCGGAGCTTGAGATCATTAAGGCCTACGATGCATGGAAGGAAAAGAAGCTGTATGGCAAAACCGCCTTCGGCGTGGTACGTTGCACCTATATCATCAATGAAAGCGGCATGATTGAAAAGGCAATGCCTAAGGTCAAACCGGATACCAACGCAGCCGAGATTCTGGAGTATCTCGAAAAATAACAGCTTTCATCGGCACATCCTTCGCAAATTCCATCTGATGCCGATCAGCTGCGGCGGCAGCGCAAGGTGAAGTGAAGTATCAAGACAGCGATCGGTCGTCAAACATATAGGTAGCAACGGATGAAACCGTTCAACCGCATAACAGCTGAATGAATTACAGTCGTTTCGGGGTTTACACCGCAACGACTGTTTTTACACCGCAAAGGCATACTTTTTAATTTTGCCTATTCCTTGTATCAATCTCGGTAGGATTATTTCATACGACTGACCAAACGCTGTCAGACGCATGTCGGAGTATCAGAGTTCTTGTCACCCCTCACGCGGGGTCAGACAGGAATTTCACCTGTCGAATCAGCGCAAAGTTCAATTTCTAAATTAGAAATCGGCCTATTTTATTGCATATTTCTATGCAGATTGTTAGGCAACAGAGCGCACATCGTCAAAATATTGCACGTCCGGATCGGCGTTCTGGGGTGTGATGGACGCTTCGATTGCGCCGGCGACCAGTTGAAGTTCGCCGTAGGTCAGCATCCCCTCGGTATCTGCCGTCAGCGGCGCAATGACCATGTTTTTAAGGCCCACCGTAGAGCTTACGACAGGCGAAACAGCGGGATTTGCCATGTGATATCCCCGCGCCGCCGCGCCGCCGCGAAGGGCTTCATGGCTCCATTCCTTGCGATGTGCCTCGCAGTAGACGCCGCTTTCGCAGAGGTTGGGACAGCCGGGATAGCG
>JABLTO010037285.1_pt1 | contig 12197 bp, 13 predicted proteins | sample 7160091 | NCBI WGS metagenome assembly JABLTO01 (sample SAMN14651225, study PRJNA627086) | human gut metagenome | isolation source: feces | host: Homo sapiens
CCGGATGTGAAGATCATCTATATCAGTCCTTGCGTTTCTGATGGTGGAGATGCGCTGAAAGATCCAAGAACAAAAGGTATCATCGATGCAGTTTTGGATTTTGCAACACTGCGTGACTGGCTCAGAAGCGAACAGATCAAGATTCCGGAATGTCCGAGCGGCCATATGGACAGCATGGATCCAAAGGTGATGCGTCTGTTTGCTGTCAGCGGCGGGATTCTTTCTGCTATTAAGGCTGCAAAAGGCCGTAAGTACAAGCATAAGCGACTGTATGTCAGCGGTATCGGACCATGTGAAGAACTTTTTGAGTGTATCCGTAATGGAGAGATCAAGAATTGTGTTATTGAGTTGAATTCATGTACCGGCGGCTGCATCAACGGACCGATGACCGGAGGCAAGAAGCGTGACCGTTTCAGATCCAAGATCAGTGTCAGCCAGAAGGTAGATGAGCATGAGGCACCGGAATTACCGCCGCTGCCGGAAGGTGTCAGCCTTTATAAGGAATATACGGCACGCTGCGAAAAGAGAATTGTACCGTCGGATGAGCAGATCCGTGCGATCCTGTCCAAGATTGGCAAGGATTCACCGGAGAAGGAATTAAACTGCGGTGCCTGCGGTTTCTCGACATGCCGTGATAAGGCCATTGCTGTATACCGCGGCAAAACCCAACTGACCATGTGTATTCCGTATATGTATGAGCAGGCCAAGGGTATGTCTGATATTATTCTGGCTGTGACACCAAGTATGATCATTGTTGTGGATAAGGATTATTATATCTGCGAATTCAACAATGCAGCAGAGGTCGCTTTTGGTGTATCCCAGCAGAAAGCGCTGGGACATCCGGTATCTGAATTTATTTCCACAGAATATTTTGAAAAGGTTTTCCGTGAGAAGCGAAGTATTATTAATCAGCGTGTAGATTATGATGCCTATCATATTAAGACAATGCAGAATATTATCTACATGCGTGAGCAGGAAAAGGCCCTTGTGATTATGCGTGACATTACGGAAGGTGTGCGCAAGCAGGAGCAGCTTCGGAAGGTGAAACTGGACACAGTGGCTATGGCTCAGAATGTCATCAACAAACAGATGATGGTGGCTCAGGAGATTGCCGGGCTTCTTGGTGAGACAACAGCTGAAACGAAGTCAACCCTTCGCAAATTGAGAGACACACTGATGGACAGTGATGAGGATATAAAGATATGAATGTAAGTCTGGATGTCTGCAGCAAGAGTCTGAACAAAAGAGAAGAAGAACTTTGTGGTGATACTGTCGAGATCGTTAAGACAGCGGATGCTGATATTATCATTCTGTCAGATGGTATGGGAAGTGGTGTAAAGGCCAATATCTTATCCACATTGACCACCAGGATTCTCGGTACGATGCTGAAAAACGGCGAGACCATTGAAGACTGCGTGGAGACCATTGCTATGACACTGCCAATCTGCAAAGTAAGGCAGGTAGCCTATTCCACATTTGCGATCCTTCAGATTTTCAAAGATGGGCGTGCCTATCTGGTGGAGTATGATACACCGGCCTGCATTGTGATCCGTGACGGTCAGAAGCTTGATATTGAGCATACAGAGCGGGAGCTTTCAGGCAAGATTATCAGAGAATATCGTTTTAACATTCAGGAAGATGATTATTTTGTGATGATGAGTGACGGTGTGACCCATGCAGGTGTTGGCGGTCTGTATGGTTTTGGATGGGGACGGACGAGAGTCGGTGAGTTTATCCAACAGAGGTTCAATGATACGAAGATGACGGCAGCACGCCTGGCGTCCTATGTGATCAATGAGTGCAGTCAGCTGTACCATCAGCGACCGGGAGATGATACAACCGTTGTTGTGGCGAAAGTGACAGCACGAATGGACCTGAATATTTTCACAGGTCCTCCGACAAAGCGAGAAGATGACGAAAGTGCTATCCGTGAATTCATGCGCTCACAGGGGCTGCATGTTGTCAGCGGCGGTACAAGTGCCACAATAGCGGCACGTGTATTAAACAAACATATAAAAGCATCCCTCATTTACGAAGATCCGGATATTCCTCCGACAGCTGAAATTGACGGACTGGATCTTGTGACGGAAGGTGTTCTGACACTGAACCGTGCGGTGAGTATGATGCATGAATATAATGAAGGACGGCAGGATCAGTCGTTTTTCAAACGGCTTGATGAGAAGAATGGCGGTTCGCAGCTGGCAAAACTCATTATTGAGAGATGCACGCATCTGCATTTATTTGTAGGTGAAGCGATGAATCCGGCTCATCAGGCAGCTGGTCTTCCATTTGATCTCAGTGTCCGCATGCGTTTGGTGGACAAGATCATTGAGGAAGGCAGGAAGATGGGAAAAACAGTCAGTGTTAAATATTATTGAGGATGATATGTATGAAGACAACATTTATTACTGATATTAATAAAATTAAATTTGAAGTCAATACAGAAGTTGCCCGACTGGCTTTTGCAGGAGAATTGGACGAGAAGGCCAATGAGATTCCTTACAAGCTGATTCCGGGACGTACACCGCACTACAGATGCTGCGTTTACAGAGAACGTGAGATCATCCGTGAACGTGTACAGCTGGCTATGGGACGCTCTGCCATGTCCGGCCAGAAGAACAAGAATATTGTGCAGGTGATCGAGGCTGCCTGTGAAGGCTGTCCGATCAACAGATTTAATGTAACGAACAACTGTCAGATGTGTATGGCCAAAAAATGTCTTGGCGCATGTAATTTTGGCGCCATCAAGTTTGAAGGCGGCCATGCCGTCATTGACCATAAGAAATGTAAAGAGTGCGGTAAGTGTGCAGAGGCATGTCCTTACAATGCCATTGCCGACCTGATGCGTCCATGTAAGCGAAGCTGTCCTGTAGATGCCATTACAATGGATGAGGACAACATTGTTGTTATTAATGAGGAGAAATGCATTAACTGCGGTCAGTGTGTGATCAACTGTCCGTTCGGTGCTTTATCAGACCGTTCATTTATGGTGGACGTAATCAAACTGATCAGCAGCGGCGCACCGGTTTACGCCATGGTGGCACCGGCTATTGAAGGGCAGTTCGGCCCTGATGTCAGTGTCGGTATGATCCGTGAGGCTGTCATGAAGCTTGGCTTCAGAGACATGTATGAAGTATCTCTGGGCGCAGATTTTGTATCAAAGAATGAAGGACAGGAGCTTCTGGAGCACTATGAAGCCGGCGAGAAAATGACAACATCCTGTTGTCCGGCTTTCGTTTCTCTGATCAAGAAGCATTATCCGCAGGTGCTCAAGTATATGTCTACAACTGTTTCACCGATGACAGCTACAGGACGTCTGATCAAAGCCATGCATCCGGATGCTGTATGCGTTTTCATCGGACCATGTATTGCCAAGAAATCCGAAGTCATTGATTCCATTACTTTCGGTGGTGCGGATTATGCCATGACTTATGAAGAACTGGCCAGCATGTTTGAGGCGAAAAATATTGATCCTGAGGAATGTACAGAGACCCTGCAGCAGGGAAGTAAGTTCGGCAAGCAGTATTCTGTATCTGGCGGTGTAACAGCAGCCGTCCTTGAAACATTCAAGGAAGCCAACAAAGAAGTTGATCTGAAGGTAAAGACCTGCAGCGGTGCACTGGAATGCAAGAAAGCACTGATGCTTCTGAAAGTCGGCAAGCTTCCGGAAGACTTTATTGAAGGTATGGCATGTGTAGGCGGCTGTGTTAACGGTCCGGCAATGCTTGGTAAATCCAGAACATTCCTCAAGGACAGAAATGGTCAGATCGCCAAGGCGGATGATCGAGGTGTTCTTGAAAATGTTGCACAGTACGATGAATACGGCATTAATATGACGAGAAATCATCAATAAATATGAATAAAATGCGTTCGTATATTTCGAAAAGGATATAAAAAGGAGACTCTTCAACAGGCACGTTTGCACTGCCTAGCTCTGGCAGCAGTACGTAAGATGCTAAAAAACAGCATCTAAGTACTGGCCGAGCTAGAAGCACCTGTTTGAAGAGTCTCCTTTTTATATCCTTTCTCCGAAGTGTTTAGACGCATTTTATATGATGTATTGATGGTTTCTCGAAATCGGAGGAAGAGTGGGGAATAATCGAGGAAGATAAAATAGTGAGCAATTTTATTTTTGATGTTTTTGACTGCACGCTGTGATGGGCAGAAGTGTAAAAGAATGAATCCTGTGTTTGGATATGTTTTCTCAAGAAAATGTAGAGAATATGAGAAATTGATATTGACGAAATGATGTTTATATACTAAAATAATGATAACGATTACTATTTATAAATATTTATTGATGAGTATAGAAACAGAGGAGATTAGTATGCCGGGATTGAAGTACAGCAGACAGAGAGAGTCTATTATTAATTGCCTGAAAGGGCGGAAGGACCACCCGACAGCAGATATGATTTACGCGTCGGTGCGGGAAGAGTATCCGAAGATCAGTCTTGGGACGGTTTACAGAAACCTTTCTTTATTAGTGGATCAGGGAGAGATTCTCCGCTTTTCATGCGGGGAAGGACAGGATCATTATGATGCAGATACATCACAGCATTATCATTTTGTATGCAAGAAATGCAGGGCTGTTTCAGATTTGCATATGTCACCGTTGGAACATATCGATGTGCTTGCGAAGGATGGTTTTGACGGTGAGATAGATGGTCATTTCGTTCTGTTTTATGGCACCTGTGGGAAATGCAAAGAAAATGAAAAAAATAGTTGACAAGGCGGGAAAAGTGGTGTAATATACAGATAACAGTAATGATTACTGTTTTGAAAGAAACATATTAATCGTAACCGTTCCGTATAATGGGGAAGCAGTCAGCGGGCATATAGCTGAAGGCAGTTAGTATGGATTGGAACGGTTACAGGATATTATAAAGTATGAAAAGGAGATTATAATTATGAAGAAATGGGTTTGTACAGTATGTGGTTATGTTTATGAAGGTGAAAACGCTCCGGAATTTTGTCCAGTCTGTAAGGCACCTGCCAGCAAGTTCAAAGAACAGTCCGGTGACAAGACATGGGCTGCAGAACACGTTGTAGGTGTTGCACAGGGTGCGCCTGAAGATATCATGGCTGATTTAAGAGCGAATTTCGAAGGTGAATGTTCAGAAGTTGGTATGTATCTGGCAATGGCTCGTGTCGCTCACAGAGAAGGTTATCCTGAAATCGGTTTATACTGGGAGAAGGCAGCTCATGAGGAAGCTGAACATGCAGCTAAGTTTGCAGAACTCCTTGGCGAAGTTGTTACAGACAGCACGAAGAAGAACCTTGAGATGAGAGTAGATGCTGAACACGGCGAAACAGAAGGTAAATTCGACCTTGCTAAACGTGCGAAAGCTCTGAACCTGGATGCTATCCACGACACAGTTCATGAGATGGCCCGCGATGAGGCTAGACACGGCAAGGCATTCGAAGGTCTGCTTAAGAGATACTTCGGCTAAGATTTAAGGCTGAGTCAAACTAAAATTAAAAAAATATTCGGGAACCGCTGGAGATCGCAATTCTGGCGGTTTTCTTGCGTTCCGGTATCTCTTAAAATTTCTTTTTTTCTTCTCTTATAGGTACATTTTCTTTAAAAATTTCTTTTATAAAATTCTTGATTTTCCCTTATTTTTTCAGCATTTCAGGCCTGTTCAGTCTCAAAAAATGGGGAGAAAACGGGCATTCACACTTTTTAGAGGTGTCAAATTCGGTCAAAATTGGCGACTAATCCAAAAATTTCACACGATAAAGCGTTAGAAATGCCTTGTTTTGTGCGGATTTAGGCACTAAAAAATTCACATTCTTATTCACACTTTCACCTTAAAAAAGGAAGTGCATGCTGGCTGAATCTGACCGACAAAAAACACTTCCTTCCATAAACGCTCAAAAAAATCTATTTCAAAAAAAAAGGAGGCGGCCAGTTAGTTCCTGGCCAGTGAATCTAAAAAAACAATCGGAATAAAATGAAATAACAGTTTTAAAAATAATTAATTAATTGCTACGTTAGCATCACCTCTATTGTTCATGGACCTCTGTTCATCTGTATATCAACTCCTCTCCTTGTTTGTATCATCATTATACCACATCCTGCTGCCTCTCAAACTTTGCGAAAATCGGCTATCCTCCTCGAAAAATTACTCATTGCAAAACTCCCATATTATAATCAGAAAACCAACGGCCACGAAAAGGCCGATTCTGTTTTAAAGGGGGAAAACTTTATGAGCACAAAATTTAAGGCATTTTTAAAAGACACTAGCATCCGCGCGATCAAGACAATGGCTCAGACCGCACTGTCTCTGTTCACGATCGGTCAGGCGGTAACAGATGTTTCATGGATTTCAGTAATTTCAATTTCATTGGTGTCAGGTCTCTATTCTGTATTAACATCTATTGTTAACTACAACATTAAGCTCGACTCACCAGATACACCAGACACTACAGAGTAGCAGAGGTGATCTCAACATGATTACAGAACAAATCATAGTCACTGTCATCACAGCCTCTGCTTCCATCGTCGCCGCGATGATTGCAAACATTGCCGCTATGTCTCGAACGAGCCGAAAAATCGATACTCAGATCGCTCTTATCGAACAAAAAATCGATCAGCTCTCAACACGTGTTGAAAAACATAATTCAGTTATAGAACGCATGTATAGGCTGGAGGGAGAGGTCGAGGTAATAAAGAAAGAGGTAGAAAACTAAATGAAACAGACCATTTTCCTGACGTAACGAAAAAGGCAGAAACTAAAACAGAAAAGAAAGGGGGGACTAAACAAATGGGACAGTTAGATGGCATTAAAGATTACAGATTCGGCCAGAACATCAAAAGAACGCCAGAGGAAGAGCGGAAGCTGAAACAAAAGGGAGCTGCTGCCTCCCACGTGGCCCGGAGGCGGAATAAAACCATGCAGCAGTGTGCTAAATTGCTATTATCTGCGGAACCGGATGATAATGCAAAAGCGTTGTTGAAGAAAAATGGCATTGAAGAGGATGATATGACTAATCAAATGGTCATTATGTATAACCTCATGCAGCTTGCAAAGGATGGCGATGTTAAAGCAGTCAAGGCATTGGCGGAGATCGTCGGCGAAGGGGCAGCAGGACAGGCTTTGAAGCAGAGAAAACTTGAGGCAAAGCAGAAGAAAATTTATCAAGACAAATCTCTGGAATTGATGGAACGCAAGGTCGAAAATTCGGAGTTTTAAAGTTTGAGAAGAGGCAGATGGGCAATACGCCTGCTGCTTCTTTTTTTTGTGGAATTTAATTCCAAAACTTTCACGCTGTCAAAAATCACATATTTGTTGTAAATCCAACGAAAGCGAGGAATTACAATATGGCAATTGCTGAGACTTATGAAGAATTTGTTGATAAATTTAAGCCGAAAAGAACGACAGATGACTGCTACACTCCGGAAGGAATTTATGACGTCATCCGCGACTATGTAATTGAAAAATATGATCTGCAGGGTCGTCCAGTTATTCGTCCGTTTTGGCCTGGCGGAGACTACGAAAAATTTGATTACCCTGAGAATTGTGTAGTCATCGACAATCCGCCGTTCTCAATCTTGGCCAGGATTCTTGATTTTTATGCGGAGAAGAAGATTGATTTCTCATTTTTGTGTCTTTTTTAGGTGAAAAAACTAGTGTGTTAGGTGCGCCTAATCATTGCTGTCATTCTCCTTCCTTCTATCTTCCTCCAAATTAATTCCGATTTCTCTGTCCCACCAGCAATCCGCTTCCCTTGCCCTCACGGCTACATACTGTTCCACCGACATTCCCACAATGTGTAATGCAGAACTAATTTTATAATGTTCCCTTACAATTAGCATATCCACTACATCCGCTGCTACATCCATTATCGTCTCTGCCGTCACGCCAAGCGTGCCTCTCGCGTAAGCATCTGCATCAATAATCTTCAAATCTCTAATGCTCAACATATTCTCACTCATCCTCAGTTTCCTCCTCATCAAAAAACTATTTTTCTATATTATACCACAGCAAATTTTCCACACTTTTACCAGAAAATCGTTCATAAAAATCTAATTGTGTAATAAGTTATACACATTTGAAAGAAAAATTATATTTTTATCATAGACGTTATAGAACCAGATCGGAACAATGATTTTATCATCACACTCAATCATCATCAAAAAAAACGAAAAAAAACAGAAAAATCCCCTCCAGCAAAAAAACGAAACAGGAGAGGAAGAAGATTCCTTTTTTAACACTGTGTCACCTATAGATGGCCACCTTTGCTATTAAAAAAAATATGTCTACTGTGTCAACTATAGGTGGTCCAGTTTGCATCAAATTTATCAGAGAAGAAGAAGCCGCTACTGTGTCACCTATACCTGCCACAGTTTGATCTGCTTCTCTACCTGCTGCCATACCCTGGATACCCTCCCGTACTGTGTCACCTATACTTGGCATAGTTTGCTTTATTTTGCCACGGAAGAAGATGTTTTTACTGTGTCAGCTATACTTGACCAAGTTCATATAAAAAAGCCGGGACGATATCGAAAAAAAATGACATCTTCCCGGCATCTGCTGCCAGTCAAGCTCTTCAAAATTCTGGCAACACATCTACAGAATTCGCCAATCCACTAAAAAAAATCTGGCAAACACGCCAGCTGATCTCAAAAAACGAAATCGAAAACGAAAAAATGATGGGATTGCAGCGCTTTCTACTATATAAACTGTTTTTATCGTCAAGATGTGACAGAAAAATTGGAAAATTCTGGAAAAGATTTTAATTGGAGAGGAGACAGGAAAGAGGAGGCGACAAAGGAGCCGGATGACTGCAACAGGAGAAGCAGAAGTCCGGCTCTTAGTTTGTTTATGTTATGTTGCTGTTGTGGAATTTAATTCCAAAAAGACTTTATTCATCTTCCTCTCTATCTGTCTCTGCTATATCCTTAAAATCTAGCTTTATATAAACATTCTCCTCCTCTACACCAGTTTTTTTCGTAATTTCTTTCCATCCATATCCCTCGCTGAACATCTTTAATGCTTCTGCTGCTTTTTCCACTGGCACTCCATCCCGAACCGCCACGGCACCCGGCAATCGTAAAGCGTATTCACCACCCAGAGTCACCCACGCGGCCCTTGCCACATCCTGCGCAGTATAGTTTTTGTTATCGTCATGCTTGCGCCCCGCTGCTTCTGCAAAAAATTGATGAATATGATTCAACTCTGCCTGTGTCGCATCTTTTAATATATCCTCTATTTTTTCCATTTTTCTTTCGTAATCACTCATGTTAGTCTTCCTCCATTTCTTCCAGCTTTTTTCTTATGATATCTATACCTTCGTCGTTGATCCCGAGGTAGTACTGCTGTGTGACTGTTATGCTGCCGTGCCCCATCATTTTCAGCAGTAAGTGCTGCGGGACGCCGGCATTGGCCATCCGCGATCCGTATGTGTGGCGGAGGTTGTGATAACGAAATTCAATTCTGCGCTTCTTCAATTCTCTAGCATGATATTTGAATGAATTGCGTGTGTATAGCGTTCCATCCATACTACAATTAACCAATTCTGTGGTGGAGATGACGCTTCCGTCAATGTCGATGATGCGGCGGGCTCTAAGCTCCCGTTTTTGCTTTTCCTCCGGCGTGAGGGCAGCGAATTCTGATCTTAGGAGAAGAAGATGGTTGATGAGGGCCTGCGGCATGACGACATTCCGGTATGCGTTTTTTGTCTTAGGTTTGACAAGGGAGAGGATGCCGTCGATGTACTGCTGTTGTCTGTCAATTTTTATGTAACCACCTTCAAAACACACATGATCCCATTTTAATCCGAATGTCTCATTTATTCGTAGTCCACAAAATTTGCCGATCATGTAGGCCGTCTCGACCGTCGAGCCTCTGAAAAAATCATCCAGCTGCTTCATTTCTTCTCTATTATACACCACAATATCCTGTTTCGGCTTTTCGCACGGCATCGTGATTCTTGCTTTTTTATCCTCACAAAGGCGGTTGTATTGCGATTTGCCTATATAATTATGCCGATAGGCTGTTCCGATAATTACATAGAAGAATTTTAAAAACCCTTCCACGTAGCCAAAGGCATAATCGTCATCCATTAATTCAGACAACCATAAATTTATTTCGCCGGCAGACAGACTTTTTATATCTCTCTGTCCCCACCTCGCACGGAAATGATTCTTCCAGAGACTCTTTCGTTTACACACTGTTCCGTAAGCTTTTTTCTGACTTTCTGGAATAACGCAATGTTCATATATGTCTGCTACCGTGCCATTTTTAAGCCCATATTTTTCCGCTTTTTTATCTCTGCGACGTTGTAATTCGTTCGCGATTGCCCAGTTCCTCTCTTTTTCCGCAGCAGCAGCTGTTTTCATGATCAAGCCGTTTCTGTCTCTTGTCCGTCTGATATCAAATTGATTTTCAACCCTTGCACGATATCCCCAGGAACCATCCGGCAACTGAAAAATTCCGGTTCTTTTCTTCATAACATAAAGTCAATCCTTTCTTTTCTTTATTTACTTTTACTTTTTCTTGATTTTGTTTTTTAGACCTTTTTTTTGAGATTTTTTTGAAAAAATGGGGAGAATCCTGTGAATTGTGATTTTTAAAACCTTGAAATAAGGAGTGAAAATGTGAATTTTACGGTGAAAAAAGAAGGCAAAAAACCTTGAAAATAGTGCGATTTTAAAGCTCTGAACCTGGATGCAATCCACGACACAGTTCATGAGATGGCCCGCGACGAGGCTAGACACGGCAAGGCATTCGAAGGTCTGCTGAAGAGATACTTCGGCTAATCACAAAGCCGCATAGAATAAGGATTTTTATGAGAGGGAACCACGAAAGTGATTCCCTCTTTTCAGTTTCGTCGATCTTGATCCTTCCCTTTTTACAAGTCGTAGCCTTGGATTTCAATCGATGGGTAGCGGATTAATGGACCGCAGATATAATAGTCTGTCCTCGTTTAATCATGCTGGATAGTTTTTGCTGATTGAGTGGCTTGCGTTTGTAAAGGACATAATCATAAAGGTCCTGTCTGTATTGGTGTACTTCTCGGAGCAATGAATTTGTAGCAGAACCATGAAACGGCTCACTGAAGATATCTTCAAGGTTTAAAACGATGCGCTCTCTTGACTTTATTTCTTTCATAGCCCAGTCTTTACGATATTCCGTTGTCATTAAATCAAGGTACATATTGAGCAGATTGATTTGGGCTTTTCCAAGGCTCTGAAGCTCTGCCTGAGCTGTCTTTTTAAGTTCTAAACTTGAATCACCGTAGAAAATTGCATCTTTATTATCAAACCAAAGCTTCCAATTGAAATCATAGGTTTGACTATTCCAACATTGTTCCACAAGTTTGTACATTTCTTGTTGGAAATATTTTTTTGACCTTTCCTTTTCGGCTTTTTCATTTGTCTCTTTTGCGTGATTATACAGACAAATACCTACGATTACAACAATAACGCCGTATAGATATCCTCCACTCAGGAAACCAAGGATACCGATGATAGAAATGATGATGCCGACAGCTTCTGTTTCGAGACAAAATAAAACAACATTTACAAGGATTATAAAGAGGAGGGCTAATCCGATAATAGTTAATAACATTGATGTATCAATTCCTTTCTTTTCTGTTTATTTGATTTTTGATGAGCTGTGAAAAATAATTTGTTTTCTATGCTGTTATTCTATCATTCAAATTAGAAGCGGGTGGTCCCGGGTGGGTAAAAAAACAGTGATTTGGAACTTGTAGGCGGACGTGATAATCGCTATAATAATGAAAGAAATAAACGGGCGTTTCACAGTGCGGCCGTGTCAAAGGAGTCAATCAATGATAATTACAATACTACTTGCAGGGCTGCTTTTTATACTTGCTGCAGGCATCAGGTGTGGATTTGCGCTGGATGATTTAATATGGATGGCAGTCAATGGCATAAAAAAGGCTGTGAATGTCCTGAGTGTGCTGGCTATTGTCGGTATTTTGACAGCGATGTGGCGTGCAGATGGTACGATCGCTTATATCGTATCATCCGCAGTGGGGTTATTTAAGCCATCTATTCTGATCGTGACCATTTTTTTGATGAATTGTCTTGTTTCTTTTATGACAGGGACTTCATTTGGAACAGCTGCAACGATGGGCGTGATCAGTATGACGATTGCCGGTACAGCAGGTGTTAATCCGGTAATCAGCGGTGGCGCGGTGATTTCAGGCTGTTTTTTTGGTGACAG
>JABLTO010060466.1_pt1 | contig 12197 bp, 4 predicted proteins | sample 7160091 | NCBI WGS metagenome assembly JABLTO01 (sample SAMN14651225, study PRJNA627086) | human gut metagenome | isolation source: feces | host: Homo sapiens
CAGGTCGGCAAGCTCTTCCATATTGCAGGTCAGGTAGTGATGTTTCGTCCCGAGGAAAGAGACCATCTGATCTACATATGGCCGATCCTGTTCCGGTTGAAAGGCATTTGATTTAAAATAGCGTGAATTATCGGTAAAATCAAAGGAATAGGTATCGAGTACCTGCCCCTGTTTCTTTAGTTCTTCCGCACAGATGGCACTGACGATCGAGGAATCGATACCGCCGGACAGAAAGGTACAGATCGGAACATCGGATACGATCTGTCGTTTTACTGCAGTGTTTAACAGATCAGAGGTCTTTTCCACGGTTGTCTGATAGTCATCGGTATGAGGCATGCTTTGGATCCGGAAATAACAGGTCGTGGAACAGCCAAAACGATCATAGCGCATATAATAACCGGGCTTTAGTTCATCGATCCCTTTGAAAACTCCACAGCCCGGTGTCTTTGACGGACCAAGAGCAAAGATCTCACACAATCCCTGCCGGTCAATCCGGGGAAAGGTGCCGGGATAGCAGAACAAAGCTTTGCGTTCAGACGCAAATACGAGTGTCTGGTCAGCCAGTAAGGTATAATACAATGGTTTCACACCGAATGGATCATTATAGAGAAAGATAGCAGCTTCAGCATGATCGTAGATTGCAAATGAGAAAATGCCGTTGACCTGCCGTACAAAGTCAGGACCGTAATAAATATAAGCCCATAATAGAACTTCGGTATCGGATGTAGTAGAAAATGTATATCCATGCTTCGTAAGTTCTTTTTTTAGTTCATCTGTATTGTAGATCTCTCCGTTGAATACGATCGTGAAGGTTCTTCCTTGTATGGTTTTTGACATTGGCTGGCGGCCTGCCTTGATATCCCGTATTGCCAGTCTGGTATGGGACAGACCACAGATATCGGTCAGAAGGATACCATCATCATCAGGACCGCGATGCTTTTGTTTTGTATTCATGGCAGTCAGGATGTCCCGAAAATGATTCGGTGTCTCTAAGTATCTGCCATGTACATTATAAAATCCGGAAATAGAACACATAGTAACTCATTTCAGTTTCGTCGTATCATTGTATGAAACAGAAACTGAAAATATGATAAACAGACAGAAAGCGGGAGGACGCTAACATGAAATGTACAAGGCTGTCAGTGCTTCAATGACTTGAAAAATGCAAAATCCGAAAAAGACAAAATAAAAGTGCCGAAAAACACAAAATAAAAGTGCCGAAAAAGACAAAATAAAAGTGCCGAAAAACACAAAATAAAAGTGCCGAAAAATACAAAATAAAAATGCAGAAAAAGACAAAATAACTTGAATAAAATACACTTCTGGATATAATGATATATATAAGGAGTGAATGATATGGAATATATAAAAAGAATAGTGGATGAAGAACTTGATAAACTAAAGGAAGCATTTAATGCGATAAATATAATTGGTCCCAAAGGTTGTGGTAAAACCAGAACAGCAAAAGAAAGATGCAATACAATAATAGAATTTCAGGATGAAGAGAAAAGAGATGGATATCTGGCAGTAGCTGAAACTTCCCCAAGATTGTTTTTAAAAAATCCAAAGCCTATTCTATTTGATGAATGGCAGGATGCAGCTAAGATATGGGGAACAATACGTAAAGCTTGTGATGATAATCCGGAGAATGTTGGAGAATATTATTTAACCGGATCATCAAGCAAAAAGGTAAAAACCCCGCATACAGGTACTGGAAGAATTACAGAGGTAGCGATGTATCCAATGACATTATGGGAAACCGGAGATTCGAATGGTACGATATCCTTGTCGAGACTGATAGAAGATGAGGCATATGAATTTGACGGAGCATTATCAACATTATCTCTGGAGCGTATATTTTATGTTGTATGCAGGGGAGGCTGGCCGAGATGCCTCGCATTAAAAAACGATAACGCCCGGCTTGAAATTGCGAAAGATTATTATAGACAAATATATCAAACGGATATCAGTGCTGTAGATGGAGTAAAAAGAAATCCGGAATGGGCAAGAACGTTATTATGGTCATATGCACGCAATATGGCAACAAAGGCAAAGAAGACAAGCATTTATGCAGATGTTAAGTCCACACAGAATGTTACCGATGTTACACTGGACTCCTATGTTGAAAAACTGGAAGAATTATTTGTGATCAAAGATATTGATGCATGGACTCCGCAGATCAGATCAAAGACAGCAATACGAAGCAGCAGGAAGCATATATTTGTGGATCCATCCATAGGAATTGCTGCATTAGGACTGAATCCGGATTATTTTAATAATGATCTGGATCTGTTCGGTCATGTTTTTGAAAATCTGGTATTGCGAGATCTGATGGTATTTGCCAATGCACATAATGCGAGGTTGCTTCATTACACAGATGATACCGGGCTTGAAGCAGACGCGGTTTATCAAATGGCAGATGGCAGATATGCATTGATTGAGATAAAAACAGGAGTTAGTAAGATTCCGGAAGCGGAGAAATCACTTCTAAAATTCCGGGAAGTAATTCGCAAATACAATCAGGAGGCGCTAAGAAATCCGGAGCATCCAAGAGCAGTATACCGGGAACCGTCAGCATTGATTATTATCTGTGCAACAGCTCCAATGGGATATACAACTGATAATGGGGTGAAAGTTGTACCTATAGGCTGCCTAAAAGATTAAAGAAATAGTAAAATGGAACATTTATACAAAACTATTTACAAAAATTGTGTGGATAGCTATAATTATAGCGTATAATATGTTGAAGCGTATTATGTATGGAAGAGAAAAAAGATTGAATGGATATTTCAGATTGAAAACATCTGTTTATCATATAATAATAAATTCAAAGGAGAAGAATATGAAAAGTAAAGTTAAAAAAATCTTGGTGTATTTAGTGGTTGGATTATTGTTATTAGGTAATGCAGGATATGTATTGCCTAATGTTAATGAACAAGCTGTTGTAGAAGCTGCAACCAATAGAAAGCTATCAAAAAAGAAAGTTACACTCTATGTAGGAAATACAGTAACTTTAAAATTAAGTGGTGTTAATTCAAAAAAAGTTAGTTGGTCTGTAAAAAATAAAAAAGTTGCTAAAGTGAATAAAAAAGGTGTAGTTTCTGGATTGAAAAAGGGTAAAACTCAGATAATTGCAAAATATAAAGGTAAAAAATATAAATGTACAGTCACTGTAAAGAGTGCAAAAATTTCATATAAAAAATTAACATTAAGAGAAGGACAGGGATTTTCATTAGATATAGCAAAGTCTAATGGAAAAGCGAAATGGACATCATCAAATCCGAAGGTTGCAAAGGTGAATGCCAATGGATATATAATCCCTTTGTCTAAAGGAACTACAAAGATTAAAGCAACCATATATGGAGAAACATATACTTGTAATTTAAAAGTTGTTGATTCGTTTTCAGAGGATGATTTTGTTTTTGACGAGCCGGATGATGACGGATATACCAATTATATTGATTATTCAACTGCGAATGGGCGTAGTTGGTATTGGTATTGGAATACTGCAGATGATTCATATAAAGGAAATCGTGGTATAAATATAGGAGATACATATGAAGATTTTGAAGCTGCCTATGGATATTGCGAAACAGAAATAGTGAAATCTAATGACCGTTTTTCTTCTCAGTTTATTAATTCTTCATACCCAAGGACAAAAGTGAAGTTTGAATATCGTGATCATCTAACACATGAGGAATATTACAAATCGTTCTATTTTGATCGAAAAGGAACCGTTGTATTAATAACCTGGCATAGATAAATATAAGTTTCATAATGGATAACGATATATATAACAAAGAACAGCCATCGGTTATATTTTAACTGGTGGTTGTTTTATATTTGAGTGTTAGATAAATTAAGAATTTAGTTATTGTAGTTAATGATGGAACATTTATACAAAACTATTTACAAAAATTGTGTGGATTGCTATAATTACAGCGTATAATATGTGATGTGTATTATATGGAAGGGAAAAGGAGATTTATTTATAACGGCTGAAAGGCTTGAGCGGGGAAAAGAAAATGAGAAACGACAGAAAAGATTATGATAGAAATCAAAAATGTGTTGTAGAAAACATATGAATGGAGGCATATGTTCTTTACAGCACTTTTTGTCGTAATAAGTGTTAACATGAGAGGGAGATCAGTTATGAAAGGAAATTCTAAACTTATAAATAAATTATTGATGTGTATAATGACGGTATGCTTGATTGCTGCCGGAACGTTGTGCATTAGTTTCTCATCGGAAGCAAAAAAAGGAGATAAGGGCTGGACATCCGATGGGAAATTCCAATATAGGGTCATTGCGGAACCAAGCGGGAAAAATCCGGGGAAAGCAGCGATTATTAATATGGATAAAAAAAAGACAGGAACGGAAGTTGTGGTTCCAGATATTATTTTGTGTAAAAATAAAAAAAATTATACAGTTACAGAGATTGATTGTAGGGGATATGAAGATGAAAATATAATTTCTAGATGTAAATGGATAAAGAGTGTTACAATCCCAAAAACTTGTGAAAAAATAGGTTCGAGTTCTTTTGAAGAGTCATCACTTGAAAAGGTTATTTTTGAAAAAAACTCAAATTTAAAAGAAATTGAGTCATATGCATTTTGTTGTACAAATCTAAAAGAAATAATCATACCAGAAAATTGCAAATATATTGGTGCGTATGCATTTAGTGGAGATGATAATGAAGATAATTATTATGCAATATCATATGATAAAATTGTATTTGAAAAAGGATCTCAGCTAAAAACGATAGGAGAGTGGGCATTTAGCTACACAAACTTAAAGGAAATAGTGATACCAAAGAACTGTACAAATATAAGCAGCAGCGCTTTTGATAAGGCAACGATAGGTAAGTTATCGTTAGAAGCTGGCTCAAAATTAAAACAATTTACAGTACCGAAAGGTTGTCTTGCAATAGCCGATAATGGATTTAAAGGAACGGACATAACCAAGATAACCTTTGAAAAAGATGCTAAACTGAAGACAATAGGTAATTCGGCATTCGAGAATACTAAACTAACAGAAATAAGTATTCCCAAAACGGTTGAAAAGATTGGAGATAGTGTTTTTTTAGATTCTAATTTACAGGAAATTACTTTTTCGGACAATTCTTCTTTAAAATCAATAGGTGCAAAAGCGTTTGCAAATGTTAAGTTAAATGAAATTGAAATACCGAGAAATTGTACAGATGTTAATAGCAATGCTTTTTTGGGTGCGACTATAGGAAAACTTTCGTTAGAAGCTGGCTCGAAATTAAAACAGTTCACAGTACCGAAAGGTTGTCTTGCAATAGCTGATAATGGATTTAGTGGAACGGCTATAACCAAGATAACCTTTGAAAAAGGCTCCAATTTAAAGACAATAGGAGATTCAGCATTTAGTGATACAAAGATAACAGAAATCAGTATACCGAAGTCGGTAACAAAAATTGGGGATAGAGCTTTTTACGGCTCAAGTTTAAAGAAAATAGCCTTTGATCCAGCTTCAAAGTTACAAAAGATTGGATATCAATGTTTTCGGGAAACCCCGATCAAAGAAATCACAATTCCTGCAACAGTGAATGAAATTGGTAAGGATGCTTTTTGTTATTCAAATATTCAAAAATGTACATTCAAAAAAGGAAGCAAATTAAAGACAATTAAATGGGGCACATTTGCATGTACATTTAAACTGGAATCGATTGAAATACCTGCGTCGTGTACACAAATTGGAGAAATTGCATTTGCTGGTTCCGGAATAAAGAAGGTTACATTCGAGAGCGGGTCGAAATTAAAAGAAATAGGAGATTCTGCTTTCGGTATCAGTTATTATGATGGAACGGATCGAAAGATAGGCTATGATACACCTAACTTAAAAGAAATAATCATACCAAAATCGTGTGAACGGATCGAGGAATCGGCTTTTCAAGGCTCCGGTCTTCAGAAGATAACCTTTGAAAAAGGTTCGAAATTATCCTATATTGGTGCAGCTGCGTTTGATGGTTGTAATCTCGGAAAGGTGTATCTGCCAAATAATACAATTACATTTGGTGGAAAAAATCAGAAACCATGTGAATCGTTTGGTGATGGTAATAAAACCATATATACTGCAAATAAAAAAGTATATACTCAGTTGTCTGACAAGATAAAATGGGTGGATAAAAAACAGTACATACAATATGGCTATAATCTGATCTATACCGGGATATATACGATCACATATATGGTTTCCAAAACACCGGAATCAGAACAGTATGATAAGACGGTATTAAAAGATCAAAAATATGGTGCAAAAGTGGCATTGAAACCACCGTATAATAAGGATGCATACAAGGGATATCAGATTGTGCTGACATATAGAAATCCGGAAACGTATGAAGAGCAGACCTATACTTGGGGACAAGGTGTGGATCTGTCGGGAAAAGGTAATGTAGTAGTATATCTGGATACAATCCCTGCTGAATATATGGTCGAATATTCTGATAATGGAATAGAAGGTTATGCAGGTTATGGAGGAAATCAATTTAAAGTCGCATATAATGAGATATTTTATCTTAATAGAGACTATTCTCGGAATGAGAAATATGATTTTGTATGCTGGAATACAAAACAGGATGGAACCGGAATATCTTATAAAGCAGGGCAGAAGGTATCCAAGCTTACTACGAAAAATAAAATAACTTTATATGCAATCTGGAAGATAAGAAAGAATAAAATCCGTTTCTTTGCAGATGGAGGGAAAGGCGAGATGGAGGATCTGGAATTTGCAGATGGTTCAGTGATTCTTCCGGAGTCTAAGTTTGAATATAAGGACAAACACTTTTTATGCTGGGAATGGAGAACACATTATTTAAATGATAAAGGGGAAGAAAAAGTATATAAAAGAGGAACTTACAAACCTGGAGAAACATTTTATGTAAATCAAGATACTGGGAGTACATTTGATCTATATGCAATCTGGTCGAACAAATCTTATAACCTGCATATAGATCCAAATGGAGGAACCGGTACAGCAAAGACAACAGAGATTAATGATACTTCAGATTTGAATGTCAGAGAATTATTCACAACGGATTTCACGAAAGAGAAGAGTGAGATCATTGGCTATCGCTTTGGTGAGAAAGATAATTTATTCTATCTGACAGAATTGAAAACCTGGAGCAGCAAAGACTTATATGATTTTATTGCCGAGACATTTCCGGATGAGACAGATATTACGATCCACGCGGTATGGAAGAAGCAGACTTATCTGGTAACCTTTGATGAGGTTGGCGGAGATGGCTTTATGGATGGAGTTGTATATGAATGTGGAGAAAAAGTCCGGCTTCCTAAGTGTGCTTATACGAAGGATGGATATGTATTTGCAGGCTGGGCAGTGGAAGAAGCTCCGGATACTGTAAAATATGCAAATGAGGAAGAAATCTGTCAGGATACAGAGGATAGTCTGAATCTGTATGCAGTATGGGAAAAACAAGATTATCTGATCGTATATCATGCCAATGGTGGTACAGGAAGCATGAGAAAGGATGCGGTTTCCTATGATGAAGCATTCACGTTATCACCGGTTATGTTCCGTAGATCGGGATATACCTTTATAGGATGGACAACCAGAAAGAATGGCGGAAGCTTCTATCAGGATCAGGCTACAGTGAAGAATCTATCCAAGGATGGTTCTAATGTAGATCTCTATGCCAGATGGGAAGAAAAACGCGTGACGATTTATTTTTCAGCTAATGGTGGAGAAGTGAACCGGACAAGCAAATCCGTGAAATATGATGAAGTATGTGGAACACTTCCAACTCCGATCAGAAAAGGATATGTGTTTAAGGGATGGTTTACCAGTAAATCCGGTAATGTACAATATACCAGCCAGACGAAGGTAATCGTAAATCAGGACATTACACTGTATGCCAGATGGGAACCCAAGAAGATAACGATATATCTGAATCCGGCAGGTGGAGAATTGAAACAGGGTACTACTTCGATAGTGGTGGAGGCAGATAAAGGAATAACAGGACTTCCGTCTGCAAATCGCAAGAATTATACATTTGATGGCTGGTGGACAGAATATACAGGTGGACAGCGTGTAGTTGCCGGCAGCACCTTTACAGAGAATACACAGCTCTATGCACATTGGATATCGAAATCAACTGGAAGGGTAAATGTTCGTTTGACGATCAAGAAATATGAAGGGGCAGAAGGATGCGTGATCTATTATTCGAAATATAGTGATTTTTCAAAAGCAAAATCAGTGCGGATCAAAAGCTCGAAGACTTCATTGTCAACTCTGATCGGAGGACTGGAGAACGGAACGACGTATTATTTCCGTGCAAGACAATACAAGGTTAAGAATGGAAAGAATAAATATGGAAAATACGGAAGTACGGTAAGCAGAAAAGTGCCATAAAGGAGGGCAGGTCTGGATATGAAGCATTCATTGAAAAGCAGAAAATGGTTTTATCTTTGCACGATGACAATTATATTATTTATAGGAATGTTTGGAACGAGTACATATTCAAATGCTGCCTTCCAAAAGGATAAGACAGGCAACTGGTCTTGTAATGTTATGGATGAATCAGCAAAGACAGTATCGATCAAGCCTGCAAAATCCGGTGTATCCGGAGTCAGTAAAGGTGCTGTTACGATTCCAAATACAGTTACATGTGGCGGTAAGACCTATACTGTTGCGGCTGTTGCAGCTTCCGCGTATGCAGATAATAAAGAGATTACATCTGTAAAGACATTATCGGGCAGCAAACTGGTTCAGATCAATGGAAGTGCCTTTGCCAATTGCACAGCTCTGACAAATGTAGCATTTGAGGAATCTTCAGGAATCCATACGATCAGAAAAGCGGCATTCCAGAATTGTACAGCACTGAAAAAGGTGAATCTGAAGAATTCAGACATAACAAATGTTGGTGAAGATGCTTTTCTAAAGGCAGGAACATCTGCTGCAAATATATGGGTAAAGAGTAATTCAGTCTATACAATCATAAAAGCAAGTGGGAAATTGACTGCCAATGTGATCGCATACAAATATACGGTGACTTATAATGGAAATGGTGCGAATGGTGGAAAATCTCCCGCATCAGACAAATTTGTCTATACGACTAAGAAGTATCTTGCAGATAATACCTTCACACGCAGTGGCTATCATTTTGTCAGCTGGAATACCAAAAAGGATGGAACAGGAACCAGCTATTCCAAAGCCCAGTTGGTAGAAGGTATAACGAAGACAGGTGCAATCACATTGTATGCTATATGGCAGGCAAATCAGTACACGGTTAAATTCACGGCGGACAGTGGCTGTCAGGGGAAGATGGATGATATTATATTAACCTATGATAAGATCTCAAATCTTCCAACCTGCAAATTTACAAAAAAAGGATACACATTTAAAGACTGGAAAACCAATATAACCGGAAAAGGACCATATACGAATGGGGCATCGGTTAAAAACCTGTCTACAGGACAAACGGTCACCCTGCAGGTAGAATGGCAGCCGATATCCTATACCTTGATACTTAATGGAAATGGTGGATGCTTTGATGATTCAAAAGCAGAGAAAACATATAATATGAAATATGACGAAGCAATCTATACAAAATACCCTAAAAAGAAAGGATATTATTTACAAGGCTGGTCGTTAAAGCCGGATTCATCGTCTATTGATTATGAAAGAGGGAAGGGATTGTCGAATCTTACGACAAGCAAGAATGCTGTCATCCGGTTATATGCGGTCTGGGAACCTATATCATATACGTTTATTTTTACGCATAGCTTTTCGGATGAACAGGGTACAATGGCTAACTTTACATGGAAACATGATGAAAAAGCCTATCTTCCCCTTAATCAGTTTACACGTCCTGGTTATTTGTTCCAAGAATGGAAGGCTGTGACTGCTTCGGGTAATTATAATTATCCAGATGGAGCAGAGGTTAAGAATCTGGATGAGAATATCGCAGACAATGTTATTGGCAGAGTATTTCATGTATATCCGGTCTGGAAACCAATCACTTATTCCTTAACCCTTGACTGCAATGGGGGTTCTTTTGATTCCGATACGACAGAAAGAAATTACGATATGACCTATGGAACACCATTAAAGCTGTCAGAACTTCCACATAGAAAGGGATATACATTTATCGGCTGGTCAAGAAAGCCGGACAGTCTGGTAGATGATGTGCCATATGATGTCAAAACGGGACTTAAGAATCTGACAACAGTAAACAATGGGAAAGTGAAGTTGTATGCAGTATGGGAGCCGCTTCGCTGCAAACTGCATTATTTTCCATATGAAGGTTATGGCACAGAGGATGATCCGAAACTTGATATAATGGGTACGTTGCCGGTTCAGACGGTTGTGTATGGTGCATCATCCAAAATCTATAAATGTGTTTACCGGAGAGAAGGCTATACCTTTGCGGGATGGAAAATAAAAGATGTGAAGGATATAATATTAGATGATTGTGCAGATATAGGAGATTATATTTCGGATAAACCGGATCTGAACCTGTATGCGACCTGGAGTCCGGTTCATTACAAGATATCCTTTAATATCTATGGTTCCGGCGGAAATATACAGGGGAAAGCACCGAATCCAGTCGATTGTACATATGATTCTGCTTATACAATTCCATCATATGATGTGAACCAGTTCAGCAGAAATGGTTATATATTTTCCGGTTGGACAATTGCAGATACATCAGATGTAAATACAAATATTAAGGATACCGTATTTCAGGCAGGAGCATCCTATACCCAAAATCTTGCATCCAAGGAAGGAAAAGAAATTGTTCTTATTCCAAAATGGACAGCATTCCGGTATCAGATCAATTATGTAACGGATGCCGGTACCTCATCCGTCAGCTTTTTGTATGGCGAACAGATCAATATCCGGGAACCGGAGCAGAAAGAATGTAAGACAGGATATGATTTTATTAAGTGGAATACGAAAGCGGATGGTTCCGGCAAGGATATATTCGCTGGTGACCTGATCGACAAAGATAATTTGAATGAATTGTTAAAGTATGCAGGTACAAAGAACGGATGTGTTACGATAGCGCTTTATCCAAGGTGGACACCAAAGACATATTCCGTATCCTTGCTTTTTAATGATGATGTTGAGGAACATACACAGGTGATAACGGTTGTATATGACGATACATATCATGCACTTCCGAGTCCGACACGGGTGGGATATTCATTTGTCGGCTGGTCGACAGATGCTCATACTTGGAAAGCCTGCAAAAAAACGGATCGGGTTGCAATAGATAAAAATGTTACATTATATGGCTTCTGGAAGAAAAATACATATATAGTCACTTATAATGCTAACAAAGGAACAATCAGGGGTAAAACGGCATTAAAGAAGTCATATCAGTATCGTGCTTCTATGGATTCTGCATTTTCAAATGGCAAATTACCAACACCAAAGCGTTTGGGATACCAGTTCGTAAAATGGACGTATAAGAAGGGGAATAGAACTTATACAGCCACACAGGGAACAGAGATTACCGATAACCTGATATTAAAGGCAGTTTGGAAAAAAGTTAAAGCTTATAAGGTGACAACTTACAAAACTACTTTTAAGAAGTTTGAAGGCGAAAAAAATAAAAACAAATATAAGGTTACATTGAAATGGAAATGTAAAAAAGCAGATGGATATGAATATCGGTGTGCCGAGACGAAAAAGAAGTTGAAAAATGCTAAAATACATGACATGGGTAAGGCGGGGCAGAAGGTTTTGCCGGCTGTAAAAAAATCAACATATCGGTTATATCAGATCAGAAGCTATCGGATTGATTCAACTGGTGCAAAGGTCTACAGCAAGTGGGTGACAATCTATGACGCAGGTGCAGATAAGATAAGCATTACCTTTGATGCAAAAGGCGGAAAAATAGGTGAAAACAGCACAAAAAAACTCAGATCGGTTAAAGGTCATGCGATTTCAACAGCTTTTAGAAATGGGAAATTATCATCCTTAAAGCCGGAGAAGAATGGTTACACCTTTAAATACTGGTACTATATCGACCATTCAGGCAGAAAGATCAAGGTGAAAAATAATACAAAGTTCAACAAAAATATAACTTTGTATGCAAAATGGGAAAAATAAAGCAAATGCAAGGGAGAGGGACATATGAATAATTATTTAAAACCTGTCAGACGTTTTATTATAACTATGATAACCGGGTTGCTTGTCATAAC
>JABLTO010032166.1_pt1 | contig 12195 bp, 9 predicted proteins | sample 7160091 | NCBI WGS metagenome assembly JABLTO01 (sample SAMN14651225, study PRJNA627086) | human gut metagenome | isolation source: feces | host: Homo sapiens
CAATTCCCCTGACCTGCCCCTGGCTGCGGTGCCGCACAGAAAGTCTTTGCATCAAACGACGGATTAAACGCATAAAAGTTCTTCGAATTCAATTCGTCCTGTACAGAACGCAGTGCTTCACCAAAACGTTGGAAATGCACAACTTCACGCGCCCGCAGGAAACGAATCGGATCAGCTACCTCCGGATCTTTTACCAAGCGAAGGATGTTGTCGTACGTTGACCGGGCTTTCTGTTCTGCAGCGAGATCTTCGAACAGATCTGTTAACGGATCGCCTTTCGACTGAAATTCGCAGGAATTAAACGGGACTCCGCCGGCCGCCTGTGGCCAGATTCCGGCTGTGTGGTCTACATAGTAATTAGCAAAACCGGAATTCTGAATTTCTTCCAGCGAAAGATTACAGGTAAGCTGATGAACGATCGTGGATACCATTTCGAGATGAGCTAATTCCTCTGTACCAACATCATTCAACACCCCCGCTACAATTCGGTTCGGTGCTGTGAAACGCTGAGAGAGATACCGCATGGATGCGCCCATCTCTCCATCCGGGCCACCATACTGACTCATGATAATTTGGGCGATTTTAGGGTTTGGTGTCGTGATGTTTACAGGATACTCGAGGCGTTTTTCATAATTCCACATCCGTCAGCACCCTCCTTTCCGGTTGACTTCCCACGGCCATGGCTGCATAACCCATTCGAAAGAACGGCTCATGCGGTCGTTGGCGGTATCGATCGTGAGCGGGCCGTACTGTTCGGCGTACTGTTTCAATGCTTCTTTTCGAAGCTCCACTTTTTCCCGGAAAAAGGCAAGTGCATCTTCATCCTCCGGGTGGGTGTCGAGGTAAAGGTTCATTTCAACAACAGCAAAGCTGACCTGATCAATCCAGGCGAGCAGCTTTTCGCGGGATGGCATCTGCGGCATCATAGGCACTCTCCTCCTCCCTTTCCACAGAATGGTTTACAGAGTTCCGGGAATAAGGTTCCATTTTTTAATGCAGTGGAAAGATCATAGATCTGTTCAAACCGCTGCATCGGAACGTACGCCATTGCAGGTATCATATGATCTACATGCTGCATTTTCCGCGGGAAATTCCTTGGTTCCATCTTCAGTTCCATATTGTTTGAAGCGGCGCGGCGGTTCTGCATATTGTTCGCACCGCAGCAGCCGCGATTCATACGGGATGAATCCATACCATGTTCCTCTTTCATTTTCTGTTCTTTATAGAGTATGAAGAAAATAAGAAAGTGTCAAAAAAGGCAGCGGTTTCTCTTCCGCTGCCTTTCTGTCATACTAATGAAATTTTCATCAAAACTGCATCTCATACAAATGCGCATAAATCCCGCCTTTCGCGAGCAGTGCCTTATGTGTGCCTTCCTCCGCAATTCCATTCTCCGTCAGCACCAGAATCCGCTTTGCATTCCGGATTGTGGACAGCCGGTGCGCAATCACGAAGGTTGTCCTGTCTTTCGCCAGAAGTTCCAAAGATTTCTGGACGACTTTTTCGCTTTCGTTGTCGAGCGCTGAGGTTGCCTCGTCGAAAATCAGGATCGGCGGGTTTTTGAGGAATACGCGGGCGATGGAAAGCCGTTGTTTCTGGCCACCGGAAAGTTTTACGCCGCGCTGGCCGATATCGGTGTCGTAGCCGTCCGCCAGCTCCATGATAAATTCATGTGCATTAGCCGCTTTCGCTGCGCGGATGACCTCCTCGTCGGTCGCATCCGGTCTGCCATAGCGGATGTTGTCGATGATCGTTCCCGCAAACAGGTACACATCCTGCTGCACAATACCGATTTCATCGCGCAGATCCTTCAATTTCACATCGCGGATATCCTTTCCATCCAGTAGAATCCTTCCTTCTGTCACATCGTAAAAACGCGGAATCAGAGAACAGAGCGTCGTCTTTCCGGCGCCAGAGCTTCCCACCAGCGCTACATAGTCTCCTGCCGGGACATGCAGATTCACATTGCTTAACACATTTTCCTTCGACTCCTCATAATGAAACGAAACGTTTTCAAATGTTACTTCACCCTGCACATTCTTCAGTGGCAACGCATCCTGCTTGTCCTGGATGTCCGGTGCGATGCTCATAATTTCCAGGAAACGTTCATAACCGGAATAACCATTCTGGAACTGTTCCGTAAAGTTCACCAGCTTTTTCACCGGATCTGTACAGTTGTTAATATACAGAAGAAATGTAACCAGATCCGCCGCCCCAAGCTTACCACCTGTCATCAGCAATGCGCCGACAATCAGCGAAATAACGGTAATCAGCGTCGAAAATGCTCCCATTCCCGAATTGTAAATTCCCATATAGCGGTAGCTGACCTTCTTCGAATCGACAAAACGGTCATTTCCCGCATTGAACTTACGCATCTCCTCTGTCTCATTTCCAAACGATTTGACAACACGGATCCCCGAAAGACTGTCCTCAATCTGACTGTTGATATCCGCAATTCTGCGGCGGTTTTCCTTGAATGCACTCTTCATGCGGCTGTTCATCACTAACGCAAACAGCAGCATCACCACAATAACCACAAGCGGCACACATGCCAGCATCGGATTTACCACAAACAGAATAATCATCGCGCCGATCAGTTTGATAAACGAAATGACAATATCCTCCGGCCCATGATGTAAAAGCTCACTGATATCGAACAGATCGCTTGTGATGCGCGACAGCAGATGGCCGACCTTCTGGTTATCGAAAAAAGCAAACGAAAGCTTCTGATAATGGCCGAAGATCTCGTTCCGCATATCATGCTCAATCCGCGCCCCCATCACATGGCCGTAATAGGCAATATAAAAGTTACAGTACATTTCAACCAGAACCATAGCAATCATCAGAATACCGAGGCGGATAATCTCACCCGTTGCCTGCTCCAGCGGCTTTTCCACAACCGTACTCGTAATATACCGTACAATCAGTGGAATCACCAGTGTAATGGCTGCTCCAAGCATTGCAAAAAACATGTCGGTAAAAAACAATCCCTTATATGGAATGTAATACCGCGCCAGCTGGCGGATTCTTCTCTTCTCTTTTCCGGTTTCTTTTTCTTTACTCATCCTGTCCTCCCTTTCCGTTGGAAACCATTTTGTAATCTTTTCGGAACTCAGACGGTGATACGCCGCATGCCGTTTTAAATGATTTCATGAAATGCTTATCATTTTCAAATCCAACCTGTTTGGCAATTTCCGTAATTTTATCTTCTGTTTGAATCAACAGACGCTTTGCCTCCGCAATGCGGATCTCCTTCAGATAGTTCACAAAATTCACACCGGTATGTTCTTTAAACGCTGCTGAAAACAGCGAATAATTCATGCAAATATGGTTAGATACCATCGCCATATTCAGATCTTTTGCATAATTTTCCCGAATATATGAAATTGCCTCTTCCATTTTTTCTTTTCCGGCTGTCTGACTTTTCAGGCTTTCCCTGTAAACGTGTATCCATTCTTCAAACGCATCCAGAAACAGATCTGCATCACGGTACTGCAGAGGACGCGGACATTTTTCCTGTTTTTCCGGCATGCGGTAAAAAAGATCCAGTTCTTTGCAGATTGCTTCCGTCACTGTCAGAAGCTGATAGGGGGAGACCCTCTGATGCGCCGCCTCAAAATACCAGTTCCGCATTTTTCGCAGCACAGTATCTGCCCGGTCCGTTGGCACCTGCAGAATAAATTTTTCCTGAAACTGTGCCAGCTCCGGCTTTTCCTCAAAACATTTTTTCTGATATTCTTCCACAGGATTTTTCTGTATAAATGCCATTTCCCGGGCCAGCAGTGCTTCCTGGTATGCCTCTGGAATTTCCATCACAGAACGATGTTCTTTTCCCACTCCGAGACAAAATCTCTCATCTTTTTCTTTCATGATCCGCTCTGCCTCCGGTTCCGGCAGAAGATACAGAACTCCTCCTTCTACGCCTTCCAGCAGAATTCCGCTGCATTTCGAAAACCGTTCCCCATTTGCCTTGCTGGTCAGCAGGATCCGGAAGCTGTCGTTTCCGATGTGGCGCCGGAGCCTGCTTTCCATATCCATCCATTCTTTTTCTTCGGCCATTTCTGCATTCATCATCAGATAACGGAGCTGATTTAAAAAGCACCGTTCTTCCTCTTCTTCCGTTTCCCGGGTCTCCGAAAGCTCTCGTTCCAGATTTTCCAGAAGCTGTTCTATCGTCTCCCGCTTGATCGGTTTTAAAATATAGTCCCGAACTCCATGTTTCATCATTTCAACCGCATAGGAAAATTCATCATAGCCACTTAAAACAATAACAACAGGTTTCTGTGACAGCTCCTCCATTTTGTTGACCAGTGTCAGACCGTCCATTTTGGGCATACGGATATCAGTGAACATGACGTCCACCCTCTGTTTTCTCAAAATCTCCAATGCCTCTTCTCCGTTTCGACACTCCAGAATCTCCTCCACCGGCACGCTGCTTCGCCGGATCATCGCCACGATTCCCTGTCGAATCAATTTTTCATCTTCTACAACCAGCAGTGTATTCATTTTCTTTTTCTTCCTCTTTCTCGTCACCCTCTTGATCCATCGGAGAATATTTCCCCCTCGTGATGGGAAGATGAATGCTCACCTTCGTATAGCAATGCTCTTTTGTATAAACTGACAGTCCATACTCTGTTCCAAATTGAATGTGGATTCTGTCCTGTACATTCCGAAGCCCGATTCCATGTTTCGGCTGTGTATCTGAATTCAGGCGCATTCTTAGTTTACGTCTCAGAATTGCAAGCTGCTTTTCTGACATGCCTATTCCGGAATCTGTGATTTCAATCTCAAAGCTCTTTTCATGCTCTATTCCTTTGATTTCAATGACGGCGTCTGCATCCAGCTCCTCAATTCCATGTGTGATTGCATTTTCCACAATCGGCTGAAGAGACATCTTGGGGATATCCTGCCGATACAAATTTTCCGGTATCTGAACAGATAATGTAATTGTGAAATCATACCGCAGATTCATCAGTTCCACATAGTTCTGAATATAATTCATCTCATCCTGAACGGTTACCAGAAATTTATTCCAGCGCATATTGTAGTGCAGCATTTCACCAAGTGCTGTTACCGCATCGGAAATCGTATACTCTTCATTAATCTCAGCCATCATCTTAATGGATTCCAGAACATTATAAATAAAATGAGCGTTAATCTGGTTCTGCATTGCCCGGATTGCCGTATCTTTCAGCGCTGCCTCCCTTTTGATGCTTTCCTCGTTCTGTTTCTGAATTCTCTCCAGCATTCCGTTGATACCATAGCTCATTTCCCGCATCTCTTCTGCGCTGTAACAAACCTTTATCTTTGTTGTTCCATTGTCAATCTGACGCATCTCACACAGGACGTCATAAAACTCCTTCAGCAGGCCACGCACAATCAGATTGACCACCACAATCAGAAGCAGCCCGAAGCCGGCAAATTCAAGCAGCATTCTCTGCTGCTGTTTGATCATGTTTCCGGTTGCATCATCCAAATTGGTCAGTGTTACAAACATTCCATTGAGTTTATCGACTTTCCGAAGCACAATTGCAACGTTTTTCCGGTCAATCACCGCGCTCTGCTGACTCTCTTTTCTGTCACGGATTCCTGCCCGGAACAGAATCAGCCCCCGATAGGACTGCCATTTGCAGGCTGCCGCTGTTTTTCCGCAGTCATATAAATTCCAATTTTCATCAACAAAGCAGGCCCAGCTGCTGTCACCGGATCGATAAATTTCGGGAAATATGTCTGCCATACGCATGGATACCTCGATCACGCCAAGCCTTCCTCCGCTTTGATCCCGCAGTTCCCGTACATAAGTCATCAAATGGGAACCTTCTTTTTTTGTACCGGAGATAATATTTTTTTCCTGTATGTCAAAAAACCACTGTCCTCCGCCCTGATAGCTTCGGTACCAGGCGCAGTTTTTCATCTTTTCCTTCTGGTACAGGATCGGCTGCTGCTCCAGAAAACCATCTGCCATGGCAAAAATATGGATCTGGTACAGATCTGGCATTGCCTCCTGCATTTTATCGATTATGCTGATGCTGTTGTTTCGAAATTGCTGATAATAGCTCTCCGAGATCTCCTCTCCCCTCCTGAGATGAAGAAGATATTTTTCCAACGGTTCATACTCCTGCAGCGTATCTACAACCATTGAGCAGGCATTCGCTTTTGCATTCACCTCCGCACAGGTAAGATCTATTGCCGTTACTGCTTCATTTACCCCATGATCTATGGCATTCTTTTTGATACTCCTAAACCCAAAGCACATCATGCCAAAAAGCGGAATAAAAATAAAGATCAACGTTGTTACGGTAAATTTTTGGTTCAGTTTCAGTCCGCGAAACCAGTTTCGCATTTTTCATCCCCCAGTTTTCTTTTCGGTTCTGTAACCTTACTAATTTTACCAGTTTTTTCTTTAAAAAGCAATTTTTTCAGAAAAATTATTGACAAAAAGAGAAGACGGTACACTTTTTTTCCGTGCACCGTCTCTCTTTTCGCAAGACTCATATATGACGCAAAGCATGATTCCAGGGAAACAGCTTTCGTACCATTGTTATACTGTTGTCAGATCCCACGGTTCATAAATCTTTGGAACATCGCTGATCAGACGTTTGGTATACGCTGCTGTCGGGTGAAGAATTACTTCTTCTGCCGGTCCCGATTCCACAAATTTTCCATGCTCCATAATATAAACATTATCGGATACATAGTAAGCAAGACCAATATCGTGGGTGATGAAGATAATCGTCATATTGATCTCATCACGCAACTTCAGCAGCATATCCAGGATCGTTGCACGTGAGCAGGCATCAATCATAGACGTCGGCTCATCGGCAAGCAGAATCTTTGGTTTCAGAAGGAAAATACGTGCAATCATCAGTCGCTGCATCTGGCCTCCTGACAGCTCAAATGGATATTTGTTTGTCAGTTCTGCGTATTTTAAGTTTACAAAGCTGCAGGCCTCTGTCATCAGACGTTCTTTTTCTTCTTTCGGCAGATTCTTGTCACCGCGCATATTAATGCAATCCAGCAGAACAGAATCTACACGTTTAAACATATTGTAGGAAGCAAACGGATCCTGGAAAATCGCCTGAATTCCCTTCCAGTACTCTTTTTTCTTCTTTCCGTTCGAGATGTCTCTTGGTTTACCCTGGAAATCAATTTCACCTTCCGTTACGCTGATCAGCCCGAGCAACATCTTCGAAAGGGTTGTTTTTCCGGATCCGGATTCTCCTACGATAGAAACAAATTCACCTTCATGAAAATCGAAATCAACATGGTCTACAGCGACCGTTTTTGCATCGCCAAAGCCAAACACTTTCGTTACGCCTCTTCCGGAGAGGCATGGTTTTAATTCTTTACCATCACGCATTTGCATACACCTCCCGAACCTTTCTCTCAGACATCAGGCAGCGGTACTCTCTTCCGTTCGGCAGTTCGATGACCTCTGGTTTCATACCGCGGCAGGTTGGCTGTGCATAAGGACAGCGGTCTGCGAAACGGCAGCCCTCCGGCGGATGCTTCAGGTTTGGCGGAGTTCCCGGAATTGCAGTCAGCTTCTGTTCTCTTACACCTTCCTCCGGAACGATGATCGATCCCATCAGACCTTTGGAATATGGATGCAGCGGATCGAATACCATTTCTTTTGCGGTACCTTTTTCTACAATCTGTCCAGCATACATAACCATAATATCATCGGTTACGTTGTAAAGAAGCGGCAGCTCGTGTGTGATGAAGATCATGGATTTGATAAATCCTTTTTCCATCAGATCACGCATCATTTTAATAACCATTTTCTGGGAAGTTACATCCAGCGCGGACGATGGCTCATCGGCGATCAGTACCTTCGGAGAAAGAATGGTCGAAATTGCGATAACGGTTCTCTGTTTCATACCTCCGGAAAGCTCAACCGCATGCTTTTGCAGTACCTCCTCCGGCAGGCCTAAGATCTGAAAACGTTCTTTTGCCAGATCATAAATATCCTTTCTCGGCATTTTCGGATCATGCGCATGAATAACGTCTTCTACAAATCGGATGATTTTCTGTGTCGGGTTCAGAGCATTCATTGCTGCCTGCGGAATGTAGGCGATCTCATTGCCCAGAATATTTTTCCGGACATCGTCTGGTTTCATTCCGGAAATTTTTCTTCCATCTACGATAATATCGCCGCTGATGTAGTGAAGCGGTGCGAAATAATAGCCCATCAGGGACAGTGCCAGCGTCGATTTACCACAGCCGGACTCACCTGCTACACCGAGGGATTTTCCCTCCTCAATCTTCAGGGAGACTCCGTCTACGGCGTATACATCTTCATGAAAACGAGTTACATATTTCGTTTTCAGATTGTTTACTTCCAGCATTACTTTTCCCATAGCTGCCTCCTTAGTCTCTTAACTGCGGGTTGAATACCTGGTCAAGACCGGTGTTCATCAGGTTAAGAGAGAATGAAATAAGTGCGATTACAAGAATAACCGGGAAATATGCCCACCATGCACCGTTTAAGTGTGCATTGTACTGGGTTGCCCATTGCATCATAAGACCAAGTGTTGCAGTCTTTGTGGTTGCCGGTCCAAGTCCGATCATAGAAAGCTGTGCCTCTGCCAGAATTCCGGAGGAAATCTGGAGAATGAAGGCCATAACAACGTAGGATGCAACGTACGGAAGGATGTCGGTAAGGACAATCCGCAGCATGCTGTGGCCGGACAGTTTGGAAAGGTTTACATGGTCACGGTTTCGAAGAGAAATAACCTGGGAACGTACAGAACGTGTTGTCCACGGCCATGCGGTAATTCCGATCAGGAGTGCCACCATCATGATTCCCCTCTGAGACTCACCTACGCTGTAGGAGATGAGGATCAGGAGAACGAAGGATGGGATAACGGTGAACAAGTTGGTAAAGAACAGAATCAGGTTGTCCACAAAACCTCCAAGGTAACCTGCAAGAAGTCCGAGGAACAGTCCGATCACAGTTGCAATGATTCCCGCAACCAGACCAATTTTCAGGGATGAACCTGTTGCAGAGATCAGCTCAGTCAAAACATCACGACCAAAGTTATCTGTACCAAGAACAAAGTTCTGACGGTTAATGACATCTTTTTCATTGATGTACTGCTTGCTGTCGATGCTCTGAACCTCTTCCAGCTCACCGGTCTCTTCATTTTTCTCGGCAATAATGGTTGGAACATCCTCTAAAATACCGTCGATTTCGTTGTCAAGACGCTGATATTTTTTCTTTTTTGCTGCGATAAGGCCTTTCTGTTCTGCATTTGGGTCATATTTTTCCTCCCAGAGAGCAATCAGACCTTCTGCATCGGTAACATCGATTTCACTGGCATCTACACCGCCGTATTTTTCCAGCCATTCTGCCATCATAGAACGGTTGTCCATTGTCAGTTTGCTTTCAACGATGGATGCGGTTGCATCAACATTCATCTTATACGTTTTGCCGGAATTTACGGTGTCCTGAATCGAAAGATAGGTACCCGGTTTGAAAAAGTTTCCGTTTCCGATCATTGCCAGCGGATCTTTTGCCACAACAAGCGGATAGATGATAATAGTCAGGAGAATTGCCAAGAAGATTACAAATCCTGTCACGAATTTTCCTGAATGAAAAATCTGTTTGATTGTATTTTTCATAGCGTATTCTCCTTTCTAATCCTGCTGGGATGCTTTGACACGTGGGTCAATGACTGCATACAGAAGTTCAACAAGCAGGTTGGCCAGCAGAACCATGATAGTAATGATTAACGTACAGGCAGAAAGCAACGGATAATCCTGGCCGGTAACTGCTGAGAGCATCGTTGTTCCAAGTCCCGGATAACTGAATACCATCTCAGCTACCAGGTTACCGCCTATCATGGTACCAAGGGACATTGCAAGACCGGTGATCTGCGGAAGCATTGCGTTACGGAACACATATTTCACAATCGTATGATCCTTGATTCCAAGGAAACGACTGTATTTTACATAGTCGGCATTCAATTCATAAATTGACATTGAACGCATACCAATAGCCTGGCCGCCGATCGTGATGATTACGATAGACCAGAACGGCAACTGGTAATGTGAAAGCACAGATTTCATAAAAGCAAGGCTCATATGCGGAATCATACTGCTCGCATAGCCGCCTGCTGCAGGTGCAATATGTAATTTCAGTGAGAAAACAAATAAAAGTACGGTTGCCATACCAAAGGCAGGTACGTTACTGATAAACAGGAATGCCGGAAGGATTGCCTTGTCGAAAACACCTTTCATGTAAGCTGCAATTGCACCAAGCAGGTTACCAAGAATCCATCCAACAATAATGGCCGGAAGCTGTAAACATATGGTCCACAGAACCGAACTGGAAATAATATCGGATACGGTACGCGGATACTGGCTGAAAGAAATGCCGAAATCACCGCGAAGTGCATTTTTTACCCAAGTAAAAAACTGGACATACATTGGTTTGTTAATACCAAATTTCGCTGCATAGTCTTCATATACTTTCTGAATTGCAGTCGCATCGGTCATACCTTCTACCGATTTGGACGCAATAGTTGAAACCGGATCGCCCGGCATCAGACGCGGAAGAATGAAGTTCAGCAGCACTGCAAAGACTAACGTCAAAAGATACCACATGATCTTCTGCGTATAATACTTTTTCATTCCTTTCATAGAGGAACCCTCCTTCTGATTTTGTAAAAGCGGCCGGAGCACCCCGGCTCCGGCCGCCTCTGTTACAATTCAGTGTGTGCTTTCTTTCTGTTTGGCAAATCAGCCGTCAATCAGTTCCAGATTGTACAGTGCTGCTACGCCATAACCATCGGTGCAGTCCATCGGAGGAACATTGGTTCCATCGTCTTTCTGCGGATAGTTGGTCCATACGGACTCGTTTACTTCGTGGAATACCTGCGGTCTGTACATCAGCGGTACACACGGGCAATCTTCCAGCATAATCTTGGAAAGTTCTGTATAGTAATCTTTCAGTTTTGCATCATCGGTCTCATGAGGAATTGCTGCAAGGATTTCATCTACACGGTCGTTCTGATAATGACCGAAGTTACCACTGAAGTTAACCTCAAGATCGTTGTAATCAGAGCTCATGAAGAAACGGCATCTCATGTACGGGTTGGCAACCGATGTACCAGGGCCGGACTGCATGGTGATTTCGAAGTTTCCGGTACTGTAATCCGTGCTGTAGTTTGCTGCTTCCGGGAAGTAGGTCTCAATGTTGATACCAATATTCTTTCCTGCTGCTGCTACGATTTCAAGGGTTGCATTCCAGTCAGACCATCCTGTCGGGCACTCAGCCTTATAGGAAAGGTTCTTTCCGTTGTACTCACGGATTCCGTCTCCGTCGGTGTCTACGATTCCGGCATCGTCCAGAAGCTTCTTAGCACCTTCTACATCGGCATTGGACCACTGATACTCTTTTAAGGCATCCTGATCCACCATAGCCTGCTCAGCATCGGTCGGGTTCATGACAGAACGCGGAACATCTGCGAAGGTAGGAGACTGTCCGGACATTGCTGAAGAAATAACCTGATCGTAGTCAACTGCCATAGCGATTGCCTTACGAACAGCTACCTGATCCAGTCCTTCTACTTCTGTATTAAAGAACAGGGTAGGCATTGTCATACACAGCTGATACGGTGCTTCATCAACATAGGTAGAAATCGGAAGATCCTGCTCTAACCACAATTTCTGAAGGTCTGTGATGAATATCTGTGCCACATCAATATCACCATTCTGGAATGCGGTGGTAGCTGCTGCGTTATCTTTAAAGATCGGGTGAGAAATATATTTCGGAACCGGAAGCTTACCCCACATGGAATCTGCCTGTCCCCAATAATTATCATCGCGGATCAGAACTACGTTCTGGTCATTGTCAAAGTATTTTTTGTACGGTCCGGAAGTTACCAGATCGTCCATCTTATCCATTTTAATTGCTTCAGCATCGTTGTTGTTTCTGTCAGCTACGGTCTTTAAATAATTTTCCTGCATGATGTAGAGCATCGGCAGATATCTTTCCGCAAGAACCGGGTTAACTGCTTCGCCGGAGTCATCGGTCGTCAGTTTGAAGACTACGGTACTGTCATCCTGTGCAACAACGTCTGCAATGTAGCTCTTCATTTCAGCGCCGGTAGAAGAATTGTAATCTACATGTGCATGATAGGTAGCTGCTACATCTTTTGCAGTAACCGGTGTGCCGTCATTCCATTTTGC
>JABLTO010053211.1_pt1 | contig 12188 bp, 32 predicted proteins | sample 7160091 | NCBI WGS metagenome assembly JABLTO01 (sample SAMN14651225, study PRJNA627086) | human gut metagenome | isolation source: feces | host: Homo sapiens
AATACGACATCCTCAATTGTTACATATGTTGCCGGTGAGTTTTCCATTCGTGATTGTCAGATTCTTCTGGACAAGCATATTGCATGGCTTCCACTCTGGTTACATGACCACTCTGGTCTGTCTATGGATTGCGATACACAGTTTAGAGGTTCGTGGGACGATAGCAATGTTGGCTGGATCGTGACCGCTATTACGGATGATTCTGATAATACTAAAAATGAAGCAGAACGAATCATGCGTAACGAAGTAAAGGAATACAGCGACTATCTTTCTGGTGAGAACTATGGCTATACGCTTTATCGAGAAGAACACGGAGAGTGGAAAGAAATCGATAGAGCATTCGGATTTATCGGTGCTGATGTGTTTGAAAATGGTATCGCATACAGTACCGGCTGTGGCCTTGAAACAGCATTAAAGGAAGATCGATGCCGTATTGGTGACGCAGAAAAGATTGTGACAGTTACTTACAATTTTGATAAATGTTGAATTTTAGGAGGAAGTATTATGAAATATGAAGAATTGGTTGCTGAATTAAGAGCTGGTAAAACTCTTGAGTCGTTATTGGACTTAACACAAGGTCAAAACTGTTTTATCTATAAGGCAAAAGGAAAGTGTTTTGATCTTAATGAAGTAATTTACATTCCCGATGTTTCATTGAATGATATTCCAACTGATTATGTGATGTCGAAAGACGACCTTGCCGAATGCTCTGCTTACTTTTATACATGGAAAGACTTTTTGGATTTGTGTAAAACCGAAGATAAAGCATTGGAGTTATTCGACCTGTGTGACTGGGCAAATCCATGGACTGTTTTGGACGAGATGGAGCGAGAAAATCAAGAAGATGATATTAAAGAAAGGTGGTTTGCTGAAACACGTTGGTGTACCGATGATATTATCAGTATTGCAAAAGACAATGGAGTTGAAATGACTCCGCAGCAAGCAGAACAGTGGTGGAAAAAGAATGAAAATTGGTTTAAGAACTCTCTTATTGAATATGGTAATGAGGTTCTTGAGGACGCTGATTTTAGTGAGGTGTAAGTTATGTTTGTAGTGGTTAGAGATTATTACGATGAAGATGTAATGGATTTTCCTAAGTTCGAAGTTTGCAAGACATTTGTTGATGCTCGATTTGCAGTTGGTTACGCTGACAACCTATATTCTGATTATAAAAATGAAAATCGAAATGAAGATGCGAGTTACGACTTGGATAAGATTGATTTATATCCTTCAAAAGATGATTGTGAAAACATTTGTGGTTTGCGAGTAAAACCGAATCCAAAATATATTGTTGGTGAATATGCTACGAATTGTTTTGGTGATGGATACCATAATTATTATTGTGTAATAGAGGTGTAAATTATGAGTTATTATGAAGGACCTTGTTATTCTTGCATAGAAAAATCATGTAAGAATTGTCCGTGTGCGGTTGTGGAATTTCATGAAACTACATATCTTAATAGCTTGTCGTTCTTTTATCTTAAAGCAAAATACGAAAAAGACTGCGATAAGTTTGTTGAGCGTCTTTGGAAGGAAAATGAAAATATTGCTTGGGATGAAAATGAACGTGGAGAATTAGTTCTTGGTCAAAGTTGGCGGGGCTTTCCAGTTGGTACTTTTACTCAAGACGATTGGTTTAGATGGGTTGACCAAGCACACAGTAAGGGTGTTGGTTGGGTTTATGAGAATGTGAAGTGAATATAAATGAAATATATGTGGGTAGCCTGCGATGTTGAAATAGACGGAAAATATTATGCTTATCCAATAAGGATTTCCGTGATGGATAATCTATTAAGCAAATTAGCCATTAAGGGTATTAAGACTGCAAATCTCTGTGAGAGTAAAAAGAGGGCAAAAGAGGTTGCGGATACGTGGAATGAGTGCCATAAGACAAATAAACAATATATGTTCATGACAGATGATCCAACGTTTTGAAAGGGAAAAATGATATGTGGTGTGTTATTGAATGTGGTTCCGAAGGTGAGATTTTTGAGCCTGAATTTTTCAAAACCAAAACGGAAGCAATAAAATACATTATGGATGATTCGGAAGAATGTTATGCAATGTATTCTGATTTTCCTGACGTCCAAACTGATTATGATGACAATGAATTTGAGGCACAAGTTTGGACAGATAAATTCAGTTTCAAATGGAAAGCATTTGATGTTTCTGGTAAGTTGATGTAAAAGGAGAGTTTTATTATGAAATATAACACTCAAGCGATGGCCGAGGTCCTTTGTAAAACAGCAGGTGTTGAATATAGCTCTGATTTGGAAAAATTGCTGTATCATTTAGATGTTCAAGCACAAAATCCTTACAATGCAGATTTTAGGCGTACAGGTTTGGCTATCATTGCAAAAGTGTGTGAGGAGTTGGAAAAACGATAATGTATTACCATCTTGAATATTCTGTCAGATATTTTATGTACGGCGATACATATAGAGGGCATGAAATATATCCAACAAAAGAACTGCGTGACGCAGAGCTTGACTGGATGAAAACGTGTTACAGCAAGCCGACAGAGCTTGTATATACAACGTATGAAACCGAAACACTTAATGAGGATAAGATAATAATATGAAGGGAAATAGATATGAGTAATTTGAAATATAGCTGGAAATACGGGGAAAACGAACATCAAAAATATTACGATGTTTATATTGGAAAAGATTATCTTTGTGTCTGGCAAAACAAATGGGAACCTGATATTTGGATGGGGATGTCCCGTGATAAAATGATTCATAACAAAACAAAGAATAATAAATATCGTCGCAAAGAAAAACTTCCTTTGAATACACATTGGAGCGAACTGCGATGTGACACTATTCTTTGTAGTATTGATCCTGTTTATATGATGAAGAAAGTTGAGTATTGTTATCGTCATAATATTGATGAGATTTCAGAATGAGGAGAATGAATATGACGGCATGTGAGATTGCAAAGGATTTCGTCAGTACAATGAATCCGTCTGGGTGGGATGGCTCTGGGAATAGACCTGACAGCACGCCCCTTAATGAGATTTTAACATATCATCTTGATGAATATCCTGAAATCAATCTTGATCTTCATTATGAATATGATGATCTTGAAGATCAGTATTATCACGTTTGTGAAGCGTATGACAAAGAATCTAATGATAGAATGTGTGGTGTATGGAGTAATATAGTAAATGATGTTGATGACGTGATTGGGACCATCCAATATCTTTTTGACAATCTGGGTGTTTTGGCTGCTTGCTAATTCTTAGATATTTAAGCACTAATTTTTAATAAAATCGAGGTTTTAAAAAATGGAACGAACTATGAACGATAAGCTCATGGAAGCGGCGCAGATTCTTATTGAAAACGGAATGAGTGCGGACGATGCGTGTGTTGTTTTGCAGGCGCAGTGCTATATCCTTTTGGATTTGGAGATTGATGATTATATTTCGCAAGAGGATTATAACGAACTGGAAGAATACGAGAGACAGATGAAGCGAGGAGAATGAAAAATGGATATCAATGAAATCAAGATGTTTGAACAGATGATGATTGATGGCGCATTTATTGACGCTGTTGATTATGATCCGAAGGTGGCTGCACGAGCTGTAGGAGCGCGCAAGATGAAAATGAAGGGTGTGTGCTCCTTTAATGAATACATCAGCTATTTGCAGACCATCACCGGTAATGCAAAGTTGTTCTGGAAATATCAGTTTTAATAAAATAGTTCTTTTAGGAGAGGAACAAATATGAATGAAAAGCGATTTGAAGTAGATACACCCATCGGGAAGATTGTCGCAGAGGGTTTTGCAGAGCCATATCCTGAGATTGTGATTTACATTAAGAGAAATGATGGCGAAACAATCAATCTGTCTAGTATCAATTATGACGGTAGCGGTGATATTGAAAGTTACCTTTGGATGGATGTACTTAGTGATGAGTACACAGATCATAAGAGCTGGCCGTCAGAAGATTTGACCGCAGATTTTTCTTAATGAATGAAAAGGAGTAAAACAAAATGGCTACCAACAATACTATGACCGTAATAACCTCTAAGCCCTTCGGCGCACTGAATGTGGATGTATACCAGAATGACAAGCACCAGTATTACATGACTCGTGAACAGATTGGCACGGCGCTGGAATATACAGACCCTGTTCGCAATATTTCTAAGATTCATGACCGTAACGCAGATCGTCTTAATCCATTGAGCTCGGTGGTCAATTTGACCACTGAGGTCGGAAATCATACGCAGATGCGTCAAACTTATATGTACAATCTGCGTGGCGTAATGGAGATTTGCCGCTTTAGTCGTCAGCCAAAGGCAGATGCGTTCATGGATTTCTGCTGGGACATCATGGAATCCTTGATGCGTGGTAACACCGTTCTGGCTACGCCTCAGATGGATGCTGCGCTGAGTAAGGAATTCATTGATGTAAGGCTCCACGCTCTATTTGATAGCATGAAGAATCTTCAGAACGAGCTTGATTCTACTCGTAAGGATCTTAGTGAACAGATTGAGGAAGCTCGTGCTACCAGCAACGAGGCGCTGAATGTAATCAGCAGCGTATCTCAGTGTGTCCATCAGATTAAGGATAAGCAGATGGATAACGCGATTCGTGCTAAGAGCTACACTCCTCGCAATGTTTTCCAAGACGAGATGAGTGACTGGCGTAAGGATTTGTATAGCAAGATTGGTGTGATTGCAAACACAAAAGGTTACACGAACAAAGAGACGCTTCACAAGATCTATGAATATCTGAATCGTAATTATGGATTCGTTCTGGAGGATGCTCGTGCAAAGTATGTCAAGAGAACGAATCGTAGTGGAAAAATCTCTACGATTGATATTATTGAAGAGGATTCTACTTGGAAATCTGTCATGGGTTCTGTCGTTGCAGATATGTATGCGGCATCTATTGAACGTCTGCACCAGAATCAGAATGAATTTCGTCCGGTTTTGAAAACTATTGAAGCAGCTCCAGAAGTGAATGTAAACGACGATCCTGTGGTTGAAGTTGAAGTTAAAGAAGTTGTGGATGAGAAGCCTAAGAAACAGAGTGAGACAGCATTGAAACTGGTTCCAGTTGTTGAACCTCTGGCAAAGAAAATTGGAGACAATACAATTCATTATCATAAGACTTACCGTATGATCTATGACCAGATTGGTTATACAAAGATGGAAAGTATGCTGAAGGCATATAAACGTGCTCATGGCTGTATGCCTAAGCCGAAGACTAAGGTTTTCCTGGAAAGTGATAATGCTATGCGGATGTTTAAGAAGGCTGTGAAACAGCTGATGAAAGAGCAGGAGAAGAAGTAAATGTATGTGATATCAAATGGTCATAACTACATTATGAAACGGAAGGGAGGTCGAATCTGCGCCACCTGTGATATCAATCTGGCATTGAAATTTGAATCTAAGGGATTGGCAATTTGTGAAATCAATAAGCTTCCCGCCGGGTATAAGAATGGACACTACATGCCAAAGTCTATGGACGAGGCTACCATTGCTGGTAAGAGTCCGAATATAGCAGCTCCAGCTGTAAAGCCGAATACATACGCATTTCAGATGGAAGATTCCGAATGGCTTGCAAAACTTAAAAAGGATTTGGTTATTACGGATAGGACTATGTGCAATCTGAATGAAATGTATTCAAAAGTGTATGGTGACCTGACTGCTGCAGGCGATGAGATTGATGATCTGGAACACGCTATTGAGTTCAAGACTGTAAACGCAGCGCAAGGTTATCAGCTTATGGCAGAACTTAAAAGGGCTCGCCGGAGGCGTAGGGAAGCTAAGGACGCAAAGTTTTTGCTTGAAATCATTATGAATGAAGAAGATAAGGGCTGGGCAGATGGTAGGTTGGAAACTGCTATTGAACAACTTGGCAATCGTAAGTTTACTCCGAAGATTCGTAACGATTTGTTTGAAAAGAACTGAGGTACATAAAAATGAAGGTTTATGTTTTACATGATTGTTATGAAGAGACTGATTTCTATGCAGAGGCAAATGTAATTGAGGTTTCTTCTGACGAAAAGAAGCTATATGAATTGATGAAGCTGGCTTATATGGAATGCAAAGAGAGCCATCCAGATGCAAGTGAAGAGTCCTATATTGATAGTTTTAGCGCTCTGGTAACAGAAGAGAGTGAAGGCTATTATTACAAGCATCAGTGGATGATTGATGAATTTGAGGTATAAGGTATGATGGTGTATGGAGATATAACGTGTAATCGCTGTGGTATTACATGGTATGGACCAAAATGTGGCAGACTTTATTGTGATAAATGTCGTAAAATTATTAGAAACGAGGCATCTATTAGGTGTAAAAATAAAAAGAAGCATAAGCCAACATTTGTTGAGATCACAAGATTAGCTGATGCAGAAGGATTGTCATATGGGAAATATTGTTTGAAATACGGAATCTAAAAGGAGATATAGTATATGGGAGCATTAGCACAGGAAGAGTATGAATCGAATTTTATAAGTATTGACGAATATTTAGATGAAGATGTTAATCAAGAAACAACTCAATATTCTAAAGGAAAAAATTACAACATCACTCGATATTCTGTGGCACGAAATGGTGAAGTTGAACCGATTCGTGACGTAAAAGATATTCAGGCTATTTCTGAATATTTCTATAATAAAAAGAAGTATAGAGATTGGTGCTTGTTTAATCTTGGTATTGCCACAGGATTTCGTGCGAGTGACCTTCTTCGATTTAGAGTTGAAGATGTATCGCACCTGGTTGATGGAAAACTTGTTGTTAATGAAACAGTCAAGGTTCGCTTTAAGGAGAAAAAGACAGGAAAATATCGCGATGTTGTAATTGGGCAGAACACAATGCAGATTATAGCTGAATATATTCGGCTAACGAGGCCGTCGTATCATTCGTGGCTTTTCCCATCTCAGAAAGGAAGTAGCAAAAATTCATTAAGAACGAATGGGGGTATTTCTTTCTGGAAAGTTGGAGGGGGAAAATCAAATGCAGTGAAAGTTGTAAAATATGAAGCTGATCCAAAGAAGAAAGGCGACCCGATTGATGTTGATACGTTCGGACAGATTATGAGAAAAGCTCAGAAGGATTTAGGGCTTTCTTATAAACTTGGGACTCATAGTTGTCGAAAGACTTTTGGTTATCAATTCATGATGAATCATAAAGATGACCAGATGGCACTTGCGTGGTTGCAACATAGCCTGAATCACAGTAATCAGGCTATTACGCTTCACTACATTGGATTAAATGCAGACGTTGATAGAGAATATTATTCTAACATCGACTATGGCGTTGATTGTCATTGTTCAATTGTAGCAATGTGAGGTGTATGATGGCTGATACTTATATTAAAATCTGGGATACCTATGAGAGCTATTTTGAACCACTTAGTGCTGCTGAGGTGGGGCGTTTGGTACTGGCGATGATGAAATATAAATCGTCTGGAACGGAGCCTGAACTCAACGGAAATGAGCGGTATGTGTGGCCTGCTGTGAAGAGAGATTTGGATAAAGATGCCGAATACATCGAAGGTAAGAGGATTTCTGGTAAAGCTGGTGGCTCATCAAGCAAGCGTAAGCAAAACGAAGCAAACGCAAGCAAAACAAAGCTAGAAAAAGAAAAAGAGAAAGAAAAAGATAAGATATCGTCTTCGTCTTGTGATGAGACGACAACGACGAAATCTATCGAGAATGTATTTCGAGAGAATATCGGGAAACTTGGTGCCACAGGAAAGAAGGCTTTGAATGGGTATGTTGAGCGCATGGGCGATGAACTTGTGCTTGCCGTGATTGGAAAGTGCTCTGATCTAGGCGGTAGCACATGGGCTTATGTGCGAAAAGCACTGGATGAAGCCGAATCTCTTGGCTGCAAGACTGTTGATGATTACCGTCGAGTGTGTCCGATAGGTGGCGGTCGTAATCTTAGAGTGAGTAGGGAGATGCCCAGCGATGGTGATTGGCTGAAAAATGCGACGCATAGACGTCCGCTAATAAAGAAAGATGCTTAAAAGTAATATTTTAGGAGCGTGATTATGTGAATGAAGATATCGTTTTGCGAGGCGATGAAGCAAAGCAGTTTGTGTATAATCTGCATCATCCCAATGTTGCTAAAATAGTGGAAGAGAATAGACGACGGGATAAGGCACTTGATGAAGTGAACTATCAGGAAACAGATGATGGTTTTACGTTTGACATTGATAAAAGTAAATTGGAGGTATAAATTATGGGACTGTTACTTGGTTTGGGTCTGCTTGGTGCGGCATTTGCGATTGATGGTGCGAAGCAAGCGCCGTTTGATAGAGCATATCGCCGTCTTGAGAATGAATGGGGAACTTGCACATCGGAAGAAAACAAGCGGTGTAATGCTCTTGAATACGCAGTCAAGAATGGTTTGTGTTTCGAGGATGAGAAGGAACCGGTTATTACATGGCAGAAGCTGAGGGATCTTCAGTGGAAGTATCAGCTGGCTGGCATCTCTTGGCCGAGAGAATCTGCGATTCGAGATGTGTGCCGTCTGGCGGCTCGTGACCGTGGATTTGAGTACAAAGGGTATCTGCGAAACACATTGACGTTTGGTTATATCACTGATCCGAAAAATATTTGCAAGCTTGGTATTGTAGATTGAGAGGAAATTTGAAAATGAATAACACTCGTAGAAAAGCTATTAAGCAGACTATTGATCGTTTTGATTCCATCCGTAAGAAACTGGATGAGCTTGTTGCGGAGGTCGAAAGTGTAAAGTCCGATGTTGAGGACATCCAGTGGGAAGAAGAAGAGTATCGTGACAATATGCCTGAGAACCTGCAGGGCAGTGAACGATATGATAAAGCGGATAATACTTGCACGAATTTGTCTGATGTTGTGGATGCTCTGGACGATATGATTGGGGCTCTGGATTTTGACTTTGGTGATGTGACTACCTCTCTGGAGGAGGCGATGGAATGATTGAGACTGCAAACCCATTAAAGAGAAATGCATGGGCTGTGTTCTTGTATAGAGGCAGGCAAGTTTGTTCGTATCTTTTGCGTAATAGTAATCTCGGTGATAAGGAACGCATGGTAGAACTACTGGCACGTAAGTATATGACAGAGCCTGAGAATATTGTTGTAGATATTGAATTTAGAGATTGAGGTGATAGAGAATGACCGCGTTTGTAATGTTTGCTTTTAATGTGGTACTCATAATAACAATGGGCAATGATCCGTTTGCGTTTTGATAAAACCTAAATTCTTTGGAAGGATTGAACAAAAATGTTTGATTGTGAATTATTTTTGGAACTTTGTAAAAAGTATAATGTCCCATTTTCGTCGAAGTATAAGGTGCCAATGATTCAAGAAGAGGATGGAACGATAAGAGAACTAACACCAGAATATTTAAAACAAGTGTTGTTAAAGAAGGATGATGAGAAATGATTATTACGATGTATCGGAGAAAGTGGAAATTTTCAGTGATGAGTGCAGAAGATGCAGAAGATTTCATTCGTCAGCCGCATTTTGAACGGATTCGGTTTATCTCGATCACTGAAGCTAATGGTCATCATATTGATTTTCATAAGTGTGAGGGCAATATTACTTTTCTACCGCTGAAGTTTGATGATTGCACTACTGATTTGGAAGGCACTTGTATTACGGATATTCAAGCTAGGAATATTGTGAAATTTGTCTTGGATAACCACGAAGCAGATAAGACCGATTGGTTCTGCGTAAATTGTGCTGCTGGCGTATCGAGATCTGCAGCCGTGTGTGCTGCTATTATGAGAATTCTGTGTAATGACGATATGCCGGTATTCACCAACAGTCATTTTTGTCCAAATATGACAGTGTACCGTGAAGTGCTCAATGCTTGGATTGATTGCCCATCCGATGAGAACGACATGATTCGACTGAGGTATGGAATGCTGTGAACCAGGATATGTAAAATAAAGGAGTAAAATAAAATGGAAAACAAGAAAGAAAAAGAGCTTCGTGCAGGGGTTATAAGGGTAGTCAATTGGCTTGATGACAACTGGCATTTTATAAAAACGAATGATTTTGAAAGTGACAAAGAGGCCGTCAATTCAACCGTAGCTTATTATTCAGTGTGCCATACGATTGAGATGCTTGGTGGTGATTGGCAGCGTGACGAGAATGGAAAGCATCGGGTGTTTATCGCCGGAGTTTGTGGAAAGGCAGAAGAATAAAGGTGGTGAACAACAATGAAGATTGATTTGACTCTCAATGAAGCACGAGTTATACAAGATGCGCTTGATGCGACGAGCTTGTGTCGGTCTGGATGCTATATTGGTTACAAGAGTGACGATGAGGATTTATGTTTCAGACTTGACAGGAACGGAAATTATCGCTGTAAGCTGATGCGTGAGATTGATTCTATCAATTGCAAGATTGAGGAAGTAATGAACAAGGGTTAATAAAATATTTGTCTGTAGTATCGGAAAAAAGGGAGAAGAGTAATGATTGACTTGAAGGAATATGAACAAATGGTAGTTGCCGACAAAGCTGAAGATATTGCGGTTTGGATGAGAATGAACGACACTTTTCTGATTGAAAATGAAGTTATGTCGCATCCGAGCTCGGTGGCAGATCTACTAGACACAATGGCATATGTGCTTCGTGGTAGACAGTCATAAAATCCGGGTTCTTGTGGATATTTAACAAAAGGATGTGTAGATCGATGATATAACTATTGATGACGTAGGATTATTAGTAAAATTTTGGAAAATAAAATTGTTTTATTGAAAATTACATTCATGTGGTGTATGATTTAAGCAACCTCAACACAAGATGTTTAAGCTAAAAGAAATGTGAGGTTAATATAATGTGGATTATGATAATATCGTTTATTGCATTTTACTTTATACTGCTTGTTCCTTTTGGGATTTTTGTAATGGGACTACTGAAAGTGGCGTCTATTGCAGACGATCAGAGTGAGCAGTGGGTGATGGAACACAGAGATAATAAAAGTTAAGAATTTAGGAGAAAATATGTGGGTCAGTATTATTGATGAACCAATTCCAGAATACTTCAAAAACGGGAGGACGTATCTTTTGAGTTTATATTTTCATAAACGTTATGGGTATGAGATCAAGAAAGAAACGGATATTGCCATTGTATCTTGGGATAATTCATGCGGTTGTTTTCGTGAGTCCACAACAAAGCTGGAAATTGATTCGAGAGATATTTCGGAATGGTGGAAAGACATCTGATGAAAGTTAAGATTTAGGAGGGTTCTTAATGAAATCAAACTATAAATGCTTAGAAGCATCCGACGAATACGACAGTCCAGTGAACTTTAGCATTCACAAAGATAAAGAGACGAATCGTGTCGTGTTTTTCGTTGACGTTGAATGCCAAGAGGTTCATCTTACAGTAAAACAAGCGAAAGAACTCGCCAAGATGCTTCTGGATGCTGCAAAAGAATAATTTTATAAAAACTAAGTTTTAGGAGGTGACTTTTATGTTGCGAATTGTTCCGCATGATAAGATTGATTTAGCAGAAAAGTACATCAATGAAAACTTTAGTCCGACAGAACTATTAGCACTATGCATGGACTATTGCGAAAATCATCCGTCGTGGAGAGATATTGGGCACGGATATTATGGCAATACTGTCAGAGCTATTTGCCCAGTTGATGTTGACAGTATCACTATTGATACAAAAGGCATGGATAACATCCAAACTGTTATTGGTTGCATGGATGCTGTTGAGTGGGCGATGTATGAAGCTGCGCACAAGACTTTTGATAAACTTGTGGTTATGCTTCTGAGGCGCGACGTTAATCACTACTTGAAGACAGATTTATAAAACCAATATTTTAGGAGTGATATTATGAAAACTTTTGATGTTTTAAAAGCTGGACAGACTATTGTGGCCGAAGACGGGGACACAATGAAAGTTATTGATTATGATTTTTATGGGGCAGGGCAGAAGATCATGTGCTTCATGTCGGATCATTGTGTATATCCATCAACTGAGTTTAATGCAGGCGATTGGGAGATTGAAAGCTGAGAGGAGGTTTTATTTATCACTAATAAGTTGTTAATAAATCGTGAGCAAAGCGTTGCTATTGTATGTATAATGTGCTTGCTGGCAGGGAACCTAGTAGCGAAAACGTTACCAAATGTTGGAGCTGAAAGCGCGTACACATATTATAATGGTCAATTGCCCAGCCAGGCCGCGCCGCCGGTATTCCGGCAGCGTGTTGACTCCAAA
>JABLTO010204034.1_pt1 | contig 12185 bp, 4 predicted proteins | sample 7160091 | NCBI WGS metagenome assembly JABLTO01 (sample SAMN14651225, study PRJNA627086) | human gut metagenome | isolation source: feces | host: Homo sapiens
AAAAAAAAAAAAAACGATGAAAAGAGGTTGACAGCGTGAACTCGGATTGCTATAATTTTCACATCGCACGGTTGTATTTGTCATGTCGCTCTAAAATAAGTACATTGGCAAATAAAATTATGTATGGTGCGAAAATAAAATGTAGGAGGCTTTTTATATGAAGGCAAAGACAAAGTGGACAAAGCTTCTTCTTGCCGTTCTGCTGGTAGTTGTGCTGGCGGTATGCGCTACCGCCTGTTCAAAAACGTTTACAGTGACGTTTGACAGCAACGGCGGAAGCGCGGTCGGCAGCGTCGAGGTGAAAAGCAACGGCACTGTCGAGGAGCCGAATGCTCCGACAAGAACCGGCTATACCTTTGAAAAATGGGTTAAGCCGGACGGAACCGAGTTTGTTTTCGGAACGGACACGGTTACGGGAAACATAACTCTTACGGCTACATGGAGAGTCAACTCTTACACGGTGACTTTCAATACAAACGGGGGCAGTCAGGTCGCCTCTCAATCGGTAAACCACAACGGCACCGCAAGTATGCCTTCGCAGCCGACGAAAGCGGGGCAGGTTTTTGTCGGTTGGTACGAGGACAGCGACTTTTCTACCCCTTTTGATTTTTCCAAGAAAATCGTGCAGGACACGACGGTTTACGCACGTTTCGTGGATGAGATAGAGGAAATATTCACGGTTAAATTCGTCGGCTCGTCCACGCCTGTCGCCTCGCGCACCACAAACGAGGGCGGCGTTCTCACCGATTTGCCTGCGGCGACGTCGGCGGACGGAAAAGAGTTTCTCGGCTGGTGGATGAGCGATTTCGAGGACGAAAGCAAGCTTACCGCGCGCTATACGGGACAGGTGCTTACGCAGAACATAACGCTGTTTGCGGTGTTTGAGAGCGACGCTCCCGCGGTGTCGGTGAACGAAAACGGCGCGGTCTGGGACAGCATGGGCGTAAACATGAGTTATCGCGTGACGATAACCAAGCCTGACAACACGACGGAAACTCCCTTTACTACCGGCGCGCTGCAATACGACTACGATTTTGCGTCCAAGCCCGCCGGAGAATACAAGATTGAAGTAACCTGCAACAACAAAACCACGACGGTTTACTACAACAACAAGGCGCTTGCAAGAGTCAGCCTGTTCGAGGTGAACGGTTTCGAGCTGCAATTCAACGGCGTTGCCAACGCACAGAAGTATCTGATAACTGTCGAGTGCGGCAACACCTCCTCGGGACACGTCGCGGGGCACAACCGTTTTGACAACGGCACGTCCACGGTGTTCGACTTTTCCATGTGCGAAATGCGCGAGGAGGGCATCACGTTCAAGGTGGAGGCGGTTGCCGACGGTTACATAACCTCTTATTCCGAAACCTTTGTTTTTGAAAGGCGTCTGGACGCGGTGACGGGACTGACCGTCAATGAGGCAGACGAGACGTTAAGCTGGAACGACGTCGCCAACGCGGAATATTACGAATACAAAATCAACGACGGAGATTGGACGAGATTCAACAGAACGGTGTCGTTGAAGGAAATGGGACAGGGCGACATAGTGGTGAGCGTGCGCGCGGTGGCGCACGGCTACAACAGCTCCGAGCCTGCGGTGTTCACTTACAGCAAGACGAGGCTTGCCACTCCCGTCGAAATAACCGTTGACGGCGACGTGCTCAGCTGGAACACGGTCGCGGATGCAGTGAGCTACACGGTCAATATAGACGGCACGGAGCACCTCGTGGAGACGGGCAACACCCTGAAGCTGCCCGAAAACATCGACTGGACAAATATGCAGATAAGCGTGAGAGCAAACGGCGCAACGGAGGCGGAAAATTCGCTGTACTCCGACGTGAAGAAATTTGCCGCCACGCTCGAAGGAAAAGTTTATTACGAAAACGGTCAGGTTGTCTGGTCGTCCATAGTGGGCGCAATGAAATACGGCGTCAAGGTAAACGACGGCGAGGAAATCTCGGTAGAAAGCAAGTTTTCGAGTCAGTCAATCGAGTTTACCCGCAAGGGGAAAAACACCGTTTCGGTGCGTTATTACGACAATGTGGGCGCTCCTTCCGAATGGGAGACGATAGAGGTTGAGGTGTTTGCCGTCAGCCTGTCCTACAATTTCGAGTATCAGGGCGATTTCGCAACGCTTTACAGAGCGGCGGGCGACGACCTTGAATTGCCCGGCAATGTTACTTTTGACGGTTATACATTCAGATTCTGGTCGGCGGAGAAGGAAGGTCTGGAATACATTGAAACGACGCTTAACCAAGCGTCCGACCTTACTCTTTACGCGCAGTGGGAGCCAAACACCTATCACGTCACCCTTACCGCCGGCGGCGGAACAATCGACGGCAGCTCGGAAGCAGTGCAGGCGGACGTCGTTTACAGACAGAAATTCACGCTGCCCGTGCTGGTGCCCTACGACGTGACCAAAGCCTTTGAGGGCTGGTATACTTCCACCAACGGCAACGGCGTCAAAATGACGGACAACTACGGCAACAGCGTCAACGTGTGGACGTCGCTTAACGACATAACTCTTTATCCCGCCTTTGTGGACGTGTTGCAGTTTGCGCTCATCACCAATCCCGATACGGGAGAGCAGGAGTATGCGGTTATGAAAGCCGCCGGCATAAGTCTTGTGACGGAAGTGACCATTCCCTCCGAATACAACGGCTTGCCTGTGGGAGAAATCGCGGGCGGCGCCTTTGACGGTTGCTCGACGCTTGTGACAATCAACGTTCCCGACACAATCAGATATATCGATATGGGACTCGGCGGCAATCAGACTGGCTCGCCGTTCAGAGGCTGCTCCAAGCTTCAAAACGTCAACGTATACGAAGTGGAGGGCAGTCACGAAAGATTTTACGCTTCGGTTGACGGCGTTCTGTTTTACAAAAACACTATTACCGGCGGCGTAGAGCTGAAATACTTCCCTTACGCGCGCTCGGGCGCTTACACCGTTCCGTTCGGCACGGAGGTCATACCCGCCAATGTTTTCAGAGGCTACACAAAAATCACTGAAATATATATCCCCGCAAGCGTCAGACAAATCGACACCGAGAGCTTCTACGGCGCAAACAAGCTTGAAAAGCTGGTGTTCCTCGCGGTTCCCGACGCGCCCGTGGACGAGGTCGGCTTGCTCGAAACTGCGGCTGCCGCAGCCGACAATCTTACGCTGATTGCCAACTGCTTCAAAGGTTGTACGTCGCTTACGGAAGTGACCTTGCCTGTACGTCTGTCCTCTTTCGACATACTTGCGTTCAGCGGCTGCACGTCTCTTGAAAAAATCAATGTGGAAGAAGGCTGCGCGGCGTACGCGTCCGTTGACGGTATGCTTACCGACGCGAACAAATCCAAAATCATCAAAGCCCCCGAAGGCATGACGGTTGCGCTGAAAATACCCACCGGCATTTTGACGGTAGGCGAGTCCGCGTTTGAAAACTGCAAAAAAATCACTTCCATAACCATACCCGGCTGGGTTACGCTGATAGAGAAAAACGCTTTCAAGAGCTGCACGGGCGTCACCGCCATTGTGTTCGAGGGAGAAGCCAACGACCTTGCTTTGACAATAGGCGAGGGCGCGTTTTACGGCTGCAAGGCGAGCACCACGGAGGCAATTTCCGAAATCACTCTGCCCGCCAACCTCAAATCGCTGGGTAAAAACGCTTTCGGCAACATTTCCACGCTGACCAAGGTTGTGGTAAACAGCATAGGAGAGGTCGATTTCGTTTCGGGAGCTTTTGCAACCATAACAAGCTCGGCGACAAGCGTCGGTACGACATACGTTACTGTCGTGGAGCTGTCAAAAGATGTCTACATTGCCGACATCGGCGGAGTTTTCGGAATCAAGCTGGCGAGCGTTGTCATTGCCGAAGGCAATCCGTATTATACGGCAATTGACGACATCGTTTACGACGTTGAGATTACCCGAATTATTTTCTATCCCTCCGCCAAGCAAGGCGCTTACACCACGCCGGAAACGGTTACGACAATCGGCGAAAAGGTGTTTACTCAAAAGACGGGACTCACCGAAATCACCATAGGCAAAAACGTGACGGAAATCGGTTCTTTCGCGTTCAACGGATGTACCAACCTCGAAAAAGTCACGTTTGCGGACGGCGGTACCGAAGGTCTTGTCATATCGAATGAGGCTTTTGCCAATTGCTCCAAGCTGGCCGAGGTCAATCTGCCCGTGCGTCTTGTATCCATCAGCGCAGGCGCGTTCCGTTCTTGCCGCGCAATAACGGAAATCGTTATCCCCGAGGGCGTGGAGTCGATTGGCGCCGAAGCGTTCCAGTGGTGCAGCAGTCTTGTAAGAGTCAGTCTGCCGAAGACGCTTTCTTCACTGGGCTATACCGAAAGCGGCAGCGAACTTTACATGTATGTGTTCCGCTATTGCAACGCGCTGGAAGAAATAAACGTCGCTTCCGACAACGCCTCTTTCTATTCCGACAACGGCGTGCTTTACGGCAAAACCGAAGGCGTTGTGACAGATTTGTATCCCGTGCCCGTCAACAATTCCGGAGTGGACGGCGTGGTTACCATCCCCGCAACGTTGACAAAGGTGTGGGCCGAAGCGTTCAAGGAGAATACGGGGCTTCTCAAAGTGGACTTCGGCAACGTTACGGGAAACGTCGAATTCGGCGCAGAAGTTTTCTACAACTGCAAAAACCTGACCGAGGTGGTTCTCCCCGACGGTATAGAGCTGATAGGCAAGTATATGTTCTATCAATGCAATTCTTTGACGGAAATTACAATTCCCAACACCGTCAAGGCGATGGAACAGCAAGCGTTTTACTATTGCTCGCAACTGAGCAAGGTCACATTCGCCGAGGGCAACGACAGCAACGGTCTGATTCTTACAGGCGGCGTTTACGGCTCGCAGTACGGAACGTCATATTATCCCGTATTTGACCGCTGCGACAATCTGACGCAGATTGCCTTCCCCAAGAGACTTGAAACGCTGGGCGCCTATGCGCTTTGCTCCACCAATATTTCCCAAATTACATTCTCCGAGGGCGGTTTGCTTACCGAAATCGGACAATATGCCCTGAGTATGTCGGGAATTTCCTCCGTAGTCATACCCGCAAGCGTCGTTACGATAGGCGACTACGCATTTTCAAGGTGTACAAAGCTGACCTCGGTTACCTTCGCAGCTGACGGCGCGCTTGAAATCATCAATTCGGGCGTGTTCCAGTACACGGGCGTAAATTCCGTCGTCATACCCGCCAACGTCACAAGGATAGGCAACTCGGCGTTTGCGTATTCGTCGCTCAAAAGCGTGACCTTCGCCGAAGGCAGCGTGTGCTCGTCTATCGGATATGCGGCGTTCAGAGACAGCCTGATTGAAAGCATTGCAATACCCGCTTCGGTGGAAAACATAGGCGAGGATATTCCTGCCGCGGGCAGTCCTCTGCACGGGTACGCCTTTGACGGCTGCCGCAATCTTAAGTCCTTGACCTTCGACACGGGCAGCAAGCTCAAAAATATATATAACTATGCTTTCCGCAACACGGCGTTGACCAAGTTCAGTTTCCCTTCAAGCGAAAACGAAATAACGGTTGCCAAACAGCTGTTCTTCGGCTGCAACAGCCTTAAAGAAATCTATGTTTCCGAAAGCGTGCTCTCCAATCTGGACCAGGCGCTTATGGCGGCGCCCGTGCTTGAAAAAGTGGAAATTGCCGCCACCAACGAGAGCTACGGCGTGGACAGCGAGCTGCCGTTGATAAGCACTCCTTCGGGCAATTCGATTATTTACTTCTTCACGGCGCTTGACGGCAAAAACACCGAGGTGGTTATCCCCGAGGGCACGCTTTACATCGAAGCGAGCGCTTTCAAAAATCAGGTGTACCTCACCAAGGTTACTATACCCTCGTCCGTGCTGGAAATAGGTCAGGGCGCGTTCCAAAACTGCTTCTCTTTGAAGGAAGTGAAGTTTGAAGGAACAAGCGCGCTGCAATCCATAGGCAACGGCGCTTTCAACAGCTGCACCTCGCTCACAACAATCAATCTGCCGGCGGGCGCGTCTTACGGCACGTATCTGTTTGCAAACTGCTCGTCCTTAAAGGAAATCAGTTTGCCCGCCGGAGTAAAGAGCCTGCCTAACTATATGTTCAGCGATTGCGTCTCGTTGACGACGGTCAATCTGCCAGATACGCTGACCACCATAGGGACGTATGCGTTCAAAAACTGCGCGTCTTTGGCGGAAATAGACATTTCAAATGTTACAAGCATAGGGATTTACGCTTTCACATTGAGCGGACTTACCGAAATAACAATCCCCGAGGCAATCAAAACGCTGGGCAATCAGATTTTCAACGGCTGCTCCAAGCTTAAGACAGTGACGCTGCATAACGCGATAACTTCGCTCGGAACCAGCCTGTTCAAGGACTGCACGTCGCTTGAGAGTATAACTTTGCCTTCAAGCTTGAAAACGTTAGGCACAAACGCGTTTCAGGGATGTACGGCGCTTAAATCGATAACAATCCCCGGCAACGTCACATCTCTCCCGAACAATCTGTTTGACGGCTGCACAAGCCTTGCGTCCGTGACGCTGCACGAAGGCGTCACAACCTTGGGCAACTATATATTCAGAGGCTGCACGTCGCTTGAAAGCATTGATTTGCCGTCGAAGCTGACTTATCTGGGAAGATATACCTTCCAGAACAGCGGTCTGACAAGTATTGAAATCCCTTCGGGCGTTCAGCATATCAGCCACAAGGCCGGTACAAAGGCAAACACAGGCTCATCCACCAGAAACGACGTAAGTCTTTTCGACGGCTGCGTAAATCTCAGGAGCGTGACGCTGCCCGCAGGTCTGCTGTCAATAGGCCCCAAGACCTTTATGGGGTGCGTCAGCCTTGAAAAAGTGACCTATACGGGATACGACGGAGACGAATCCTTTATCCTGCCCGACAGTGTTTGCGTGCTCGGAGGATATTTGTTCAGCGGTTGTGAATCGTTGACTTCGATTGTGCTGCCTACGGGCGACGGCACCGCGGTTTCCGCAGGCATGTATCTGTTTGACGGCTGCGTAAATCTCACAAGCGTGACTTTCCCGCAAAGCGGATGGACTAAGCTGGTTTCTTATATGTTCCGAAACTGCACTTCGCTTGAAAGCATAGCTATCCCCGATACCGTGACGACTTCCGCCACATATGCCTTTGACGGCTGCACTTCGCTTGAAAGAGTGACGTTGTCTCAAAGCATGACAAGCATACAGAGTTATATGTTCCGAAACTGCGTGTCTCTCAAATCAATCAATTTGACGTCTGCGATAACTTCAATCGGTTCGGAGGCTTTCCTTGGCAGCGGTCTCGAATACATAGTTATTCCGCAAAACGTCAAGACAATCAGTGGCAAAGCCTTTGCCGATTGCGTCAATCTCACCGAGGTGCTTGTAGACGGACTCAACGCCACGTTCAGGAGCGAGGACGGCATAGTCTACAACAGAACGACGGGTGCGCTTGTGTTTGTGCCTTCCGCCATGGCGGACGTAGGGATTGACGTTGAAGAGCTGCTGCTCAACAACGGCATCACGGCATACGCCTTTTACGGCGTGACGGGTATCGAGCATATCACGGTGCCCGAAGGCGTGACAAGTATCCCCGCAAACGCCTTTTACGGACTCAAATCGTTGAAGAGCGTGACGCTTCCTTCGACGTTGCAGAGCATAGGAAATTACGCCTTTGCCTACTGCACCTCGCTTGAAAGTATAGTCATCCCCGAAACCATGGTTGTTTTGGGAAGCCAGTATGTCGAAGGTACTTATACCAATATTTTGGGAACCAACCTGTTCCAGGGGTGCACGAGCCTTTCGTCGGTGACGCTTCCCGAGGGGCTGGATGTGCTGAGCAATTATATGTTCGAGGGCTGCACGTCGCTCAAAACAATCGATTTGCCCGAAAGCCTGACCTATCTCGGAACATACACGTTCCAGAACAGCGGTTTGACGAGCGTGACCATTCCCGCGGGCGTGAAGCATCTGAGTCTCGGCAAAACTTCCTCGGCTGCCAGCGGCACACACAACGTGTATACGTTTGCAAACTGTACAGACCTCGTGTCCGTGACCTTCAACGAGGGATTGGAAACCATGGGAAGATTCGTTTTCTCGGGCTGCACGTCCCTTGAAAGCGTTAAACTGCCCAGCTCCTTATATTGTATGGACAGAGAAAATTTCAGCAACAGCGGTCTGAAATCGATAACCATCCCCGCCACTTTAACCGATTGGGACTACTCCTTCATAAATTGCACGTCTCTTGTCACAGTGACGTTGGAGCGGGGCATTACCGAAATACCTTATTCTGCATTCAGCGGTTGCACCTCTCTTACGACGGTGAATTTGCCCGATACGCTCACGGAAATGGCAAGGGGCGTATTCAGCGGCTGCACGTCGTTGTCGAACATTGTGTTGCCCGAGTCTTTGGTGGAAATAGGCGGCAGCGCCTTTGCCAACTGCACCTCGCTCAAGAGTCTTGTTATTCGTCCCAACACGGCAATAACCAGCTCCGGCACATTCTCCGGCTGGACGGCGGAGCAGACTATTTACATCATGGAAAGCCGTTATGTGATTTCTCAATATTGGTACGGTCCGACAAGCGCGACTGCTTCAACCCATTGGTTTAAGGACTGCAACGCAAAGATAGTTTACGATTACACACCCGAGTAGGCTTTCCTATCATTTTTTCTCAAAAATATCCCCCGCCGAAAAAATCGACGGGGGATATTTTTTGCTTTTTGCTCGTGCAAATATTTAACGCTTGCTTTTTAGTTCAAGCCGTCAAATCAAAGAATGACGCTTGCTGTTTGTTCGGGCTATCGTTTGTTTTATTGGGGCATTACTTAGGAACAAAGGTTGACATTTGCAGCTTTTTGACGCATTTTCTTCGTATCTGATTTACGTCTGTTTTTGTTCGTACAATCGTCAAATCGTATTGCCGTTTGTTTTATTCGAGCAAATCGTCGTATTCCACGTTGAGCACGCGGCGCAGACGCGAAAGCATACTCAAGGACGGTTCGCTGTAACCCGCCTCCCAATGGCTTACGGTTTTTACGCTCACGCCAAGCTCGTCGGCAAGCTGGCGCTGGTTCAAGCCCGTCATGCGTCTTAAAGTTTTGAGATTGTCTTTAAGCATAGTTATATGTTCTCATTTTTTGAGGATTTAATCCTTATATCTCAAAAATTGAGAGTTGAGCTTTGTTTTTCTCGGTCAAAATACGTCTGTCGGCGGCGTCAAAACCGTTTTTGATTGAATAATACGTGACGCAACAATGAAAAGTAAGAGGCGTTTTGTTTTTTGCCTGCAAAACAAGCCGTTTTTTATATTTTCCGTGTGTATCGGTTTGCACAAGCGGGATTTGTATGCTAAAATATATGCGGACGGGGAGAAAGGAATGCAAAGGACGAATATACTGAATCTGGATATAAAGCAAAGCAAGCTGTACGGCTTTTTCAAAAACGCCGTGTTGCTCTTGCTTTTTTTGTTTTTTTCTATTTTCGGCAAAAGCTTCGTTCAGTTCGGCAGTCTTTTCAAAGAGGTTTTCGCCCGCATGGCGGCGGAGGAAATGATGTGCGTTTTGCAGTTCGCGCTCAACGAGCTGGGACGTTTTTATTTCGCGGTCAAAGCCGCCGTTGCCGCTCTTGCGCTTTGCACGGGTATTTTCAACGCGTGCAGGGCGATTTTCGCGTCCGTTCGCAAAGGGCGGGGTTTGGGTGTGAGATTTGTCGCAAGGCGTGCCGTCGCCTCCGTTGACGGCGCGGCTGTTTTTTGCGCACCCGTTTATTCGTTCTGTCTCAGATATAAAGAATAGTTTTTCTCCGCGTTTTCGACGCGGAAAATTTCAGTCCGATTTTTTTCTACCGTTGCTGTCGGCGCGCCGCGCGATTTTGTTCGCGCGGGTTTCCGCAGTCGGCTTTGCGGGGAAGGTCGGATTTTTTCGTGCCTTAGTTTAAGGCGGCAGGAAAAAATTGGCTTACAAAATTCAGGCGCAATATTGTAAAATTAAGACGCTTGATTGTAAATTAGAGGAGATACAAAGGAGAGGAGCAAAGGACTATGACATCGGTTCTGATTGCATCCGGTCTGATAACGGGAGGCGCGGCTTTTTCGTTTACGTTGTTTTTCAGACGCGGAAAAATTTTATCCGACAGGCGTTGGAACGTCGCCGCGAAAATACTTTCGCTGATTTTTGCGGCGTGCTTTGTGCTGCGTCTGGCGATGACCGACGTCTTTTACGAAACCGAAGCATTGGTCGGCATTTTCAGCAAGGGGCTTAATTTCCTGCTCGTTGCGCTGCGCGCGCTTACTCAGATGTGCGTGCTTGCTCTCGTTCTCGCGCCTTGGTTCAAATTCCGCGCGGTCAAGAACATTGTCGCCTACGCCGTGCCCGCGGTGTACTTTGTCGATATGGTTCTTTTCCGTCAGAATGTCTACGCCTTTGTCGGCGCGGTAAGCCTGCCCACCTTCGGTTTCCGCGAGGTTCAGTTTGCCGTCGAGTGCGTTCTGGCGTTTTCTCTGGGACTTTGCGAGCTGGCAAAGAGACTGCGCGAAAGAGATTTTGACTTTTCACGCAAAAATATCCTCTATACTTTTGCGCTCGGCGCGTTCTATCTCGTTTTCGCGGCGCACGGCTCCACGCTGTTCAATCTGTTCGGCGGCAAGCTGGGGGCGATAAACAATCTTATGTCGCCCGCACATATTTTTATGTTGGCTTTTACCGCGCTCATGATTGTCGTCGGGTATATCTTTTTGCGCAGGTACGACGCCGATTTCAAGTATTTTGTCCTTACGTCGGCGGCGGTCGCGTGCTTTATGCATTTCTGGTATTATTACGCCTTTCCGCTGGGATTTACCAATCTGCCGCTGCATCTTTGCCACGCGGCGATTACGCTCATGCTCCTGTCCTTTGTCCTGAAAAACCGAGCCGTTTTCGCTTTCAATTATCTGGTCAACGTGACGGGCGCAATTTTCGCGCTTTTGCTGCCCGACACCGAAGCGCAGCTGACGTCGGAACTGGGCATGCACTATTTCAACGGGCATATGCTGCTGGTGGTTTTGCCAATACTCGCCGTCGCGCTGGGCGTTTTCCCCAGACCTAAAATAAAAGACGTCGGCTACTGCATTGCCGTGTTTACGGGATATTTCCTTGTGGTCGCCGTCCTCAACGCCTGGCTTGTCAATTACGAGCCGTCCGTCAACTACTTTTTCATGAACGGCGACAATTTGGTAAAACATCTGGCGTTTGCGGTGGGGTGGAAAAACAATTACATCTGGACGTTTAACATAGGCGAGCTTACCTTCAAAATTTATTACGTTTACTGGATTGCCATGTACGTCGGGTTTATCGTCCTGATATTCCTGCTCTGGTGGATTTACGAGGGAATGTACAGGGTTGCCGACCACCATGCAATGCTGCACGGAATAATTGTCGAGCAAAGACAGAGGAAGAAACAACTGAAAGAGCTTCTTGACGGCAGAGCCGTTTCGGAGCCGCTCAATCCGGAGGGAGCAGATATGATAAGCATAAAGCATTTTTCAAAAATTACAGCCTTTCACCAGACGCATTTTGATAGGAGCTCCGCCTCCGTCTACGCGGGCTTTGGCAAATTCCAGCAACTCGGTTTGGAAGTCGTATGCATCCGGCAGATAAGCCTGTACGACGATTCCTGCCGAATAGTTCTTGAATTGCGGCAGGTTGAGTACTGCTTTGAAGAGGCGCAATGTGAAGTGGGCGTCTTTATATTCCTCCATATCCAGGTTGATGAACTTGGAGCGTTTTATTCCGTCTTCGTCCGTATAAGGAAAATCAATGGCTTTCTGATAAAGCGCGGACATTCGTGAAACGAGTTCCGGGAAACTTTCTTCGTAGTTCAGAGCGTGTGTCTGCGCGTAGATTCCCGATATTTTCACTGAAATGTAATTAATGTCGGGTGATTCAAGAGCTTCCAGATAGTGATGATAGCGGTGATCGGCTTCTTCGTTGCCAAGCACCACTTCGCCTAAAAGATTCACGTTCTGCCCGATTTTCTCTTTGAAGCGGGTAGCCAGATGCTTCGTGAGTTGCGGGCGTTCCTCATTGATAATAACTTGCGAGGTATCCATGCGCAGGCGTTTTTTGATAATCGGGATAGCGATAAAGTCGAAATGATGTCCGAATGCCTGATACATTTTGAATAAGAAAGCATCCCGTTTGTTCAGAAA
>JABLTO010012653.1_pt1 | contig 12179 bp, 10 predicted proteins | sample 7160091 | NCBI WGS metagenome assembly JABLTO01 (sample SAMN14651225, study PRJNA627086) | human gut metagenome | isolation source: feces | host: Homo sapiens
ACCAAATTAGCTTAAAAGAATATATGGACCCGTTTACGGGTAGCAAGAATAAGTAGGCAAAAAAGACAGCCGCACGTGAGCGGCTGCCTGTGATTATAATGCGGTGTCAAGCCTTCAGTGCCTCTTATAGAGGCTAAGCCTGTATAGGCCCCTTCTAGGGGCAGTGCAAACCACCAGTTTACTGGTGGTTATGATTACGACAAAATTATTCTTAAACATTATTTTTCATTTATTAACATCTCCCTATACTCCCCAAGCTTTGCCTTCTCCTCCGGGGAGATTTGGGGGTAGCCCGGGTTCATATCCTCCAGAGTATTCAGGATAATCTGCGATACGATATACCGCGCGAACCACTTTTTGTCGGCGGGCACCACGAACCAGGGGCAATCCTCGGTGGAGGTCTTGCCGATGGCCTCCTCAAAAACTTTTTGGTATTTGTCCCACAGAGCCCTGTCTTTAAGGTCTGAGGCCGCGAACTTCCAGTTCTTCGCAGGGTTGTCTATCCTCTCCAAAAACCTCTCCTTCTGCTTGTCCTTTGACACGTTGAGGAAAATCTTGATAATTCTGTACCCGTTTTCATAGAGGTACTCCTCATAATTCCTGATTTGCCTGTACCGCCTTTCAAAAAACTCATGGCTGTCCATGCCTATGCAGCGGTCGGGCATGTTATAGGATTTTTGGTAGTTGTGCACCTTTACTACCAAAACATCCTCATAATAGGAGCGGTCCATTATCTCAATGCTGCCCCGACGGGGAATGCACTTCTCCGCCCTCCAAAGATAATCGTGGGCAAGCTCCTCGGAGCAGGGCTGCTTAAAGGAGGTCACGTTTACTCCCTGAGGGTTTATTCCGCTCATAACGTGCTTGATTGTGCTGTTCTTGCCTGAGGCGTCAATCCCCTGAAAGATTATAATCAGTCCCTCCTTTGCCTCTGCGTACAGTTTGTCCTGAAGTTCTCCGATTTTAGAGAGCAGCTTTTGAGCTTCTTGGGCAGCCTCGTTTTTGTCGATGTCGTATCCTCTGTTGTCCGTAGGTTGGTTGGCAATTTCAAATTTGCCCTTTCCGTTATACATAAAATTTTTAATCTCCATGGTCTCCTCCTATATAACTATTATAGTGTCTTTGTCCGCTCGGATTAACAGCTCCTTCATAACCCGCTTCGGCACCGCTACGCAGCCTCGGGTGCAGCTTTCGCCGCAGTGAAGAAATATACCCGAGCCCTTGCCCTTAATGCATTTTGGGTTATGGTCAATCACCATGCCGTATAGATATTCTTTTTCAAATTCAATCATGTGCTCTCCGCTGCGAAAGTCTGCGTTTTCGTCCTTCTCAATAATTTTATTATAATACTTTGAGCGCGGGTCGTCAACAAGATATGTGTTTTGCCCTATGTTTATGTATCTCAGTGAGGTTCCCGGGTTTGGGGCAATCCCAAATGCCGACGAAATATTAAAAACCCCTTTGGGCGTGCACAAATCCCCCTCGGTTTTGTTGTATGTAAGCCCGTTCTTCCCCACATGGCAAGGGGAGCGGAGCACCGCGTTAAAGCTGCGGCTTCCGTAGGCGTATAGGATTAATTCGTTTTGGGATATAACTATTATTTGCATAAATGAAATACTCCATTCTTTAAAAATTTTTTTGATTTTAAAGAGTTTGCGCCTGCGGTTCAGGCGTAGTCATTGTGTTGCATTGAGCAAATGCGGCAAGCAAGCACGGTAGGCGGTCGCAGACCGCACGTGAGGCGCGCAGGCGTGGGTGCGTTGCCAATTATCCCATATAATTTATATCCTCTCACTGGAGAACCTATCGCCCGCCCTGTTGCGTTTGCCCTCTCCTCCCCAAACGCACAGGGCGGGCAAACAAAAGCCAAAGCCTTTATCAAAATAAACGGGTTATATATAAAGTTTTAAAATCCATCAATTTCGTAGGGGCTTACTTATACGTCAATCCCGTTTTCAAAGCGTGAAAGGAACTCCATATCTTTATATATAATATTCTATGTGCCAAAATTTGTTCACGGTAAATTTGTCACTTGAATAAATCTCGGCGGTGTGTTAGAATAGGGTAATACGGAGGTGTTTTGGGTGAACACGAAGATTGTTAAAATAGGAAATACAGAAATCGGCGGGGGCAACCCTCCCGCAATTCAGTCAATGACAAACGTTCCCACGTGGGATATAGACGCCGTAACGGCGCAGATAAACAGGCTTGCCGAGGCGGGGTGCGAAATCGTCCGCTTCTCGGTTCCCGATGAGGAAAGCGCAAGGGCGGTGGAGCAAGTTAAGGAGCGCACCTCCCTGCCTCTGGTTGCGGATATTCACTTTGACTACCGCCTGGCTCTTATGGCAATTGAGCGGGGGATTGACAAGGTTAGGATTAACCCGGGCAACATCGGCGGCGAGGATAAGGCGAAGGCGGTGGCTCAGGCGGCGGGGGCGAAAAACATTCCCATCCGAATTGGTGTTAACGGCGGCTCACTGGAAAAGGGGCTCCTTGAAAAGTGCGGCGGAGATCTGCCCAAAGCAATGGCGGAAAGCGCAAGGCGGCATGTGGAAATCCTGAATAAGTTTGACTTTGACAATATTGTGCTGTCCATGAAGTCCTCAAGCGTTTTGAACACCGTTAAGGCGTATCGCCTTGCGGCAGAGACCTTTGACTACCCCCTCCATTTGGGAGTAACCGAGGCGGGAACCACAAGGCAGGGCATAGTTAAGTCCGCCGTGGGTATCGGTTCCCTGCTGCTGGACGGCATAGGCGACACTATCAGAGTTTCTCTGACGGACGACCCTGTGGAGGAGGTTCGGGCGGCAAAGCTGATTTTGCGGTCTCTGGACATGGGCGGCGACTATGTTGAGGTAGTGTCCTGTCCCACCTGCGCCAGAACCAAGATAGACTTAATCCCCATCGCCAACGCCATAGACAACGCGGTTCAGCCTATTAAAAAGCGGCTTAAGGTGGCTGTTATGGGCTGCGTTGTAAACGGCCCCGGCGAGGCGAAGGACGCAGACATAGGTGTTGCAGGCGGCGACGGCTGCGGCGTGCTGTTTAAGCACGGGGAAATCCTGAAAAAGGTCAGCGAGGATGAAATTATCCCCTGCCTTATAAGCGAAATCGAAAAAATGACAGAAACAGAAAAAGGAAGTTGATATAATGTCCCCAAGCGTACTTGATATATTCGACAGGGTAACGGTTATGGAGAGCTATGCGGCTCGCCTGTCGGACTTTAAAATCTCCTCCTGTAATATTGACACCTCGAAAAACAGTATTGCCCTCTACCTTGTGGGCAGGCAAGACGAGGAGCTTTTGCCTGTCCCCGACACCAAAAGCTTTATAGATATGACCAAGCGTTCCTACGGCCTGCGGAGCTTTGAAATTTTCATCAAGTACCCCGGCCGTGTGTTCTCCGATGAGTATTTTTCCTACCTGGTGGAGTCCTTTAACGGGCTGCACGATTCGGGCAGGGCATTTTTGGCAAGCGCGGCGGCGGAGCTCAGAGAAAACATTCTCAATATAAACAATATTATGGGCAACGCTGCCATGCTGAAAAACATAGGCTTTGACCGATTTATCAGGGAGCATGTTGCCTTCGGTCTGGACAGGAATGTTGAGGTGCGCCTTAACATAGCCGAGACTGACCATGAGGAGTACCTAAAGCGGCAGGAGGAAAAGGAGCTGGAGCTTACAAGGGCGGCTGCGGCGCAGCGTCCCGCTCCCAAGCAGGAGGAGCATAAGGCGGCGGCTCGGTTCGGTAAGTATATTGACGAGGAGCCCATGCCCATAATAAAGCTCGCCGAGGACACGGGGCATTGCGTTGTGGAAGGTGAAATAATAGAGTGCGAAAGCCGAGACATTACCCGAGGCAACCGCAGCAGCACCTCGATTAAATTCTCAATCGGCGATGACGAGTGGGCGACCACCTGCAGCGCCTTCGGCAGCTCCGACAAGATGAAGCCCTTAGCCTCCATGGTTAAGGAGGGCAACCGCATTAAGGTTGCGGGAAACTATGAGTTTGACGACTATCTCCGCACCCATGTGATAAAGGTCAGCTCCGCTTTGGCGATGGAAAAGCCCCCTGTCAGAACCGATGACTACCCCAAAAAGCGGGTGGAGCTCCATATGCACACCAAGATGAGCGCCATGGACGGTGTTTCCTCAATCGGGGATTTGGTAAAGAGAGCGGCGTACTGGGGTCATCCCGCCATTGCCATAACCGACCACGGCGTGGCGCAGGGCTTCCCCGACGCAAGAAAGGCGGCTCAGGCAAACCCCGGGGTCAAAATGATTTACGGCATGGAGGGGTACCTGATTGACGACATCAGCTCCGCAAAGCTGAACATAATCAGGGAGAAGAAAAAGGGCGTCTATATTGTGTTTGACTTAGAGACCACAGGTCTCAGCCCTCAAACCGAGGAGATAACCGAAATAGGCGCGGTGAAGATAAAGGACGGGCTTATTGTGGACCGCTTTTCACAGCTGGTGAACCCGCTAAAGCCCATTTCCGAACAGATAACCCAAATCACAGGCATAACAAACGAAATGGTTAAGGATATGCCTGATATAAGTGAGGTTTTACCAAGGTTCAGAAAGTTCTGCGGCGATGGGGTAATGGTTGCCCACAACGCCAAGTTTGACATGAGCTTTATCTATGCCGCCGCAAAACGGCTGGGCATATACTTCCCCAACAAGACGGCGGACACCCTGCTTATGTCGAGGGAAATCTTTAAGAACGAGAAAAACCATAAGCTGGACGAGCTCTGCAGGCGGCTGAACGTGACCCTTGACAATCACCACAGAGCCGTTTCCGACTCTACCGCCACAGCCTACTGCTTCATAAAGATGATGGAGATGACGGAGTGGAAAGAGGCGGCGGAGCTGGAGGTAGAAATCCCCGTTCCGCAAAAGGACGACCCGATTATCAAAAACAGAAAGTACCACATAATCCTGCTGGCAAGGAACTATGTGGGGCTTAAGAATTTATACAAGCTAATCTCAAAATCCAACTTAGACTATTTCTACAGGCGGCCGGGCATACCCAAAAGCCTGCTGTTTAAGTACCACGAGGGCATAATCATAGGCTCTGCCTGCGAGGCGGGGGAGCTGTACCGCTCTATAATTGCGAAAAAGCCCGATGAGGAGCTGCGGGAGATAGCCAAGTTCTATGACTATCTGGAAATCCAGCCTCTGGGCAACAACGCCTTTATGAAGCGCAACGGTCAGGTCAGCGGCGATGAGGAGCTGCGGGAGATTAACAAGAAGATTATCGCTCTGGGTGACAGCGTGGGGATTAAGACGGTTGCCACCTGCGATGTGCACTTCCTTGACCCTAAGGACGAGATGTACCGCCGTGTGCTCATGGGAGCTCAGGGCTTTGAGGACGCGGATAACCAGGCGCCTCTGTTCCTGCGCACCACCGGGGAGATGATGGAGGAATTCAGCTATCTGGGCGACCGTTGTGAGGAAATCGTTATTGATAACACTGTGGAAATCGCGGATATGATTGAGGAAATCCAGCCGGTTAAGGACGGCTCCTATCCTCCCACCATCGAAAACTGCGAGCAGGATTTAATTGATATGTGTCACAAAAAGGCTCATGATATATACGGCGACAGCCTGCCCCAAATCGTTGAGGAGCGCATGGAGCGGGAGCTTGACTGTATAGTGAAGTACGGCTTTTCGGTTATGTATATGATAGCCCATAAGCTGGTTAAGAAGTCCAACGAGGCAGGGTATCTGGTAGGCAGCCGAGGCAGTGTAGGTTCGTCCTTTGTGGCGTTCCTGTCGGATATAACTGAGGTAAACGCCCTCTGCCCCCACTATGTTTGCCCCGAGTGTAAGTACAGTGAGTTTTATGAGCACGGCGAGTACCCCACGGGTATGGACATGCCGGACAAGACCTGTCCCAAGTGCGGCGCAAAGCTCAAAAAGGACGGCCTTACCATACCCTTTGAGACCTTCCTGGGCTTTAACGGGGACAAGGTTCCCGATATAGACCTTAACTTCTCGGGAGAGTATCAGGCGACGGCTCACAAGTACGTAGGCGAGCTGTTCGGCGAGGAGTACGTTTTCAAGGCGGGAACCATAAGTACCGTGGCGGACAAGACCGCCATAATGTTTGCCAGAAAATATTATGAAAATAAAGAGATAAACGCTCCCGAAGCGGAGCTTAAAAGAATTTCCAAGGGCGTTGTTGACGTGCGCAGAACCACAGGTCAGCACCCGGGCGGAATTATCGTCTGCCCCAAGACCATGGATATACACGACTTCACACCGGTTCAGCACCCGGCGGATAAAAAGGACTCGGATATTATCACCACCCACTTTGACTTCCATTCCATACACGATAATCTGCTCAAGCTGGACATTCTGGGGCATGACGACCCCTCAACAATCAGAATGCTTGAGGACTTAACGGGCATAAACGCCCTTGAAATCCCTCTGGACGACCCGGAGACCATGAGTATCTTCAGCGGCACCGAGGCTCTGGGCGTAACCCCGGAGCAGATAGACAGCAAGGTGGGCACTTTCGGCGTGCCGGAGTTCGGCACTAACTTTGTTCGGGGTATGCTGGTGGACACAATGCCTCACACCTTTGTGGAGCTGCTGATTATTTCCGGTCTGTCCCACGGAACGGACGTGTGGCTGAACAACGCCCAGGATTTGGTCAGAAACAAAACCGCTACCCTCTCAGAGGTTATCGGTTTGCGTGACGATATAATGGTGTATCTCATTCAGCACGGGCTGGAGCCGGGAACCGCCTTTAAGATAATGGAGTTCGTCAGAAAGGGCAGAGCCGCCAAGGAGGGCATGCCCGAGGATTTTGAAAAGGCAATGCGGGAGAACGACGTTCCCGAGTGGTACATAGACTCCTGTAAAAAGATAAAGTATATGTTCCCCAAGGCGCACGCTGCGGCCTACGTTATGATGGCGTTCAGAATTGCATACTTTAAGGTGCACTACCCTGCGGAGTTTTATATGGCGTACTACACCGTAAGGGCAGACCTGTTTGACGCCGCCATTATGGCAAAGGGTAAGGACAAGGTAGTACAGGAGATGAAGAAGATTAAGATAAAGGGCAGCTCCGCCACAGCCAACGAGAAAAACCTGCTCACCATATTGGAGCTGTGCCATGAGATGTACGAGCGGGGCATTGAGTTCGGCTCCGTCAGCCTGTATAAGAGCCACCCCTATAAGTTCAGTAAGGAGGACGGCAAGATTATCCCGCCCCTTAACGCCTTTGCGGGAGTGGGCACAAACGCCGCCGAGGCAATCGCCAAGGCGCGGGAGGACGGAGGCTTTATGTCCAAGGAGGACTTAAAGGCAAGAGCCGGAATAACCAAGACGGTTGTGGAGGTGCTGGCGGAAAACGGAGTTCTTGACGACCTGCCCGACAGCTCACAAATCTCATTTTAGAGGAAAATACCGTTAAAATTTTTAGGAGAGAAAGCTATGGATATTATAAAGACGCTGGCGAAGGAGCTTAAAATTCAGCCGTGGCAGGTTGAAAACGCGGTTAAGCTCATAGATGAGGGCAACACAATCCCCTTTATTTCCCGTTACAGAAAGGAAGCCACCGGAGAGCTAAACGATGAGGTTCTCCGCGCTCTTGACGAGCGTTTGGCGTACCTGAGAAGCATGGAGGAGCGAAAGGCAGACGTAAAGCGGATAATCGAGGAGCAAGGGAAGCTGGCTCCCGAGCTTGCCGCCGCCATAGACAGGGCGGAAAAGCTCACCGAGGTTGAGGATTTGTACCGCCCCTTCAGACCAAAGCGCAAGACCAGAGCCACCGTTGCTAAGGCAAAGGGACTTGAGCCTTTGGCGGAGCTCATACGCTCCGGGCTGTTTGGCGACGGGGACATTGAGAAAAAGGCGGCGGAGTACGTCAGCGAGGAAAAGGGAGTGCTTTCTGCCGAGGAGGCAATAGGCGGAGCCATGGACATTATAGCCGAAAGCATTTCGGACAACGCTGAGTACAGAAAAAAGCTGCGGGATATAACCTTCCGCACGGGGGTTGTGGTCTCAAAGGCGAGCAATCCTGAGGAGGAGTCGGTATATGAGATGTATTACGACTTCACCGAGGGGGCGGCAAAAATAGCGCCCCATAGGGTTCTTGCCATAGACAGGGGCGAAAAGGAGAAAATCCTGAGCGTCAGCATAGTTCCCGACACGGAGCGGATTATGAAGTATCTTTCAAGGGCGGAGGACAGCGGTGGCCATAAGTACCTGGAGGCGGCCGTGCAGGACGCTTACAAGAGGCTGATTGCCCCGTCAATCGAGAGGGAAATCAGAAACGAGCTGACCGAGAACGCCCGGGAGCAGGCAATAGGCCTGTTTAAAACCAACCTGCGCAACCTGCTTATGCAGCCCCTTATTAAGGACAAGGTGGTTATAGGCCTTGACCCGGGCTACCGAACAGGCTGCAAGGTGGGAGTTGTGGACGGAACGGGAAAGGTTCTGGACACGGGGGTTATATACATAACTCACTCCGAGGCGCAGAAAAAGGCGGCGGAGAGCCTTTTAAAGGGGCTTATAAATAGGCATAACGTTGACCTTATCTCCATAGGCAACGGAACCGCCTCCAAGGAGACCGAAATATTCGTGGCGGAGCTGCTTAAAACCATGCCCGGCACCAAGGTGAAGTACCTGATTACCAACGAGGCGGGGGCTTCGGTGTACTCTGCGTCAAAGTTGGCGGCAGAGGAGTTCCCGGATTTTGACGTGACCCAAAGGAGCGCCATATCTATCGCAAGGCGTATTCAGGACCCGCTGGCGGAGCTGGTTAAGATTGAGCCCAAGGCAATCGGCGTCGGTCAGTATCAGCACGACATGAACCAAAAGCGGCTGTCCGAGGCTCTGGGCGGCGTTGTGGAGGACGCGGTAAACAGTGTGGGCGTTGACCTGAACACTGCCTCTGTGCCGCTGCTGAAATATGTCTCGGGCATAAGCGGAACCATTGCCAAAAACATTGTGGCATACAGAGAGGAAAACGGTAGGTTTACCGACAGGAGCCAGCTTAAAAAGGTGAGCAAGCTGGGTCCCAAGGCCTTTGAGCAGTGCGCAGGCTTCCTGCGTATACCGGACGGCAAGAACGTTCTTGACAACACCTCCGTGCACCCCGAGAGCTACGGCGCGGCAAAAATGCTCCTTGAGGAGTGCGGCTACGGTGTGGGAGAAAAAACTGCTGATATAGAAAAGCGGGCAAAGGCTCTGGGCATAGACAAGCTGGCGGAGAAAATCGGCGTGGGCGTCCCCACCCTAAAGGACATAATAAGGGAGCTGCAAAAGCCCGGTCGCGACCCGAGAGACGATATAAGCCAGCCTCTGCTCCGTCAGGATATAATGAGCATGGAGGACTTAAAGCCCGACATGGTTTTGACGGGAACGGTCAGAAACGTTATAGACTTCGGAGCCTTTGTGGATATAGGCGTCCATCAGGACGGACTGGTGCACATATCCCAGCTCTCCAAATCCTATGTGAAGCATCCCACCGACGTGGTTTCCATAGGCGACATCGTTAAGGTAAAGGTGCTGTCCGTTGACCCCAAGAAAAAGCGCATCAGCCTTACTATGAACTTTGACGACTAAAACTTGTCATACCTTATCCTCTTTGATAATACAATCTTAATATAGATGTATTTCGACTATGAAAAGGGGATAAGGTATGCAAAGGGAAAGAGACTACAGATTCAGCAGAACAAGCTACGGCCTCGGCGACTCCGATAACGGCAAAGAATATCCCGAAAAGGGATATTTCTATCGAGGAGCGGGGCTGTTTTTTAAGCAGGCGATAGCGGTCACCGTTATAATCGGGCTGGGGGTGGTGATTAACCGTTCAAACTTCGAGTTCGGCAAAAACTGTGTTGCCGCTCTGGGCAGGGCGGTACACCATGAGTTTGACTGGCAGGCGTTGTGGAATGGTTTCGTAGGCCGCATTGACGGCATATGGAGGATTTTCAGTGAGGTATTCTAAGGGGCTTGTTCCCATAGGGAAATGGGTCGCCGTCAGCCCGCTGTTTTTGGTTTTGGCTGCCGCCTCTGTCCTCGGCGGATATGAGGATATGTTTTTTATTGCCTATGCTTCCGCCCTTGTTCATGAGCTGGCACACATAGCCGCCGCAAAAAGGTTAAAGGTGGAGATAAGCCGAATAGAAATCCACCCATTCGGCATTTGCGGAAAGCTGGGAGCGGGGTTTATTAAAAGCCCCGTAAAGGAAATTTTAATAGCCGGGGCAGGACCTCTGTGCAGCGGGGTCGCTGCCCTGATTTTATTTTGGGCTTCAAGAAAGCTCGGCGGCGGTCAGCTTGTTTCATACGGGATAAGAATAAACCTGTCTCTGATGATAATAAACCTCCTGCCCGCCCTGCCCCTTGACGGAGGGCGGATTGCCAAGGGCGCTCTGTCCCTTGCCGTGGGCGGAATTCGGGCGTATAACCTAATGATAAAATTCAGCAAAATACCGATCGCCGCCATACTGGGCTTTTCGGTGTACCTGCTGCTGACATCGGACTTTAATCTGTCTCTTATCCTGATCGGGGCGTTTTTGCTGGGGAACCTGACCTTGGAGCAAAGGAATATAAGCATAATCTCCCTGCGGGAGATACTGTATTATAAGGATAGGCTTGAACGTACCGAGTTCTGCTCGGTTGTCAGGCTCGCCGCCCACAGCTCCCTGAGAGCAAATCTGTTTGTGCGAAAGCTGGGCTGCCATAAGTATCATATTGTGGACGTAATAGATGACCACGGCAGGATAATAAAAACCGTGACCGAAAGCCAGATTATCTCCGCCCTGATAAATCGGAGTATACGCCTTACCATGGGAGAAATTTAATCTAATGTAGAGTGCAGAGTGTAGAAACGTCGGAGCAAAGTTCGCTTTGCTCCTTCTCTTTTCCAAAAAATCTTCGTTTTTTCGGGAGCCCTGCCCGCCCTGTGCGTTTGGGGAGGAGAGGGCAAACGCAACAGGGCGGGCGACAGGCACACCAATGTGAGTATATAAAATAACAGGGATTATTGTTTTAAATGTAATTTCAAATCCGCAAAATATGGCGTTGACTGTTAATATGTCGGCGGGCGCAATTGTGACCCAACTTCTTTGAAGTTGGGTCACAGCCTCCTCCGCCCCGAGCGCCATCGTTTTTTCCCTTCGGGGAAACCGATTGGGGCGTTGCCCCAAACCCCGATGTGTACAATTACGCTACCGTATAATTTTGATAAAGGCTTTGGCGACATTGCCGCCGCATCGTCGCAATACGCTCTCGTCGCTCGCCTTGCTTATTCAGCAAGTCTCCGCTTTTTCGGGCTTTTTGCTCCTCATTCCCAAAAAATCTTCGATTTTTCGGGAGTCCTATTTTTTTAAAAGCAAAGTTTGCTTTGCTTCGACTTTCTTTTAGCAAAGAACCTCTATGCTGTCCCAAAAGGGCAGGATATCTTGCCCTTTTTATTCCTTTACGACAGTATTTCAAAATGCATCTGAGGAACCTCATCGTGGACATCGGCAAACACTTCCAATATATTTTCCATATAATCCTGCACATCTTTTGGCATTGTTCCGATTCCTTTAATCTTTATATCTACGGGAGGACCATCATAGTACCTTAAAAGATCCCATGTTGCATCTAAGTTTCTGCCATACCATTCAGGAAATTTAAAGCCTTCCTGAATGATATCATATAATTTCATATAATATTTACAACCTGTAAAATCCAGTACGATTTCCTGCATATTTTCTACTCCTCTCCTATTATTTCCACAAAGGTTTTGTAATGGTCATAAGTCACAAAAATCAACCCATCGTCGGATTGTACATCAAATGAAGGTGACATTTCGTGTCATACTCTTAGCTTGTTTGTGTCATTATTATACACGAGCATAATGTAAAACACAAGCGTTATATCCACGACTTCTTCTCTTTCCCCAAAAGGCTAACGACTTTTCGGAAGCCCTGCCCTTCGGGGAAACCGATTGAGGCGTTGTCCCAAGCCCTGAGATTTGCAATTTAGACAGCGTATAATTTTGATAAAAGCTTTGGCGACATTGCCGCTGCGGCTTGGGTGTGACCCAACATCTTTGATGTTGGATGGCACTTATTGGTGTCTTTAGACGTGGAAATAAACCCCCAGTTCTACTGGGGGAAGAAAAAAAGCTTTAGCATATGCAAATAAAACCTCCTGTGATATAATGG
>JABLTO010200449.1_pt1 | contig 12179 bp, 8 predicted proteins | sample 7160091 | NCBI WGS metagenome assembly JABLTO01 (sample SAMN14651225, study PRJNA627086) | human gut metagenome | isolation source: feces | host: Homo sapiens
AATTGAAAAGTCCCGGGAATATAATGAAGATCAAAGTTAGATAAGGCTAAGTATACAGACGGCAGCGATATCTGTGCGCTGCAATGGGCCTATGGGAGATGAAAAGGAAATGAAAATCTATTCTTTTGGCGAGGAAACAAAGCCGGCAATTTTACTACTGCCGGGGACATGCTGTCACTGGAAACGGAACTTCGGACATGTGATCCCTCTGCTGCAGGAGCACTTTTATGTGCTCTGCGCGTCCTATGACGGGTTCGACGAGACGGAGGATTCGACCTTTCCGAACATGTTGATCGAGACGGCAAAGCTGGAAAACTATATCCAGAAAAATCTCGGCGGTCAGCTCTTTGCGGCATATGGCTGTTCTTTGGGCGGCTCCTTTGTGGGACTTATGGTGCAGCGCAAAAAAATCCATATCCGGCACGGAATCCTCGGAAGCTCCGATCTGGATCAGGGCAGCAGCTTTGGAACCTGGGCGATGGCGAAAGCTATGACGCCTCTTCTTGGAAAAATGCTTCGCAGCGGAAAGCTTCCAGTCTGGGCAAAAAAGAAAATGGAAGAAAAAGCCGGTGCCGAGTATGCGCAGGCAATGCTGCAGCTGTTCGGGTGCAGTGCCGCCACGCAGGAGCTGCCTTCCATGGCATTTGTGTCCAATACGAGCATTTTCAACCAGTTCTTTTCCGATATGGTGACGCCGCTGGAAGATGATATTTATGTGCCCGGAACGAAAATTCACTGTTTTTATGCGGTGAAGATGGGGGAGGAATACGAAAACCGCTACAGAAGACATTTTGTGGATCCGGATATCCGGTACCATGCGATGCAGCATGAAGAGCTTTTGGCATGCTACCCGGAACAGTGGGTAGAGGAAGTGCTGGCAAGCTGTCGTCTGGAGGGCCGCGGAATGGAAGAAAATGATTTCGAAGAAAGACATTTCACAGAAGCAGAGCGCGCTCAGGCGGAAATTACCGAGTCCGGAAATCCGAGAAAGCCGGAGGGCGAGGATGGCAAAAAAATGCTGGAGCGCATGAATGAGAGCCACCACAATGTGACCGGCTGGGCACTTTCCCTTTGGGAGATTCAGGGAAACGACAACATTCTGGATATCGGCTGCGGCGGCGGAGCTGCGCTGTCCCGGATGGCGGAGCATGTGACGGACGGACATTTGACGGGAATTGATTATTCGTCGGTATCGGTGGAAACGTCCCGCGCAACAAATGCAGAATCGGTTGCGGCAGGCAAGATGGAAATTCTGGAAGGATCGGTGGAAAAGCTTCCCTTCGAGGCAGAGACCTTTGACAAAATCGTGACCGTGGAAAGCTTTTATTTCTGGCCGAACCCCCAGGAAAACCTAAAAGAGGTGCGCAGAGTATTAAAGACCGGCGGAACCTTTTTGTTGGTTGCAGACATCTATGAAAAGCCCGGACTGCCCAGAGAGGTAAAGGATAATATCCGCAAATTCCACCTGTTCAACCCGACCAGGGAGCAGTTTAAGAACCTGTTTCGGGAAGCCGGATTTGCAGAGACAAGGATTCACACAAAGGATGGCGAGGACTGGATTTGCGTAGAGGGAACCAAATAATAGAGTGCGCACAGAGCGGAGAAAACGATATGAAGCTGAGTATCATTGTGCCGGTTTATAACATGGCATCGGACGGAAAACTGAATTACTGCCTGGATTCACTGGCGGCGCAGACGATTTCGGATTACGAGGTCATCACGGTGGATGATGCTTCTACGGACGAATCCTTTTCGATTCTGCTGGAGTATGAAAAAAAGTACCCCGGTAAATTCAAAGCTGTGCATTCGGAAGTCAACAAGCGACAGGGCGGCGCGAAAAATATCGGGTTGTCCCTTGCAAAAGGCGAGTGGATCGGATTTATTGACAGCGACGACTGGATTTTGCCCACGATGTACGAAAAGCTGATCGGACGTGCAGAGGAAACCGGTGCGGATATGGTGGGCTGTGATTACTGCCTGACGGATGAACACAGCATGAAAATTGGCAAACGTGTGGAAAACGGCAAAGCAGAGCAGAGCGGCGTGCTTGGCAATAAACAGTGTCGGTCATTGATTTTAGACAGCGGAAGCCTTGTTGTAAAGGTCTATCGCCGGGAAATTTTCATGGACAGCGGCATCCGCTTTCCGGAGCACATTTTTTACGAGGATAATGCGATCAGCGACGCGGTGCTTTTACAGGCACATCATTATGAATATATCCCGGAGGTCATGTATTTTTATTACCAGCATGAAGCGTCCACGGTGCATACCATCAGCAGGGAGCGCTGTGAAGACCGGATGGCGGCTGGACGGGGCATTCTGGAAAATGCGAAGAAATTCGGTTATCTTGAAACCTACCGACCGGAAATCTGCTTTGAATACACGATGCTGTTTTATGTCAACACGTTGTTTTCCTATATGGTCGGAGAGGGTCATAAATCGCTTTCTTTTATCCGGAAGATGGGAAACGAATTAAAAGAAGCGTTCCCGGATTTTGCGGACAATCCGTATTATCAGGAACGCGTCAATGCAGAGCAGAAAAAAATGATTGCCATGCAGCAGCGCTCCACAGCAGCGTTTGTATTGTACTATAAAGCACTCTGGACATGGCGTAATTTTCGAAAAAAGCATTTCGGGAAAAAATGATATGGAGCTGTGTGGCGGAATATAGGAAAAACGAACCTTCTAAATTTCCTTTCGGAAATTCAGAAGTAGCGCAAAAAAAGAGAGCCTCCCGGCTCTCTTTTTTGTTTCATAGGAAAATGCGTCCTAAGAAATAAAAACGCTCCGCTTAGGATGCACACTCATTTTGCCAGAATTGCGTCCGCGATGCGGCGCGCGCCGGCACCATCGATCGCCATACGCATTCGGTCGGATTGTTTCTTTCGAGCGTCCGGATTTTTCAGAAGTGCAGTCAGCTTTTCCACTGCGTCATCGTAGAAGATTTCGTTGTCACGGATGTCACCTGCCCATGGAATCAGGTTTGCATCGTCAAAGGCTTTGACACCGGGAAGCTGATTATCCGCCATACTGAAGCTTACAGACGGGACGCCGACGGCACAGAGTTCATAAAGCGTCGTGCCGCCTGCGGAAAATGCGAGGTCGCAGGTGGACATGAGTGCAGCCATATCGGAAACCTGTTCATGCAGGACAATGCGGCTGTCTTTTCCTGCCATGACGGCAAGCTCTGCGCGGTGGACATGCATGGGACCTGTCAGGACGTGGAAGGAAACATCCTTCCAGTCGTCCGATGCGCAGAGACGTTTTAACATACTGCCTGCGATATGGAAGGGATCGGTGCCGCCGGTGGAAAGAAAGAGGTCTTTTACCTGCTCCCAGAGATGGTAGGGCTGATCTGCAAACTGCTCCCGGAGGGGAGTGTAGGCGCATCCGGTCAGAACACAGTCCGCTTTGGTGTAAAAACTTTCATCAACACTGAAATCATAGTTGATCACGAGGGAAGCCGGGCAGTCGAATGCCTGCAGATCGTCCAGATAGGCAACTTTGCAGATCTGGCGCAGGATATCGAGATATTCCGGTGTTGCAAAATAAGAATCCACCAGCAGGCAGGCAACGTTGTGGGAAGAAAGGATTCCCTGCATGGTCTGGATTTCCCGATCAAGGCTTCTGTAATCGGTGCGCAGCTCCAGGATCGGAAAGCTGTGGTCAGCGATTTCGTCAGGAGAATACATTTTTTGCAAAATGGAAGCCGAGGTATCATCGGAGACGAGAAAAGCCACCGCTGCACCCCGTTTCTTCAGGGCACGGGCGATGGACAGACAGCGCATCAGATGTCCGGTCGCAATTGTTTCATTTCCGTCTGTGCGGATATAGACTAACGGATGAGATTCCATGACAGCGGCGTCCCCTTTCCGATCGGACAGGAAGCCTTCCTGCCGAGAATTTCCTCATAATACATTGTGTGCAGTCCGATGCCGGGGCGGATGCAGCGGATATTCTGCTCTGTGAAAACTTCGCCCTCTGCCATGTCCTGCGCGACGAAGATGGAACGGGAGCCTGCCCGTTCTTTTTCCTGCTTGGGGGTAAGGCGGTATTCGGAAGAGCCGAGTGCCTTTTCCAGAATACGGATCTGCGAAACCATTTCCTTAAATTCCTGGGGCTCCATGGAAAATGCGCCATCCGGACCGCCGTCGCTGCGTTTTAAGGTCAGGTGCTTTTCCACCATCCGCGCGCCGAGGGAAACGGCGCCTGCAGCGACAGCCCCGCCCATCGTGTGGTCGGAGAGGCCGGTCAGGCAGCCAAAGGTCTGAGACAGCGTCGGAATCATGCGCAGATTGACGTCCTCGTAGGGCGTCGGGTAAGCGGAAACGCATTTTAACAAAATTACGTCCTCATTGCCCTCTTCACGGCAGACATTCATGGCGCGCTCGATGTCCTCGAGATGTGCGATGCCGGTGGCAAAGATGACGGGTTTGTGGAGCTTCGCCACCCGCCGGATTAACGGAATATCATTTATTTCATAAGATGCAATTTTATACGCGGGAGCGTCGAGCTCTTCGAGAAAATCGACGGCGGTTGCGTCAAAGGGAGAGGAAAAGCAGAGCAGTCCGCATTTTTTTGCTTCCTCCATCAGACTGGCATGCCATTCCCACGGCGTATAAGCCTGCTTGTAAAGGTCGTATTCCTTGATGCCGTCCCAGAGACCGCCTTTGTTGATAAAGCAGTCCGCGTCGCTGTCGACGGTCATGGTGTCGGCAGTGTAGGTCTGCAGCTTGATCGCGTCCGCGCCGGCTTCTTTTGCGGCGTGGATGATTTCAATCGCACGGTTGTAGTCCTGTAAATGGTTCGCAGACATTTCCGCAACGATAAAGACAGGGGCGTCTGCAGCGATTCTGCGCCCGCCCAGATAAATTTCCTGATTCATATCGTTATTTTTTCTCCATCATTTTCTGATATTTGACTTCTGCAATCGCCCAGTCCTCTTCGGTGTCGATATCCTGAACCTCCAGTTCGGGTAAAACCAGGGGAACCATACCGGGAGTATCTGTCGTTCCTTCCCGGAAAAAAGCTTCCGTTCGGCAGGCATAGAACTGTCCGCAGTCGTGGTAAAGCGTTTCGAGATCCTGGCTGCGCGCAGTCGCATACTGGGGCCATTTATAGCCGATGTGACCGTTTTCATCTACGGCGAGGCTGCGCAGAACCGGATACGGAAAAGTCGTCACCGGCATGACGGACTCGGCGTTCTTTAAAAGCTCCATCGCGGTGCAGAGTTTTTTGGGGGTAATAAAGGGCGCGGTGGGGTAGATACAGCAGAACGTGTCAAACTCCCTGCCGGCAGCCCTGTAGCATTCGAGCACCTCGCGGATGACGTCGTCGGTAGAGGCGTAATCGTTTGCGGTCCGGGCGCTTCGAAGAAACGGGACGGACGCCCCGGCACCTTTTGCAAGTTCGGCGATTTCGGGATCATCTGTAGAAACCATCACCTCGTCAAAAATGCCCGCCTGCAAAGCGGCTTCGATGGAATATAAAAGAATCGGTTTTCCGAGAAACGGACGGATATTTTTACGCGGAATCCGCTTGCTGCCTCCGCGCGCTGTAATAATGGCAAGTGCTGACATGGCAAAACCTCCTGTTTCCTGTCAAAAATCGGATTGTGCAGTGTCCGGGGAAAAAAGAAATTGTGTTACTGTTCACACGCGCCATTCACAATACAATAGAATGTACGCTCCGCGAACATTCTATTGTCATGAACCGCGTCTTCGACGCTCTCCGCTGCTTCGCAGCTCATTTTTGCTCATAAAGTGGCGCTCCCTTCGTACCGTTTGGGGCAGATTTTCATGCGAGCATGAAATCTGCCCCAAAACGGTACGAGTGAACTGTATCACATCTTAAGTAGTATAACAATCCGGGGAATATTATTCAAGCACAGTTCACGCGGGATTCCCAGCACACCGGAGAAGATGCATTCCGCCGCTTTGAAGCGCATTGTCTTGCAATGGCAGACAAAAGTATGGTAGAATATAACGACTATGCAATGGAGTCAACTGGTTTAATTGGGATGGTTTCATCAGGTTTCCCGGAAATTGCCGGAGAAAGAAACGAAAATGAAAAAGAGAAAGCCAAAAGAGCGGATTTATGTCTGCCATACTTATTATCATGTATATGTTGCCTGTTTAAAGGAGCTGACGCTTCCAAGGGCAATGCGCGGAAAGGCGGATCTGGTGCTGAGCACGATGTCGAACGACTTTGGCAGCCTGAAGGAGCGTGCAGAAAAAAGCGGTCTGTTTGAAGCTGTTTTTATGTTCGAGGAAAAGGAAGAGCATGCGTTCCCGCAGCTGGCACGCTATCATGAGGATCATGGAAATCTGGTGTTTAACCTGTTTTCCAGAATGATTTTTACGAAATTATACGGAAAGCTGCAGCAGCCCTATGTGCCGGTGGATTTTAAAAAGTATCAGGACATCTATGTGTTCTGCGATTCCGATCCGATCGGATATTATCTGAATTATAAGAAAATCCACTATCATGCGGTGGAGGACGGTCTGGATTGTATCTGCTATTACGATACCGCGCGCTATGACAACCGAGGACATTTCGGACTGAAAGCCTTTCTTGCGGCGCATAACCTGATTTTTATCCAGAACGGATACAGTAAATATTGCGTGGATATGGAGGTCAACAATACGTCAATCCTGAAATATCCCTGCTCCAAATATATCGAACAGCCTCGGGAAGCGATGGTGCGCAGGCTGACGCAGGACGACAAAAATACGATTCTGCGGATTTTTATGGAGGATCTGGATACGCTGATGACGCAGCTTACGACCGGCGCGCATCATGAGCACAAGGTGCTGGTGCTGACGGAGCCATTATGCGAGCTGCCGGTGCGCGAGCAGATTTTCCGGGATATCGTAGCAAAATACGGAAAGGATGCGCAGGTGATTTTAAAACCGCATCCCAGAGATGTTTTAGACTATCATAGGCTGTTCCCGGACGATATTGTGCTGGATGGAAAGTTCCCGATGGAAATCCTGAATTTCATCGAGGGACTGGAATTCGACCAGGTAGTTTCCGTGTATACCGTGCCGGATTCGATTCATTTTGCAAAGGAAAAGGTTTTTCTGGGGGATGACTTTATGGATCTGTACGAGGATCCTCAAAAACACCGCTTTAATGAGCAGATTTTTTAAGAAGCAGTTTTGGAATAGGGCTGCAGGAACGAAAGGAACGCTTTCATGAAAAAAATTTACCGTAAAATGATGGTTCTGATGAACCGGAAGCAGAAGCTGAAAATGGTTCAGATTCTGTTTATGATGGTGATCGGTGCGATTCTGGAAACCGTCAGCATCGGTCTTGTGGTACCGGCGATTCAGATGATTATGGACCCGAGCTGCGTGGAGGGCGACAGCGCCCTGGCGCAGATTTACCGATGGACAGGCTTTCAGAAACCGGGATATTTCACGACGCTGATTCTGGTGCTGATTATTCTGGGCTTTGTGTTAAAAAACGTTTTTCTGTATTTTCAGAATGTGGTGCAGCTGCGCTTTGTATACACGAACCAGTTTGAGACCTCTCAGCGCATGATGATCAATTTCATGAAGCGCCCCTATGAATATTATCTGAATGCGGATACCTCTGTCATCCAGCGTATGATCACGTCTGATGTCAATAACATGTACGGTCTGATCCTCGCGCTGCTGCAGCTGATGAGTGAAGTGATTATTTTCGTCCTGCTGGCGGTTACGCTGACCGCGATGGCTCCGCAGATGATCCTGACGGTAGCGGCACTTCTGATCGTGACGCTGCTTGTGATCAAGCAGTTTTTAAAGCCGATCATGCGTCAGGCGGGCATCGAGAACCAGGATTATTACAGCGGTCTGTACAAATGGATTGAAGAATCCGTTATGGGCATCAAGGAAATCAAAATTGCCAATAAAGAAAATTATTTCATCCGGGAATACGGTAAATGTGGTCACGGCTATGTGAGCGCAGTGCAGAAATACAATATTTTTAACGCGACGCCTCGTCTGCTGATCGAGACGGTCTGCATGGCGGGACTGATCCTGTACCTGATTTTCATGATCCTGTCCGGCGAGGATGTCACCAGCATGGTGAGCCAGCTGGGTGCATTCGGCGTGGCTGCCATGCGGCTTCTGCCTTCTGCAAACCGGATCAACAACTATCTGACACAGATTTCCTATTTCGAGCCCTTTTTTATGGGCGTGTCCGACAATCTGCAGGAGGAAATTAACGACAAAAACGTGGTTTACGACGAAGCTGCCTATCGGAGAAGCAAACCGGTGGATAAGCTGCCCCTACAGGATAAAATTGTACTGGATGATATTGTATACAAATATCCGAATTCCGAGGTGCTGATCTTCGACCATGCGCATATGGAGATCCCTGCCGGAAAATCTGTCGGCATTGTGGGGACATCCGGTGCGGGCAAGACAACGATTGTGGATATTATGCTGGGGCTGCTGTCGATTCAGGAGGGACATATCCTCGCAGACGGCGTGGAGGTTCGGGATCATTACGAATCCTGGCTGAAAAATATCGGCTACATTCCCCAGACGATTTTCATGATTGATTCCACCATCCGCAAAAATGTGGCATTCGGTTACGCGGATGAAGACATCGACGATGCAAAGGTCTGGGAGGCACTCAAAAAAGCCCGTCTGGATGAGTTTGTCCGCAGCCTTCCCGAAGGGCTGGATACCGGCATTGGCGAGCGCGGCATCCGGATTTCCGGCGGTCAGCGTCAGAGAATCGGAATTGCGAGAGCGCTGTTTGAAGATCCGGAGGTTCTCGTTTTGGATGAAGCGACCAGCGCACTGGATAACGATACAGAGGCTGCGATCATGGAATCCATCAACAGCCTGCATGGTCATAAGACATTGATTATTATTGCACATCGTTTGCAGACGATCGAAAAATGCGATATTGTTTACCGTGTAGAGCACGGGGAGATCGAACGGGAACGCTGATGCGCGCTGCGCACTTTTGGAACACACCGCGCGCCTGGAAAGGAGGAGACATGGGAAAGCCCGGACGTCAGGCAAATTTTGAGCTGCTTCGGATCATTGCCATGTTCATGGTTGTGATCCTGCACTGGAACACGAACAGCGGATTGCTTTTGGATGTCGGAAGCCCTGTGACGGGCGCCGGGGTCTGGTCCCTTGTGACAGAATCAGTCTGCATTGTCGCAGTCAACGTTTATGTGCTGATCAGCGGATATTTCCTTTCCTCCTGTACCTTTTCCTTCCGGCGTGTGGCGCAGGTGCTGGTTCAGACGTTGTTTTATACGGTGCTGATTCCTCCGGTTCTGGCACTTGTCGGTGTCCTTTCGTGGTCGGAGGTTCTCAATCCCTACCACATCTGGAACAGTATTTTTCCGGTGCAGTCCGGACATTACTGGTTCGTGAGCGCTTATGTGGTGCTGTGCCTGCTGTCTCCATTTTTCAACGCAGGGCTGGAAGCCCTTTCCAAAAGGCGGATGCAGCAGCTGCTGGCGGCGCTTTTGTTCTTTTTCTGCATCGGAAAATCCTTCAGCCCGCTGCAGTTTGCGCTGGATCGTTTCGGATATGACTTCGGATGGTTTGCAGTGTTGTACCTGACCGGCGGTTATTTGAAAAAATACGGGATGCCGCGTTTGGACAGCTTTCCCAAAAATATTGCGCTGTATGCAGGCTGCACGCTGGGGACATTTATGCTGGAGCTTTTGCTGCTTCCTTTGGCGGGACGACTGACGGGACTGACCTATTATGCGTCCGTTCCATTTCACTATAATGCACTGTTTGTCTATCTTGCGGCGGTGGGGCTGTTTGGCGCGTTTGCTGTCCTGAAGGTAAAAGAAGGGCGTTTTGCAGATATGGTGCGGTTCTGGAGCCCTGCGGTATTCGGGGTTTATCTGATTCATCAACAGACGGATATTGCACCGCGCTGGTTTGCGTGGGTCAACGCCCTGACCGGACGACTTGGAGATTTCTGGAACATCGTTCCGGGTGAGACGGGCGTAACTGCAGGACGGATGCTTCTTGTGCTTTTGGTGCAGTCCGTCATCGTTTTTGTGGTCTGTATCGGAATCGAGCGGCTGCGGCTGTGCGTGTTCGATAGAATTGGAAAAAGCTGAGGCAGGTCTGCTGCAAAGTAGGGAAAGGTTTTTTGGAGGAAAAAAGAGAGCGTGAAAGAAAAAGCAAAACGATTGGGAACAATTTTGTTTCCGGTGATACTGTTTTTGTATCCGCTGTTAAAAATTACACAGGGAATCGAACTGACGGACACCTGCTATGGTCTGGTAAATTACCGCTTTTTCCCGCATGCGGGGCAGGAGTGGACGGTTGCAACCTATCTTGCAAATGTGCTCGGGGCGCTTTTGATGCGCCTGCCCTTTGGGGACAGCCTGGTGGGAATGCGTTTTTATACGGGACTTTTCGTCAGCGCCATGGCGCTTTTGGCGTATTTTTTCCTGAAAGGCAAAATGCCGTCCTGGATCGTGTTCCTGGGCGAATTCGCGGCAATCAGCCTGTGCTGGATTCCGACGACGAGCCTGTATAATTACCTGACGTTTTTCCTGTTTTTGTGCGGAACGGTGCTTTTATACCGCGGACTGATCTGGCAGAATCGCAAATGGATGGCGTTTGCTGGCGTGTGTCTGGGCGCTTCTGTGCTGACGCGCCTGCCTAACATCGTAGAATGTGCGCTGATTATCGCGGTATTTTATTATGGCATTTTGAAAAAGAAAAAAGCGGCGGAGATCTGGAAAGATGTCGCTGCCTGTGTGATCGGCTTTGTGGCGGCATTTCTTGTCGGTTTTCTTGCGATCAGCCTGCAGTTTAGGTTTGATGCATATCCGAAGATGCTTGTCGGGCTTGCCGGATATTCCGGAACGGATGAGACGTATTCATCCCTTTCTATGATTACTTCTGTTGTATCTGCTTATGTAGAAGCGTTTAAATGGGTGCTGATTTTGGGGATCGCAGCGCTTTTAGGTACGGTTTTATTTTTCCTTTTCCCCGGAAAATTCGAAAAAGGCAAGATGGTGCTGTATCTGTGCATGCTTCCGGTGCTGCTGCGGTTTTTATGGGGACGCGGCATGTTCAACCTGCAGTACGCCTTTTACTGGAGCGTATTTGAGTGGTGTATGGTGCTTTTATATGTGGCAATCGGGCTGTGTATCTGGACCCTTGCCGATCCGCTGGTATTTCGAAGGGATAAGCTGTTGTCGTTGATGGTGCTTTTGGTCATTTTGATCACGCCGATCGGAAGCAACAACGAAACATATCCGAATATGAATAACCTGTTTTTGGTTGCTCCGGTGACCTTCTGGATGGGCTACCGGCTTTTGTTAAAGCTGCGCCGCCTGCCGTATAGCTTTGCGTGCCGGGCGATGCTGGTGTGCGTGGCGGTTGTTTTTCTGATACAGAGCACGGGCTTTGGCGTGCGTGCGGTTTTTCGGGACAGCATCGAGGGACAAAAGCGGGATACCCGGGTTGTAAACTGCAAAAAGCTTTCCGGTGCAAAAACGAATCGGGCAAATGCAGAGCAGCTGCAGGATGTTGTGGATTATTACGCAGAGCATGCGGATGAATTGGAGGAAAACAGCAGGCTTTTGACTTTTGGCGATGTGCCGGGCTTTTGCTGGCTGTTCGATCTGCCCTCGGCGCTGTCCCACGACTGGCCGGATATGAATACTTACCCGGCAGAGACGATGCGGACAGATTTGGAAGCGCTGTCCCAGGCGGGAGAAAAGCCGCTGGTGATCCTCTGTCCCGGAAAGGTGGACACAGAGGATGTGCAGGAAGCGCAGAAATGGGAGCTGCTGCAGGAGTTTCTGGCGCAGAATGCCTATGAAATGAAGCTGGATAACGGAATCTATCAGATTTATGAATAAAGATGAAAGCAGCGCAGTGCGGAAAAAACGGACTGCAAAACCGCTTTTGGGAAAGAAGGAATCAGCCATGGAAGAAAAGAAGCTTCCCTTTACCGGACGGGAAAAAATCCGGTTCAATGTACCTCCGTTTACAGGACGGGAATACGAATATGTGCGCCAGGCAGTGGAAAATCAGAAAATCTGCGGAGACGGGGAATTTACCAAAAAGGCGAGTCACTGGTTTGAAGAAAAAACCGGAACGGCGAAGTGCCTGATGACGACTTCCTGTACCCATGCGACGGAGCTCGCCGCGATTCTGGCGGATATCAAACCGGGGGATGAAATT
>JABLTO010180669.1_pt1 | contig 12171 bp, 17 predicted proteins | sample 7160091 | NCBI WGS metagenome assembly JABLTO01 (sample SAMN14651225, study PRJNA627086) | human gut metagenome | isolation source: feces | host: Homo sapiens
ATTTCTACGATGTGGCCCGGCGGGCTTCAGCCCCCGCGCCTTTACCTCCCGCCCCAGCGTCAGCCACGCCTCGCCCACGCCGCTGTAATCGCCGTAGTACAGCACCGACAGCACCCGGCACGCCTCCAGCGTCACCGCGTCCGCCGCCGCCCGGTTCTTCCGCACCGGCACGCACACCCCGTAGCGGCACGGCTCCTGCCCGATGTATCCCTCCAGATAGTCCGTGCGCTCCGATATGGTGAACAGCGGCTCGTCCGACAGCACGCACCCCTTCCGCACGCACGCCCCATAGAAGTCGTACATATCCCGGTATCGCTCCGCCGTGGTCAGCCCCTCGCACCACCGTATCCGGCACGTAACCGCCGGCAGCTCCATCATCTGCACCGACAGGCTCTCGCCCTCCGCCGCCCGCAGCCGCATCTCCTCCACGCTCCGCTGCAGGTCCCGCAGCCGCGTTTCCAGCGCCTCCAGCAGCACCTCGGCCTCGCCGCCCTGCGCGAAATAGTCCGCGATCTCCTTCGACCCCAGCCCCATGGCCTTGAATTTCTCGATCTGCATGATCCGCGCCACGTTGTGGTTGTCGTAGTACCGCCTCCCGCTGTCCGGCGCGGTGAACACCGGCGTCAGCAGCCCGCGCTCCTCCATCCGCATCAGCGTGCTCCGCGACAGCCCGCAGGCCCGGGCCGCCTCCGTGATCTGAAAAAACTGTTTTGTGTTCTCCGCCATAAAAAAATCCCTCCTGACCCCTTGCTTCGTTCACAGGTGAACGGGTTATACTTCCATTATAAGGAAAAACCCACTAAAGTCAACACCGGAGGCGCACATGTGCGCCTCTGTCTTCGCCAAGGCGAAGACAGATACCCGCTGTCCCCACTGGAAAGACCCCCGATATTTGAGAGGAGCGTACATCATGAACCACAAAAAACTACTCCTGCCCCTGACCCTGTGCCTGTGTGCCCTGCTCTGCATGGTGGTCACCGCCTCCGCGTCGGAAATGCCGGTGCACACCAACCATTTCAGCTGTGGTGTGGCAGACTGCCAGAATAACAACCACGGCCACACACCTGTGACCGAGTGGCAGCCTTGGACCGGCCCGCAAAGCGCGTCGGAAGACAATATTCCTTACGATTCCAACACAAAAACCGCCTACATCTACCTGGCCAATAACGTGGAAATAGAGGATGCACTCACAATTCCCCAAGGCCATACCCTCTACCTCTGCCTCAATGGCAAAACGATAAGCTACAATGGCGAAGGTATTATTTACAATAATGGTGGTGGCCTGATTTACATTAACGGTGCGGCGACGATTTGTGACTGTGAAAACACGGGCTGCATTAAGTACGAAAAAACTCAGAAATACATCCAAATTTCAACGATTCATAGCTGGGGGACACTGAACCTGTACGGCGGTACCATCAGCAGGATGAATGCTAATGATAACGGTCATGCCATAAGGACGAGAAGTGGGTCTGAATTTAATATGTACGGCGGAACCGTCAGCAATGACGGAACGGAGGCCGCTTTATGGTTGGAGAATGACGCGAATATCTACGGCGGCGAAATTACCTGCACAAATGGCCGCGGAATCGACACATATACTTGGAATAATCGTATAAATCTCCTCGTTGCGGGAGGTAGGATTTCCGCTGGGGAAGAGGCAATAGCCCTTTCTGGTGTTGATCTGACTCTCTCCGGCCAGCCGACGATCACCTCTACCGGAACGGATTCTGCGGTGATCGATGCGGGTGCGGACATTATCAAAATAGCGGATAGTTTTGCCCCTGCACGTTGCATATCTGTAAGTAAATCAGGCGATAACGATACCTTTGCCGAACCTGTGGAGGGAGGAGCATCCTTGGCAGACAAGGCGCAGTACTTCACATCCTTTGAGAACGGAAAGTTCGTGGCGTACGACAGCGCGGCCAATACCCTAAATCTTACCACCTGTGCCATCACCCAGCAGCCCACCAGCGGCAACAGCTATACGGTCAAGGGCAACGCGCCCGATAGCAAGCTGAGCTATCAGTGGTATGCGGCCAAAAAAGGCGAGATCACCGTAACAGACGCGGTTGCGAAGAAAAGCGCGGATGCCCGCTACAGTAATGCGTGGAACGAGTGGCAAGTAAAATGTGGTAATGAGATTGACTGCTTCACACTCTACATGAACAAGGGAGATGTGCTGACGCTGAGCGATATTTCTGATGGAAGGGTTAGTAAAGTTTCAATTTCCGGCACCGAGGTTACAGAGGACGAGCGGGAATATACATTCACCGCACCCGCGGCCGGCGAGTATACGCTGAAAATCAGCGCTACGGGGCGTAATGATTATCCTGGTGATTATCCTGGTGATCCTTACTTGAACTTCAAGGCGGCCTTGCGAACGCTTGTCCCGGATACGACCAAGCCCATGGGTGGAACAACGGCGGTGCTTGCCACCACCGGCCTGTCCGCCGGCGACTATATTTGCCAGGTCACATGGGAGGGCAAGAGTACGGTGAACAGCGGTGTTGTCCAGTTCAGCGGCAGCTCGCAGCAGCCCACGGGCAGCGGTTCCTACTACTACGCCCCCTCCGCAGCCGAGGATAAGAAGAACTCTCCCAAGACCGCCGACCCCGGTGTCCTCCTCTACGCCGGTCTGGCTCTCGCGTCCCTCACCGGTCTGGCCTGCACCGCCAAAAAGCGGCATTAAAAAGGTATTCCCCCGGTGTTTCTGACCCCGGCACCGGGCGAATATACAGCAAAGGCACCCCTCGTGGGTGCCTTTGCCATTTCTCCGCGCCCGCAGGCGCATAAAAAGCCCCCGCAAAAAAACAAAAGAAAAAAATACACATTTCACCCTGAATTTGCACCTCATGTTCTGCGCCCTTTTGACACAAAGTAACCCTGTCACCGGCGACAAAACAAACCCCGTTTTCGCCCGTTCAACGGAAAAAACGGGAAACATCACAATAAAATAAGGGGTGAGACGCTTGTATGAACCACGGCATATCCCCGCCTCCCATCGTCTCTCCGCCTGGCTGCTCTCGGCGCTGTTTGCCCTCTCCCTCTGCGTGCAGCAGGCTTGGGCCGCCCCGGCGGAGCGCACCGTGATCCCCCTGGGTCAGGCGGTGGGCATCAAACTCTTTGCGGACGGCGTCCTGGTGGTGGCTCTGGCCGATGGCCCCACGCCCGCCCGCGCCTGCGGCCTTCGTCAGGGCGATATCATCACCGCCATGGACGGCGCCGCTGTCGGCTCCACCGAGCAGGTCCAGGACCTTCTGGCCGATACGGCCGGCGCGCCCATTGTCCTCTCCGTCCGCCGCGGCGCAGACGCTCTGGCCCTCACCGCCTGTGCCCGCGAAAATAACGGTGTCTGGCAGCTGGGTGCCTGGATACGCGACAGCATGGCCGGCATCGGCACCCTGACCTACTACGACCCCGCCACCGGTCAGTACGGTGCCCTCGGCCACGGCATCACCGATGTGGATACCGCCCAGCTCATGCCTCTGGCCTTCGGCGCCATCATGGAGACCACCGTCAAAGCGGTGAAAAAGGGTGCCAAGGGCGATCCCGGCGAGCTCAAGGGCGACTTCTCCGTCCAGCGCGATGTGGGCACCGTCACCGTCAACAGCAGCGGCGGCATTTTCGGCACCGTGGCCGACCCGGACTTCCTCTCCGGCGGCACGCCTGTCCCCGTGGCCGCTGCCGGCCAGATCACCACCGGCCCCGCCACCATCCTCGCCACCGTCTCCGGCAGCGATGTGCGGGAGTACCGTGTGGAGCTCGTCCGCCTCTACGGCGCGGACGAGCCCACCCGCAACCTGCTCCTCCGCATCACCGACCCCGCCCTGCTCTCCGCCACCGGCGGCATCGTTCAGGGCATGAGCGGCAGCCCCATCCTCCAGAACGGCCGCATCGTCGGCGCGGTCACCCACGTCCTGCTCAACGACCCCACCCGCGGCTACGGCATATTCATTGAGAATATGCTCGACATGGCCGGCTGACAGACCCGGCGGGGAGGGCAGGGAAGCCCTCCCCGTCCGGCCTTTCCTATAAAAACGAGAGGAGCGTTTTTCATGCAGTCCCTGCTCATTAAGGATACCACCCGCGCCCAGCGGGAGGAGATCGTCCGCCGCGCCCTCAGCGCCTGCGGCAGCCCCTGTGACGGCTGCAATGGCTGCGGCAACGCCGGCGGCGGCCGGGTAGACAGTATCTACCAACCCTATATCGACGGCGAGAAGGAGTTGGCGGAGATAAACGCCGAATATTCCGCCTCCCGCGGTCTGGTAAGATAAACGTAAAAGCGGCCCGCAAGGGCCGCTTTTCTCCGCGTGCACATATTTGTCACTTCTGCGCCTGCTCCTGTTCATAGGCCTGCTGTACCGCCACCGCCAGCTGGTCGGCGCAGGAGGTGCTCCGCGGCCCGCAGGTGTTGCCCCGCAGCAGCGCCTCGATCTGCGCCACGCTCATGCCGTCCACCAGCTTGCTCACGGCCTTCAGGTTGCCGTCGCAGCCGCCCACAAAGTGCACATTCCGCACCTTGTCTCCGTCCAGCTCGAAGGAGATCTCCCGCGAGCAAGTGCCCTTCGTTCTGTATATATGCTCCATTTTGCCACTCCTTTGCAGAAAGATTACATTATTTTCGAATAGCTTACAGGTTTTTTCTCGTTAAAACTAACCTGATATCCCTCGCCGGGTGCCAGCAGATAGTCGTACCGCGTTCCGCCGAACCAGTGCATCATCAGTCCCGACGTCACCCCGCCGTGGATCACGCACACCGCGTCCTCCCCCGCGTCGATAACGGGCTGTATCGCGGCCAGATTTCGTGCCAGCACCTGCGGCGCACTCTCTCCGTTGGGGCACATATTGTGCTCTGAGTCCTCGCACCACACAATAAATTGTGGATCGTGCTCCAGATCGCCGGCGTAGGCCCGCATCTCGAAATCGCCGAAATCCATCTCCCGCAGCCCCGGCAGCACCGTGTATGCCACGTCGCCGTATATGGCCCGCAGCGTCTGTATCGTCCGCGTCATTCCGCTGACGTAGTAGTGCTCCGCCGTGGGATATACGCCGGTCAAAGCTTTCTGCTGCAAGGCCTCCAGCGATTTCGGCAGCGCCGGGATATCCGCCGCGCCATAATACAGATTTTTCTGGCTGCCCTCGGTCTCCCCGTGCCGCAAAAGTGTCAGTTTCATTTCAATTCCTCCGCTATCCCGCAGAAAACGCGCGTCACATGTTCCGCTTTTTTCGCCAATTGTTGCAGAATTATTCCATAGCGCTCCCGCCATGCCCGCTCCGCACCGTCCATGGGCACAATGCCCCCGTTGACCTGTCTGGCGATGACGACTGCGTCCTCGAACAGCGGCAAAAATCTTGTGATATCGTTATTTCTGCGGCTCAGCGCCTCCAAATGCCGATAGCATTTGCAGCCTGGTACCGGATCGGATATTGCCAGATCGCATACGTCATTTTCTGTTAAGTTATATGCTTTCAGCGCGTATGCCAGCTTTCCCTGGAACGCGCCTCCAATGATCAGGATCATATTTACCTCCACAACACCAGTACCGCTGCACCGCCTAACTCCGCAATGGTCAGGGCGAAGCCTGACACATCACCGGACATACCATCCAGCTGCCGGAAAGCGTACCATGCCGCCAGCCAATAGCACACCGCCGCAGCCAACGGAGCAAAGCTGTCCCACAGCAGTACGGAGAGCCCGCACACCGCCGCCAGCACAACGGCGGCAAACACTACCGGTGCGCCGCCGCGGGTCATGGCGCTGTACTGGCTGGTGGACATGGGCCGCAGTGTCAGAACGGCCAGTGCTGCACAGGCTCGTGATGCCGCAGGTATCAGCGTCAGCGGCCAAAGGGGCAGCGCCTCCGCCGACAGAAATACCGCCCATTGGCATAGGGTCAGCAGCATCAGACAGATCACCGCGAAGGCCCCGCAGTGGGAATCCTTCAGTATTCGCTGCCGTGTCTCCAGGTCCCGGCGGCTCAATACCGCGTCGCACACATCCATATAGCCGTCCAGATGCATAAAACCTGTGATCAGCCAGGGAGCTGCTGCGCACAGCAGAGCAGCCAGCGGCTGTGGCAAAAAGCTGCCCAGCCACGCGCACAACGCCCATATGCCGCCGACGATCAGCCCTATCAGGGGCAGACAAGCCAGCATTTTTCGCCGGGCGCTCTCCCGCCATATTTTTTTAGGGCAGGGAATGGTCAGGAACATACCCCACGCCATGAAAAAGCCGTATATCCAGTCAGACACGGGGCAGTTCTCCTTTCCACAGGTGGGGCAGGCCCGCCGTCATCTCACATACCACGTCAAATTCCGCAGCCAGCGCACGACAGATGTCCGCCAGCCCCCGGACATAGATCTCCGTCCAGTCCCGGTAGTCCTCGCCGCCGTGCCAGATATCGTCGCACACAGCGATGAAGTGGGCGGGGTAACGGCTGATATCCAGCAGCTCCCGCAGTACCCGATTTGCTGCGCCGGCGTCCGGCGCGGGACCGGGGAACATCTGCTCCGACAGACAGGCAGTGACGCTGTCGAACAGCACCGTACCGTGCCTGTCCAGTGCCGGCAGAGCGGCGGGCAGGTCGAAGCTGCGCTCGACGGTGATAAAATCCATGCCTGCCCGGTCCGCCACATGGCGGCGGATACGTGCCAGGTCCTCGTCATCATGGGGAGTCATGGTGGCCCAATAATACCGAGGTGCGTCCCCGGACAGTACGGCGGCCAGGCGTTGGGCCATGGTGCTCTTTCCGCTTTTTCCGCCGCCGATCAGCAGTATCCTCATGGCTTGTCCACCGTAAAGCTGTCGCTTGCGCGTATTTCGTCCAGATAGTCATCCTGTATGGCCGCCTGGGCAAAGGTGGCCATACCGGCCATTACGCCGCAGGCACCCTCCAATACCCGGAACAGCAGGGGACACCCACTGCCCTCACCCAGCCGCATTCCCAGATGGAGGCAGGGCTCCAAACCCAGCCGGTCTGCTGCCAGGCGGTAGCCCACCTCATAGGAGTCGTGGGACAGAAACAGATAGTCCCGCACTTCGGGGCACAGCGTAACGGCACACAGTGCGGCCACCACGGAGATGAAGCCGTCTACCGCTGCCGGTATGCGCTCACGGGCACAGCCCAGGAAAGCCCCGGTCATGGCGGCGATATCCAGCCCGCCCACGGCGCACAGCACATCCAACACATCGTCCTTGTCAACAGCCCGACGCGTCAGCGCACGGCGCAGCACGTCCTTCTTGCGGGCAAAGCCCTCGTTTGTCAGTCCCCCGCCCCGGCCGGTGACGGCCTCGATATCCGCCCCGGTCAGCGCGGACAGCACCGCGGCGGAGGTGCTGGTGTTGCCGATCCCCATCTCGCCGATGCCCAGAGCGGTGATGCTGTCGGCTCTGGCGCGCGCCGCCTGCTCCATGCCGGCGGCCATGGCGGCAAGCGCCTCCGGCCGGGTCATAGCGTCCTCTACGGCGATGTTTCCGGTGCCTCGCCGGACTTTCCGGTCCAGAATGCCCACGCCCGGCACGTCGGCGGCAATACCCACGTCCACGACGGCCACATCGTCGCCGAAGGCGGCGGCCATGGCGGACATCCCGGTCCTGTGCCGGGTCATGTTGATGGCCTGCTGCAAGGTCACGGACCGGGGCGCGCAGGACACGCCCTCGTCCACCACGCCATTATCGGCGGCAAATACCGCCACACGGCATTTTCCCATTTTCGGGCACACCTGGCCGGTGATGCCTGCCAGACGGATGGACATATCCTCTAGTGCGCCCAAGCTCCCCGGCGGCTTGGCAAGCTCTGCCTGTCGTTTCCGGGCCGCGTCCATCGCCGCCCGGTCTGCCGGGCGGATGGCCTGTATATACTGCTGCAATGCTGCTTCTGTCATGTCGGTTCCTCGATAGATCCCTGCGCCGCCAGCCAGTGCAGCGACGGCAGGGCGTTCTGATTTTCAATGGTGAATGTGGCCTCCGGCGCGGCTTGCAGCACCGTGTCGATGATCTGCCGCATGGGGATGTTTCCCTCTCCCAGCGGGGCGTGCAGGTCCGTATCGCCCTGGTTGTTGTGCAGGTGAACGTGCCGCAGCCATGGGGCCATAGGCACGATCCAATCCATGGGCGGCGTTTCGCTGACGCAGGTGTTGGCGTGGCCCACATCCAAGCACAGCCCCAATCGGGGATCGTCTATCTGGGCGGCGATGGACACCAGCGTCTCCGGCGACGGCTCCATCACGTTTTCCAGCGCCAGTGTCATGTCGGCCGGTACGTCCCGCAGGAATTCCCGCCAGAACCACACCGACTGCTCCACATACCACTCCGGAAAGTAGACGTGGGGAATAAAGCCTCCGTGGAATACCATGCGCCGTATGCCCAGCGCCTGCGCTGCGTCCAGTGCCTGCCGGAACCGCCGCATGGCTACATCCCGGGTCAGCGGATCGATGGCGCAGGGGATCAGCTCGGCGAAGGGGCCGTGGAGCCACAGACTGCTGATACCGTGTATTTCCTCCCGCGTCCGGGGCAGGGCGGCGGGATCATCCAGCAGAGGCGCATAGGAGAAGGCGATGGTCTCCAGTCCCAACTGCCACTGTCGGGCCAGCGCCGGGGCACAGCTGTCCATGCCGGAGATATGCAGTTTTCCTTGCAGCAGGGGTGAGGCCATGTTCCGCGCTCCTTTTGTCGTTCTGCGGGGTATTATAGCATGAGTCCCGCAAAAAGAAAAGCCCCATAGGGCAGCAAAAAACCCGCTTGCGCGGGCAAATATCTCCGGACACCATAAAGCGGAGTGCCGCTTGGCGCTCCGCAGATATGGCAGGAAGAGAAGATGAAAAAAGTTTTTTGTTTCTTGCACTATTAGGATATCGCGGAGATGTGAAAAAAATTCGGTTACAAATATTAAAATTCTGTGAAATCTTCAACAATGTCCGCCGAACGATTCGTATTCTCGGCGTTTTTCTCCCGAACTTCCCGGAAAAAGGTCTGCAAAACGTCGCGGCATTCGTCGCCGCACACATTGCCCACCAGCTGTGGCGGACGGGGAAAGCCCTCCATAAACAAATTCAGCACGCCGCCGCAGGCGCCCATCACCTCATCCCGGGCGCCGTAGTACACCCGCCGGATGCGGGCGTTAAGAATGGCCCCAGCGCACATGGGGCAGGGCTCCAGCGTCACATACAGGTCGCACTCGTCCAGCCGCCAACTGCCCAGCGCCGCATTGGCCTGGGCGATGGCCTCCATCTCCGCGTGAGAGACGGCGGCCTGCTTTTCCTCCCGCTGGTTGCGGCCGCGGCCCACGATCTCGCCATTGCGGACGATGACGCAGCCCACCGGCACCTCGCCGTGGACAGCGGCCTCGCGGGCCAGAGCGAGGGCCTGCTGCATGAAATATTCCTGTTCCATAGCTGTCCTTTCCGGGCGGACAGGCCGCCCCTGTTTGAAACCGGGCATAAATGCGTAAACTGGACGTACAATATTGATGTGGAGGGGAACCCTATGGCAAAGAAGCACAGCACAGACCCGACGCTCCGTGAACTGGAGCGTGAACTGTACAGCACCACCCAGGCGTTGAAGGAGGCCTATATCCGCTTTGACTATGTCTGCGACAGCGAGCTCATCGACGCCTGTATCTTTGAGATCAACGCCCTGAAAGCCCGCAGTAACTACCTGCTGCGCCGTATCAAGGAGCTGAATGGCCAAAGTGTGCCCTCCGGCATCCCGCACGCGGTGCCGGTGCTGAAGACAGAGCCGTCCGCGCCGCCCTGTGTGGCTGCCGGCGCGATAAAGGGGGGAGAGGTATGTCCGTCATAGAGATCGTATCCCTGGCCCTGGTGGGCCTGTTCCTGCTGGTGGCGGTGGTGCGGCTGTTCCGCAAGCCGCTGAAGCTGGCGCTGCGGGTGGTGCTGAACAGTGCCCTGGGCCTGGGTATCCTGTGGCTGCTGAACAGCACCGCCCCGGTGACCGGGCTGACGCTGGGCGTCAACTGGTTCAACGCACTGACGGTGGGGGTTCTGGGCCTGCCGGGGCTGGGGCTGCTGCTTCTGGTGAAGTGGGTGCTGGTGTAGTTACATAGGGAGGAAGGCTTCACTTTATTCCGTTCAACAGTCTGTTTGCTCGTTCAACAGGGAACTTATCCTCCATATCAGCCACCTCAAACAAGCTCGATGGCAATTCTTTTTCCCCAATCAAAGCAAGGTATTCCTCAACAGCTCTGCGGTCGATCGTGATTTTTCCGTGTCCCGCCCAATGGCGATTGCTCTCATCTTTTTTCAAACCGGTGATCCAATACCTATCGCCATTTTCAACGTCTATGTAGTTTGAACTGCTGCCTATGGCTTTTTGAAAAGCATGGTCATTAAAATAGACTGTCTTTCTGGTTTTTGAGGTCTTTACATAGCCGATCCATGCCGGGCCATCATCGGAATATCCAGACTTTAACTCGATATACATTAGATCCTTTATCATCGGAATCCCTCCAGACCTGATTTACGAGCCTCACAAAAGCCGCTCACTTCTCCATCGTTTCCAGATCCCACCCGTACAGCGGGTAGCGCTGCACAGCGCCGAAGAGCTTTTTCCGCAGATCGGGATAGCGCTGCTCCAGCTCCGCCAGCAGCTCCTTCACCTCCTGCCGGCGGCTGTGGCCGTCCATGGGACAGGTGTTCTTCACCACCGGCAGCGCCAGCTTCGCCGCCATGCGGCGGATGTCCGCCTCCTGGCAGTACAGCAGCGGCCGTATCTGGGTGATGTCCGTCCTGTCCAGATACGTCACCGGCTGGAAGCAGCCGATGCGCCCCTCAAACAGCAGGTTCATCAGCAGTGTCTCCACCGCATCGTCGTAGTGGTGCCCCAGCGCGATCTTGTGTATCCCCCGTTCTGTCAGCGCCGTATGCAGGCTGCCCCGCCGCAGCTTGGCGCACAGGGAACAGGGGTTCTTTTCTTTCCGCTCGTTGAACACGATGTCGTATACCGGTACGGAGATGCGGGTATAGGGAACGTCCAGCTGCGCGCAGTAGTCGGCCACCGGAGAGAAGTCCATCCCCGGCATACCCGTCTCCAGCGTGATGGCCTCCACCCGGAAGGGCTTTGGATAGAATGCCCGCAGCCGGGCCAGGGCCGTCAGCGTCAGCAAGCTGTCCTTGCCGCCGGAGACACCTACGGCCACGGTCTCTCCGGCTTCGATCATGTTGTAGTCCTCCACACAGCGGCGGACCAGTCCCAATATGTGCTGCACGGTCATGCCTCCTGAAAATGTAAATTGCGATTTGAGAAAACGAGAGTATAATTGAGAAAATAAGAGAAAACACAAGATGTTCATATCGTAAATCAAATCAATATTGACAACGCGCCGGCGGTGTGGTATAAATAATCCTGCGCGCTGAGCGCGTTTTCTCTGCCCCGATTGTAACAAGGGCGCGTGAAAAAGTAAAGCACACATTATATAAATTGGAGGAAGATCACCATGTCCACTTTCATGGCAAACAAGGCCAACATTGAGCGCAAGTGGTACGTCGTGGATGCTGCCGGCAAGCCCCTGGGCAAGACCGCCGTCATCGTCGCCGACCTGCTGCGCGGCAAGGGCAAAGTCACCTATACCCCCCACGCCGACTGCGGTGACAACGTCATCGTCATCAACGCCGGCAAGGCTGTCCTAACCGGCAACAAGATGGAGCAGAAGTACTATCGTACCCACTCCGGTTGGGTGGGCGGTCTGAAGGAGACCAAGTACCGCATCCTGATGCAGGACAAGCCCGAGCTGGCTATGCGCGTGGCCGTCCGCGGCATGATGCCCCGCAACATCGTCACCAAGGATTCCCTGAAGCGTCTGCACATCTACGCCGGCGAGCAGCATGACCATGCGGCTCAGAAGCCCGAGCTGGTCAAGTAAGGAGGAAAAAGAGAATGTATCAGTCTAAGAATCCCTACAAGTACGGCACTGGCCGCCGCAAGTCCTCCGTCGCCCGTGTGCACCTGTTTGAGAACGGCACCGGCTCCATCACCATCAACGGCCGCAGCATCGACGAGTATTTCGGCCTGGAGACCCTGAAGATGGTCGTCCGTCAGCCCCTGAACGCCACCAACACCCTGGGCAAGGTGGACATCGTTGCCACCGTCGAGGGCGGCGGCGTGTCCGGATGCTGGAATGGTTCGATCTGTTGCTGAAGCAGAAAAAACAGCCG
>JABLTO010089239.1_pt1 | contig 12156 bp, 12 predicted proteins | sample 7160091 | NCBI WGS metagenome assembly JABLTO01 (sample SAMN14651225, study PRJNA627086) | human gut metagenome | isolation source: feces | host: Homo sapiens
ATAAAATTAATATTAATGATATTTTGATAATAAATGATGATTTAGATTTAGAATGTGGAAATTTTAAACTTAAAGAGTCTGGTAGTAGTGGTGGCCATAACGGGTTAAAAAATATTGAACAAAATCTAAAAACTAAGGCTTATAAAAGATTGAAAGTAGGTATTTCTAATCGCAAAGATTTAGATACTAAAGATTATGTTTTAGGAAAGTTGTCTAAAGAAGAGAAGGAAAAACTTAATGTAGTTAAAGAAAAAAGTATTGATATAATTGATGATTATTTTAAAATGGATTTTTCTAAATTAATGAATAAATATAATCAAAAAAACAGGTGATGTTTTATGGATATATTAAGTAATATAATAGATATAAATTATAAAAAAGGCATGGGTATAACTGGAATTACCGATGAATTTTTTAGTTTGTATTTAACTGAATTACAAAAGAAAACTAGTAAAAATATTTTGGTAGTTGTTAATTCTTTATATGAAGCTAATAAAATTATGTCCTCACTTGATTCTTATACAACAAATAATTATTTATTTCCGATGGATGATTTTTTAACTAGTGAGGCAATCGCAATTAGTCCGGATTTAGAAATAAATAGATTAGAAACACTTAATGCAACATTTTTAAATGATAAAAAAATAGTAGTTACAAATTTGATGGGATATCTTAGATTTTTACCAGAAAAGAAGTTATATCAAGATGCTATTTTAAATATTAATAAAGGTTTTACTATAGAACCTAAAGATTTAGTAAAATCTTTGGATAAATTAGGATATAAAAAAGAATCAATAGTAACAAAAACTGGAGAATTTGGTATTAGGGGTTATGTAATAGATGTTTATCCTTTAGGAGAAGATAACCCTGTTAGAATAGAGTTTTTTGGTGATGAAATAGATTCTATTAGATATTTTAATCCAAATAATCAAAGATCAATCAAAGAAATTAATTCAATTGAAATAAGACCAATTTCAGAATTTATTTGTTCTTTAGATGAAGAAATTGTTAAAAGTCAAAAATATTTACCTGATTATATTAATTGTGTTAATATTACAAAATATTTAGATGATTGTATTGTAATTTATAAAGATTATAGTCAATTAGAAATATCTTATAAACAGATAATGCAGGAAGTATTAGATTATAGAAGTACAAAAGATATGGATTTTAAAGGTAATTATATGTTTGACTTTAATAGTTTAGATGAAAAAGAGTTCATGTACTATTTAAGTGTAAATAACTTATCTTCTATGTTAGATAAAGATTCAATAATTAATTATGATGTTCAAACTATTCAACAATTTAATGAAAATATAGAATCAATTAATAATTTTATTAATAACATTATTTCTCAAAATAAAACAGTTATTATTTGTATTTTAAAACGTCAGAAAAAGAACTTAATAAAAAAATTGAATATGAAAATTATTGAAACTTCTTTTGATGATATTCATTTGAAGGAAGTTAATATTGTAGAAAAAGAATTAAATGAAGGATTTATTTATAACGATTTTGTTTTTCTAACAGCTCATGAACTCTTTATTTCTCAAGAAAAATCTAAGTCTTTTAAAACTAAATTTAAATATGGTTCTAAAATAAAAGATATTAATAATTTAGAAATTGGAGATTATGTTGTTCATAATGCTCATGGTATTGGTATTTATAATGGAATAAAAGTATTAACTGTAGGTGGAATTAGTAAAGATTATATAGAAGTTTTATATAGTGGTAAAGATAAACTGTATATTCCTGTTGAAAAAATAGATTTGTTGTATAAATATGTTGGCAAAGAAGGAATGGTTCCTAAAGTTAATAAAATGGATGGAATTGATTGGAAAAAGACAAAACAAAGAGTTCGTCAAAAAGTCGCTGACATGGCAGATAAATTATTAAAGTTGTATGCTGAAAGAGAATTAAAAAAAGGTTTTGCTTTTAGTAAAGATTCAGAACTTCAAGAAGAATTTGAAAATGATTGTGGTTTTACTTTAACAAAGGATCAAGCTTTAGCAGTATCACAGATTAAAGAAGATATGGAAAAAGCTATGCCAATGGATAGATTATTATGTGGTGATGTTGGATTTGGAAAAACAGAGGTTGCCTTTAGAGCAGCTATGAAAGCAGTAGCAGATTCTAAGCAGGTTTTGTTTTTATGTCCAACTACAATTTTATCAACTCAACATTATGAGAATGCGTTAAAGAGATTTAAAAATGTTCCTGTGAATATAGCTCTTTTAAATCGTTTTACTACTCCAAAAGAGCAAAAGAGAATTTTAGATGGTTTAAAAAGTGGTATTATTGATATTGTTTTTGGTACTCATAGATTGTTAAGTAGTGATGTAGAACCAGTTAATCTAGGTTTGTTAGTAATTGATGAGGAACAAAGATTTGGTGTTGTTCATAAAGAAAAAATTAAAGCATATAAAACTAATGTTGATGTTTTAACCTTAACCGCAACACCAATTCCAAGAACATTACAAATGTCAATGGTTGGTATGAGAAGTTTATCATTAATTGAAACTCCTCCAGTTGATAGATATCCAATTCAAACTTATGTAGTTGAAGAAAACAAGCAATTAATAAAAGACGCTATTTATAAAGAATTATCAAGAAAAGGACAAGTTTTTATTCTCTATAATAGTGTTGAAAAAATACAAACTAAGCTTGCTGAACTTAATAAATTAGTTCCAGAAGCAAGAATTACATTTGCTCATGGACAGATGACTAAGCAAGAACTTGAAAGTAAAATGTATGCTTTTATTAATCATGAATTTGATATTTTACTATGTACTACTATAATTGAAACAGGAATAGATATTCCAAATGTTAATACATTAATTATTTTAAATGCTGATAGATTTGGTTTAAGTCAACTATATCAAATAAGGGGGCGTGTTGGAAGAAGCAATAAATTTGCTTATGCTTATTTGATGTACCAACCATCTAAGGTATTAACAGAAACAGCTATAAAAAGACTTAATGTTATCAAAGAATTTACTGAACTAGGTAGTGGCTTTTCTATCGCAACAAGGGATTTATCAATAAGAGGAGCTGGAGATATACTTGGTAGTGAACAAGCAGGATTTATTGATACTGTTGGAATTGATTTGTATTTAAAAATGCTAGATAACGAAGTTAATAAGAGAAAAGGTTTAATAGTAGAAGAGGATGAGGATGATAGTGCTAAACCTCTAATAAATGTAGATACCCATATTAAGGATACATATGTTAGTGATGAAAGTATAAAAATAGAAATTCATCGTATGATAAATGAAATTGACTCTAAAGAAAAATTAGAAAAGATAAAATTGGAATTAGAGGATCGTTTTGGTAAGATTGACGATAAGACATTAATTTATATGTATGAGGAATGGTTTGAAAAACAGGCTCTTAAAATAGGTATTAAGAATGTTGTTGAAACTAAAAATTATATTGAATTATGTTTTCCAGAAGATGTAGTTAAAAATCTTGATACAGAAGAATTATTTATGGAGTCATTTAAGATAAGTAATATGTTTAGATTTAAGAGTAGAGGAAGTAATTTATTGATAATTTTAGATACTATAAAACTTGATAAACATCCACTATTTTATTTAACTGAATTACTTGAATTAATTTTAAATAATTTAAAAAATCCTCTTGACTAAAGTATAAAGGATTGTTATTCTTGATATAGTCAAAATCGAGGAGGTATTTATATGAATGATTTAGAACAGATAAAACAACAGCACTTAAATACCTATAAAAATGCTACTAAGGAAATAGTTATAAATAATACTAAAGCTCTTGTAGAAAATGATATTATATCACTTATTAAAAAGCCACCATTAGATTCAATGGATATTATTAAAACTAAATTGATTTCTTTGGCTAAGAAAGAAAAAATTATTTTAAGTACTGAAAAACTTGATACTTTAATAAAAAATTATCGTGATTTTTTAGAGGATAAGCTTTTAAGTTTAAGAAAGATTCGAGAAGATTATTTAATAAAAAAGATAGATGAGTTTGTACCAGAACGAGAAACTGAAATTATTAAAATTCAAAAGAAAGAATTAGATTCAATTAATAAAACTTTGAAACAGGATTTAAAGAAGATACTTGATTTATCTCAAACTGAAATTTTATTTAATAATTTAGATACAATTTATGAAGATGGTATAGATGAAGAGATAAAAAGTAGAATAAATAAAGCTTTCACAAAATTCATGAAATCTACTTATCAAAAACAACTCAATGAAAGTATTGCTATAAAAACGATGGTTAAAGATAGAACCTTACTTAGTGGTATTTTAGAACAAGGAGAAAGATATCTTTTTACAAAATCAAATTCACATCTCTTTGATGAAGAAATGAAGGAATGCTAGAAATAGCATTCTTTTTTTTGAAGTTTACTATTTGGAAATATTTACCAAAGGAATTTTATTGAATAAATATTATAATATTATTATAAAGGTTAAAAATTAGTATAAACTGAAAAATTTTAGAAATAATATTTATAGATGAAAGTGAGGAGAGTCATGAAAACAACTGGTGTAGTAAGAAGAATAGATGATTTAGGGAGAATAGTAATACCTAAGGAAATAAGAAGAAATCTTAGAATTAGAGATGGAGAGTCACTAGAAATATTTGTTGAAGATGAAATGATAGCTTTAAAAAAATATTCATCTATGAATGATTTAAATGATATTTGTAAAGATTTAGTTAATACAATAAATCAGGTTTTACTTAAAAATGTTTTAATTACTGACAGAGATAGTGTGATTGCAATATCAGGAAATAATAAGAATGCTTACTTTAAAAAAAATATTTCTAAATATTTAGAGGAAAAATTAAATGATAGGGAAATAATAACAGAAAAAAGTATTACTGAAATAGAATTTATAGATGGCTTAAAAGAAAAATATAGTTATACTATAACTCCAATTATTACAAATGGAGATGTTATTGGAAGTGTAATAATTTTTTCAGAAAATGAAAATATCAATGATACTGATGTAAAACTTGCTTCTTTTGCAGCTAATTTTTTAGGAAAACATATTGAAGAATAAAAATTAATGTGATAAAATAAGCCTAACAAAAGTGATGAGAAAGAGCTTTATAAAAGAAACTTTTAAAAGAGAGTCTTGTTGGTGGAAAAAGATATAAGTTTTTTATAAAGTATGGCTTTCGAACTATTATATCGATATGTAGGTATAATCGTAGATAGGCGTTAACTATTTAGAGTGTATAATATATTTATTATAAAATAAGGTGGTACCACGGAGTAATTCGTCCTTATATTATAGTAATTTTTTTATTTTATAATGAAATATTATAGATAAACTTTTGTAGAAGGAGGAATATTTATGAAAGAAAAATTTTATATAAGTACAGCAATTGCTTATACATCAGCTAAGCCACATATTGGAAATACTTATGAGGTTGTTTTAGCAGATGCTATCGCAAGATATAAAAGATTAAAAGGATATGATGTTTATTTTCAAACTGGTACAGATGAACATGGTGAAAAAATTGAACTAAAGGCCAAAGAGGCTAATGTAACACCTCAAGAGTATGGTGATAATATTTCAGGAGAAATAAAAAGAATATGGGATATTATGAATACTAGTTATGATAAGTTTGTTAGAACAACTGATAAAAAACATGAAGAAGTTGTTCAACATATATTTAAGAAAATGTATGATCAAGGAGATATTTATAAAGGTGAATATAAGGGCCTTTATTGTACTCCATGTGAATCATTTTGGACTGAATCTCAATTAGTTGATGGTAAATGTCCTGATTGTGGAAGAGAGGTTCACGAATCAAAAGAGGAAGCTTATTTCTTTAAATTATCAAAATATCAAAAAAAATTAGAAGATTATATTGAATCTCATCCTGATTTTATTCAACCAGAATCTAGAAAAAATGAAATGATGAATAACTTTATTAAACCAGGATTACAAGATTTATGTGTATCTAGAACTTCTTTTTCTTGGGGAATACCTGTAGATTTTGATCCTAAACATGTTGTTTATGTATGGCTAGATGCTTTAACAAACTATATAACTAATATTGGTTATGATGTAGATAATCAAAGTGATATGTTTAAGAAATATTGGCCTGCAGATCTTCATTTAATTGGTAAAGATATTATTCGTTTCCATTCTATTTATTGGCCATGCTTTTTATGGTCTCTTGGTCTAGAACTTCCTAAAAAAGTTTTTGGTCATCCTTGGCTTTTAATGAATAACGATAAAATGAGTAAGAGTAAAGGAAATGTTATTTATGCAGATGACTTAGTAAATTTATTTGGGGTAGATGCAGTAAGATATTATTTAATTCATGAAATACCATTTTCAAGTGATGGAAATATTACATATGACTTGTTGATAGAAAGAATTAATGGTGATTTAGCAAATATCTTGGGAAATTTAGTTCAAAGAACAATTACTATGGGACATAAATACTTTGATGGTAAAATATCTAATCCAAAAGTTATTAATAGTTTTGATGAAGAATTTATTAAGAGTATTAATTCATTAGAAGAAAAAGTAGAGGACAAAATGTCAAAACTTGAAATAAGTGACGCTGTAACAGAAATATTTAATTTACTTAGAGCAAGTAATAAATATATAGATGAAACAACTCCATGGGTTTTAGCAAAGGATGAGACTAAAAAAGATAGATTAATGACAGTATTATACAATTTATTAGAATCAATCAGAGTAAGTGCTTTATTCTTAAGTGCGTATTTACCTGATACAGCAGAATCTATCAAACATCAAATAAATAATGAAAATGAAAGTTTAAATTTTGTAGATAATAATGTTTATAGTCTAAATGAAGCTTCTCCTTTATTTCAAAGAATTGATTTAGAATCTTTCAAAAAGGAACATAATCTGTAAAAAAATATGTAAACAAGTAAAAAAAAGGCAAATTAACTTTAAATTTTTGTCTTTTTTCTATATTTTGTGATATGTTAAAATAGTTGTGCGTAGTAGAATCTGAAGTAGTAAATATTTTATGAAAGGAGATATCTTTATGCAACATAGGATAGAAAAATTATTTACTGTTAATTTCTTTTATTCTCTTTTTTTATTAGTAATGCTTCCATTGGTAATAATAGGCAAAGAACCAATAGATATATTGTATTTTGTAATAATTTCAATATATTATATAAAATTAAAATTGTATGAAAAAAAGATAATTTAAAATATCATTGAAAGTGATATTTTTTTGTTTTATTATTATTTTAGGTGATAGAAATGTTTATAGATACACATTGTCATATGTCTAGTGAATATTATGACGATATTAATTTAGTTTATAAAGAAAATAAAGAAGCTTTAATAGATAAAATGATAATTTCTTTATGTACTAGAGAAGAAATTAAAAACAGTTTTAGATATATTAATGAATATGAGGATATATACGCTACTATTGGATATCATCCTGAAGAAGCTAATTATATTACAAGTATTGATTTAGATTATATGAAAGAATTAATTCAAAAAAATAAAAAGATTGTTGGAATTGGTGAAATAGGTCTTGATTATCATTATGGAAAAGATAATATTAATTTACAAAAAGATTTGTTTGAAAAACAATTATCTATGGCAGAAGAATTAAATCTTCCTGTTGTAATTCATAGTCGTGATGCTGTAAAAGATACAATAGATATTTTAAAGAAATATAAGGTAAAAGGAATTATTCATTGTTTTTCAGGAAGTTTAGAAGTTGCTAATATTTATATTTCAATGGGATTTAAACTTGGAATAGGTGGAGTTTTAACTTTTAAAAATAGTAAACTTTCAAATGTTATAGAAAAAATATCTCTTGAAAATATAGTTTTAGAAACTGATAGTCCCTATCTTACTCCAGAACCATTTCGTGGAAAAACAAATAGTTCAAAATATATTCCAATTATTGCTCAAAAAATTGCTGATATAAAAGATATTAGTTTACAAAGTGTTTCGACTACAACCCTTGAAAATACTTATAATTTGTTTGACTTAGATAGTTAATTATGGTATCTTATAGTTAGTAAAAAGATAGATTTGATAGGATGGTGTAAGTAAGAATGAAAGAAAAAGAAAAAAATTATGAAAAGTTTATATTATCAGGAGCTTTAATACTTTTATTAATAGTTTCAGTAGTTGGGATAACATATGCTGTATTTTCATATCAACGTGAAGGAGAAAAGAATAATGTAATTACAACAGGTTCAATAATTTTCACATATACTGAAACAACAAATGGTATTAATCTACAAAATGCAATGCCTACTAGTGATGAAGTTGGAAAAAAATTAGAACGTAGTGAAAATAATGAGGGTTATTTTGATTTTAATGTATCATGCTCTCTTGCTGGAACATCAAGAATTAATTACGAAGTATATGCAACAAAGTTAAATGTTGAAAATCCATTAAGTGAAGAATACGTAAAAATGTATTTAACTGATGGTACTACAGATCAACCAATTTTAGGTTATGATAATGATGTTCCTACTTATTATAGTTTAAAAGATTCAACTGTAGCATCAGGTTCAAAGACTTTATACACTGGATCATTTACTAATAGTGGTGTTCAATCATTTAGATTAAGAATGTGGCTTTCTGATCAATATACTTTGACAGATCAAAGTAATGATTTTAAGATTAAAGTTAATGTTAAAGCAGATACTCAGTAAAGGGGTTATATAAATGAATAGTAAAGAAAAAGAACAAATCGATAAAAAAACATCTAGAAAAATTTTGTTATCAATTTTATTTTTAACAATATTAGTAATATCAGTGATAAGTATTTCTTTTGCTACATTTCAACAGACGGATTTAGATAATAATCCAAACTCAATAACTACTGGGAAAGTATCAATGACTTATACTGAGGATACTAATGGTATATCAATTGTAAATGCTCTACCTATGAGTGATACTGTAGGAAAGACTTTAAAGGGAAAAGGTGAATATTTTGATTTCACAATTAACTCAACGATAAGTGGTAAGGCTAATTTTGTTTATGAAATAGCTGCAATAAAAGATTCTAGTTCAACTGTTCCAGATTCAAATATAAAATTGTATCTAGAACAACAAAAAAGTGGTACTTATGAATCTGTAATGGAACCTACAAATTTTAAACCTATATCACAAAGTAGTGAAGTTGGTTCACCAGTTGGTTCAATGATATTAAAATCTGTACAAAAAAATTCAACAGGAGCAGATAATTATAGATTAAGAATGTGGATAGATGAAAAAGCACCAACTAGCCAAGCTTTGACATATACTGTAAGGATAAATGTCTATGCAAAAGCACAATAGGTGCTTTTTGATTATATAGGAGAAAATTTATGACAAAAAGTGAAACAAGAGAATTACTTTTATCTGTATTTGGTGTAGCAATATTAATCATAGTTATAACAGGTGTTACTTATGCAATATATAATTATACTTCTAATGCTAAACAGGAAAATGTAATTACGACTGGTTCTATTGAATTAGAGTATTTAGAAAGTGATTCAAACGTTATAAAAATAGATAATGCTATACCTGTTGATGATTCAGTAGGAAAACTTCAAAGTGAATATTTTGATTTTACATTAAAAGCAACAATAGCAGGTGTTGCAACAATTAATTATGATTTATATGCTAAAGAACTTTCAGTAGAAAATAAATTAGATTATAAATTTGTAAAATTGTATTTAGAGGAATTAAATGGAAATGAATATCAAACAGTTTTGGAACCAAAGATTTATACTAATACTTCTTTAGAAAAAGGTATGTTACTTTATTCTTCATCATTTGTTAATACAGATAATAAACAAATTGTTTTAGATAAAAAATATCGTTTTAGAATGTGGTTAGATTCAAATTATAAATATGATAATATATCAAGAAGTTTTAAAGTTAAAGTAAATGTTTATGCTTCAGTATAAATATTTACTTTTTTAGTGCAAAAATTTTAATTTCATGCTACTATATATTTAGTATAGAATAGAAGGAGTGGGCAAAGTGACTGATACAAAGACTGACCAAAAATCAGATAAATCAAAAAATGTATTTGATATTGCATATAAAGTATATCATTTTGTTGCAAAAGTATTTCTTTATTCAATATTAATTATTTTAATCTTAGTAGCTGTAGGATTTTCAGCATATATGGTTGATGTAGTTAAAAATATAAAATCAGGTGAAACAAAACCACCTCTTTTGAATGCTTATATTATAATAAGCCCAAGTATGGTTCCAACTATTAAAGTAGAAGATGCAATTGTAATTTTTAGAGAAGAACCAGAAAAGTTAAAAATTGGAGATATAATTACATTTACTTCTAGTGATCCAAGATATTCTGGTTTAACAATTACTCACAGAATTGTTGGTATAGAAAAATCAAAAAATGGTAACTTATTATTTAGAACAAAAGGTGATAACAATAATAGTGAAGATACTGCACTTGTTCCAAGTGATAATATATTTGGTAGAGTAATTTTAAAAATTCCAAAAATTGGATATATTCAATATGTGTTAACACAAGGATATGGTTGGCTGTTATTAGTTGTTATACCTTGTTTAGGAATAGTAATATATGATATTATCAAATTGGTTAAATCAGTAAAAGATACAATGATTTCATCAAATAAGAACCAAAATAAAAAAATAAAGAAAGACGAATATATAGAATTAATTGGTGATTCAAATCAAAAAGTAGATGAAAAATCAAATGATAGTAATAATGATAATGTCAATAATGATGATATAGAAATAATATAGAGGTGATATTTATGAAAAGAGGATTATTTTTTGTAGTAGGGGGAGTAGTTTTATTAGTATCTATTTTCTTACTTTCTTATTATAGTTTTTTATTCTTTAATACTAGAAAACCAAGTGTCGATGTAAATACATTAGAAATAGTTTTGAGTGATGACGGAAAAGTAAATTTGCAAGAACAACAACCATTAAGTGATGATCAAATAAGTAGTGTTGTACCATATAATTTTACAGTAAAAAATAAAGGAAAAACAACTGCTAAATATCAATTATTGATTGAGGATTTTGTTAATGATAAGTCATCTTCATTGTTAAATAGAAAATATTTGAATTATCAATTAAGTTCAAATAATATAGTTTTAAAACAAGATAATTTGAGTAATGTAAAAAACAATATTTTAGATACAGAAATATTGAAACCAAATGAGAAAAAAAACTATGAATTGAGAATTTGGATAGCAGGAAATCAAAATTCTAGTGAATGGATGGGTAAATCTTATAGTTATAATATTTCTGTAAATCCAATTACAGATTAGGGGTTATTTATGAAAAAATTATTGATTGAATATTGTAATATTATAGCTTATTCTATAACAGGAATAGTTTTTGGATTTAGTTTTTTCTTACTATTTATTAATTTTTATCATTATAAAGATGTGAATACAACTTATAAAAAACAGGATAGCGATTTTAAAATAAATCAAATACTAAAAACAAAACTTGAAAAAATAAATGATAACGCTAATAGTTTTAATCCAAATGTATACAAAGGTAGTGAAAATATATATAGTTTATCAAGTATAAAATCAAGACTAAATATTTGTGTTTCTAAAATTAATAATGACGAATTAACTAAAATACTTGACAAAAAAGTAATAGATATAAAAGATGTCTATGATATGCAACAATTTTACCAAATAAATATAGCTAATGAATGTTTAGTAAAACAATTATATGAAGTTTCAACTTTAAGTGATAAATTTCAAATTAGTGGATTAAGTAATGTTTCTCCATTTATGGAAGATAATATAAATAATTTGATAAAATCTTCAGATTATCTTCAAAAAGTTATAAAAAATAATAGTAGTTACTACTTTAGTAGTAATTCAAATAAGATTGATTTATATGATCAAACAAAAGATAGTTATTATGCCTTATTAAATAATTATACAGAAGCAGTAGATTTTATATATGATGTTTCGTTATGGTATAGTGAGGTGAGTAAATAATATGAAAAAAATACTTAATGGAATTTTTATGTTTTTGAAATTTATATTATTAATCTTAGGTTTTGGATTATCTTTCTTTATAGTACTTTCAATGTATAAAAGGGTAGATAAAAATCTAGTTGAATCAATCCCTATATTTACTCCATATATAATTATCTTATTAATATTTTTTATAAATATTA
>JABLTO010053169.1_pt1 | contig 12154 bp, 9 predicted proteins | sample 7160091 | NCBI WGS metagenome assembly JABLTO01 (sample SAMN14651225, study PRJNA627086) | human gut metagenome | isolation source: feces | host: Homo sapiens
AACTGGTAGACGCAGGGGACTTAAAATCCCCCGGAGTTAAACCCGTGCCGGTTCGATTCCGGCTGGCGGCACCAAGAGAAAGCACGGTATCGGCAAGATACGGTGCTTTTTTGTTACAATTTTCAAGCAAGGAAGCATCGTTTCTAACAGATTTCTCACAGAACGAATTTCCGGCTGTTTTTAGACAAATATAAGTTGGCAGGTGTGGTATAATAGATGTAAATACTACACCAGCGGAGAAAGCAACGCGGAGGGCTGAATATGGGCATATACTTAAACCCAAGAAATATTGGATTTCGCCGGAGTTTGAATTCGGAGATCTATGTCGATAAGACTGGCCTGATTGAAAAGATGAATATGGTGCTCGATACGGAGCAGAAATTTATCTGCGTCAGCCGTCCGCGGCGGTTCGGCAAGTCGATGGCGGCGGATATGCTGTCGGCGTATTACAGCTGCGGCGAGGACTCATCGACACTTTTTGAGGGTCTTGCAATCAGCCATGCGCCTTCGTACCGGGAGCACCTGAACCAATACAACGTCGTCAAGGTCAATATGCAGGACTTTCTAAGCATGACGCACAGCGTAGAGGAAATGCTGGCAATGCTCCAGAAGTACATTGCGTTCGACCTGCTCGAAGCGTTTGAGCAGGTGCGCTTCCGTGATGAAAACAACCTCATTCAGGTGATGAAAGACATTTACGCGAAAACAGGGAGTTCGTTCGTCATCTTGATCGACGAATGGGACTGCCTGTTTCGCGAATATCAGCAGGATTCTGCCGCCCAGAAGCAGTATCTGGACTTCCTGCGATCGTGGCTCAAGGACAAGGATTATGTAGCACTCGCTTACATGACGGGTATCCTGCCGATCAAGAAATACGGCTCGCATTCCGCGCTGAATATGTTCTTTGAGTATTCAATGACTGACCCCGGTGAACTGGCACCGTATTTCGGTTTTACCGAGCAGGAGGTCAAGGCACTCTGCGAAAAATATGAGATGAACTTCGAGGAAGCACGGGCATGGTATGACGGCTATGAGCTGATTACTCATCGACGGACGGGCGATATGCATTATGCCATGTACAGTCCGAAATCCGTAGTCGAGGCAATGCTGCGGCACAAGTTCGGCACCTACTGGAACCAGACCGAAACCTATGAAGCGCTCAAAATCTATATCCAGATGGACATGGACGGTCTGAAAGACGCCGTGGTGAAAATGCTGGCAGGGGATTCGGTACGCATCAATACCGGCACGTTTGCCAACGATATGACTACCTTCGCTACCAAAGACGATGTGCTGACTCTGCTTGTCCATCTCGGCTATCTGACCTACGACAGCGAAAACGAAACCGTATCTATCCCGAACAAGGAAGTTTCGCAGGAGTATGTCAACGCGATCAGTACGATGAACTGGCACGGCGTAATGGAATCGGTGCAGGCCTCGCGCAGACTGCTGGAAGCACTGTGGTCAGGGGACGCGGACGCAGTAGCCGAAGGTATCGACCGGGCGCATGAGGAAATTTCGATTCTGCAATATAACGATGAGAATTCGCTCAGCTGCACCATCAATCTGGCGTTCTATTATGCGCGCGAGTATTACACTATCGTGCGTGAACTGCCTGCCGGCAAGGGCTTTGCAGATGTTTGCTTTATCCCGAGAAAGCTGCATCTGGATAAACCAGCGGCGGTAATCGAACTGAAATGGGATAAGAGCGCGTCCGGCGCACTGGCGCAGATCAAGGAGAAGCAGTACGGCAACGCACTGAAAGAATACCAGGGCGATTTGCTGCTCGTAGGCATTAACTACAATAAGGACAGTAAGAAACACGAATGCGTCATTGAACGACTGCGGAAATAAAGAACTGTCAGCCTGCCATGACCGAAATCAAGAAAAAAATAAACCGCTCGACCATAGCGCAGTCGAGCGGTTTTGTTTATCTGTTTTTGCAGTTGTCGCAGCGCTTTTTGCAGCGCTTACCGAATTTCTCGCCGAAAAATTCACGAATCATGCCCCAGCGGCATTTGTGATTTTCGCAGGCGTAGTCATGCAGAGCCTCGAGCGCATGCAGACGCTCTTTGAGCTCGGCGCCTTTGAGGTCCAGCTGATTTTCCTTGATGAGGCGGCGGTTGATGGTGTTAGTGTATATAATGACGCGATCACCCTTGTGCTTGCGGAGTCTGTTGCAGATGATCTCGCGTTTGCGCAGCTCGATAAGGTCGGAGACCTTGCGGCCGCCCAGACCGTGTCCGACCTCGATCACGCGCAGCTCGATGTTATCGCGGGTCACACCGCCGCGGATGACATGCGCGTCCTCGATGCCCAGCTTTTCGAGGATGTATCGCTCGGTGGTTGGCGTAGCTGTCGCCGTGAATGCGCCAACGACCGGAGGCGTCGGGAGGCTCTGTACGAATTCACGAATGCGCAGGTAGTCTTCGCGAAAGCCGGGCCCCTGCTTGCAGATGCAGTGCGCCTCGTCAATCATGATGCCGGCAGGGTCAGCCTGCTGGAGTGCCGTCTGTACCTTGCGGTTCTGCAGCATCTCGGGGGTGACGAACAAGAGCAGCAGCTCGCCCTGCTCGATGCGCGCGAGGACAGATTTTCGCTCGGCCGAGGACTGGAGGCTATTTAGGCAGGCGGCGGCAACGCCTTTGTCCTGAAGCTGGCGAACCTGATCGAGCTCGAGCGCAAGGTGCGGTTCGATGACGATCGTCAGGCGCTCCTGCACCATAGCAAAGCTGGTAAAAATTAATGATTTTCCGGCCGAAGTGGGCATCAGCGTCAGCAGGCTGCGGCCGGTGAGCAGGGTGTTCAGGGCCTCCTCCTGGAAAGGACGCAGGGCATTAATGCCGAGAGTGTGAAGGGCGTTTTCTAATTGCATGTTTCATTTTCTCCTTTTATTAATTTAATATAGTACGGGACTGACGGACCGGCCAAAACGGCTGCACGGCCTCACAGTTTGCACATGCAGTTGAAAGCCGCAAAGCCGCTTCCTGAACCGGTTTTCCTGATTTTTAGGCAGGGTGAAATGTTGCATTTTTGTGGCGTAAAGCGATTATTCGCCTGTTTTACAGCCGTCTGGCAGATAAATCAAGGCGTGGGAGATAGAATCCCGCGAACGACCACGGATGTTCTTCGAGACTGTTTTCATGATGCCGTTCTGAACTAGGTAGCGGCGAAACTCCGTTGAGTCGCCTGCCCGCAGACCAAGCCGCTGCGCCCAGTCGGTCAGGGGGCCGGTATGTTCAGTGACGCCGAACAGCTCGTCGTCGAACTCCTGCGCGATGGCCCAAAGATATGCCTGCTCGTAGCGAACACCGTCGAGGGAAAGCCGCTCGATGTGCGCGCTGATGTACGCAGCCAAATGCTTGGCGCTTTTCATCAGCGACCCGAATGCATTGCGGAGGACAGCGATGTGCTCAGGATTGACGTTCTCGAAGGTCGGCCAGTCCAGGGCGAAAATGGCATTCTCGGCAGGCAGAGCATCGCCGACTATAACCGGCAGAGTGTTCAGCGGGTGCTTGGCGATGCCGCAGGCAAGGAGCTCACAGTGGCGGTTTTGCATCAGACGAGTCAACTCGCGCTGCACCGGTTCCTTGTCGAGTCGAACCAGAACAGGCTGATCGCAAACCTTTTCGAGCGTGGTAATGTCCTTCTTCTCCTGGAGTGTCAACTCCATCAGTCGCAGAGTATTCTGGTCGTGGTTGCGTCCGAAGGCAAAACTTCCCAGCACGTTCCGAAGCATATCGTATTGCAGCTCAGCCGCAGCTTCGTTGTCACTGAAGCGTAGCGCAGGGTAAAAAAACGGTTTAGCATCTTCCTGAAGGAGAGGCATCAACGTCGCCAGTATGGACATGAGGATTGCCCATACAATTGCAGTCGGCGTTTCACGGATGGTCGCTACAATCTGTTCTCTAGAAGGCGCAATGTAGGAACGAGTGTTGCACGCAAGCTGTTCGTTCCAACGGCTGGTGCGATCGATGTAGATCGGCCTCTTGAGGAACTTGCGAGAAGTCAGCTGTCGGGACCACTGCACCATGCTTCGTTCCTTTCCGGACATATTGATGCCGGCAATGCCGATGCCGTTTTCGCTCGATGCCGCTTGCGATAGAGACAAGAATATCCCCTTTTTGTACAGAAATGCCTCTGCTTCATACCGAATCAGGCAATCATCGAGCATGACGATCACATTGGGCGCTGGAAGCGGCAGCATCTCCAAGTAGGTATCTCCATGATCGGACAGACTGCGTTTACCGGCATGCAGTTTTTCCGTATGATTGGTTTTGCTGCGTACAGCGGAGGCCCAGTCAGTAATGAGCTTCCGCTGCTTCTCGGTGAACTGTTCGCCGAGAAAATTCCGCTTGAAGTTCTTCGGGATGGTAAACTGGAACGGTTCGTCACCGAGCATCTGCTGAACCAGTTTTTGGACCCAATTGCGAATCTTCTTAATTTCCTTGGATTTCATAATTATCTTCCTTTCGTTTATAAAAAAGGGAGAGCTTCTCCCTTTTTAGTTGTTTTCGCCCGTCATAAGTGCTGCACTCATGATTTCGAGTGCATGCTCCTTGCTACGGGCATTGACATGCGCATAGCGCGTCGTCGTCAAATACGAGGCATGCCCGAGGTAGCTCTGAATCTCGCGCAGACTGCATCCCTCGTGGAGGAGCAAGGTCGCGCAGGTGTGCCGAAGGTCATGAAAGCGGATTTTCGGCAGGTCACTGTGCGCAATCCGCCAGCGAAAGTGGTCAGACACATACTCGGGCGAGAGCGGCTTGCCATTCGCATCGACGAACACATAGTCTGCGTCTGCGGTTCGGTATCGGCGCTTTGACGCATTTAACCGGGTTCAACAGAGGAGCACCGTTGCGGATTTCCTCGTTGAACACGGACTTGATCAGGGTCAGATGGTGCTGCACCGTATTGGCAGAGAGGCCGTCATCCTGCAATGTTTCGCAGTAATTTTCCAGTACGGTGGGAGACACTTCGTCTGTGGTCAGATCAAGCTGGCGGAAGTACGGGAGCAAGCGTGCAGTAATATGCTGGTAGCCTTCGTAGGTGGAAGGCGCAACTTCTGAACGCTTGCGTACGAGCCACCGCTGCACGACCTCAGTAAACGGAATGTCGCCTACCTCAGCAATCGCCCAGCCTGCCTGCCGGGAACGGCGGTCGTAATCCGCCTGCAACTCCAGCAGCATTTCATCGAGCATCTGCTTGGCGCGGCGCTGATTGCCCTTGACGGGCAGACCGGTGCCGATCCACTTTTGCTTCAGCTTGCCGCTGCTGTCGGGGATGCGGAACACCAGATAATACCGGCCGGCTTTCTGCTGCAGCGTACCGGTCACGAGTGGTTTCTTTCTCTTCATATTCTCCTCCTTTACAAGACGGAAAAGTTGTATTATGATCGATATATGTTAAAAACCGTGCACGATTTGTTTGGCTTTGTGTGAATATAATAGCACGATACACCGATGATTGTCTGTGCGGTTTTTCGGCATTTTGGCTACACACTCACGGGGGAGGTTAAAATTTTGCTAACAATGGACCGAAAAGAAGAACGGCCGCAATCGGAAACGATTACAGCCGTCAAGGATGATATTTTTGAATTTGAACAGCACCGCGGCGTGCGGTACGGATTGGATCAGTTGCATAGCTTTTTTGTCGCATGTGAGCTAATGGATTTGCCATATGATAATCCGTTCTCCTTCTTTGCGAAATTAAACTATTTATTGCACCATCCCGAGAAGTTCACGATTGATGGAAAGCCAGATGCCCTAAAATTGTACCGGTTGGTCATTGAGGGTATTCTGATGCTGTATGCCAGCTACGGCAACACGATATTCGAGTTCGCATCCGTTGCGGACGATACGGTATTTAACCATCTGTGGGAACAGCCGTCTCTGCCTTGGATTGGCGAGGAGCTGGACCGATTTGGCCTGAAAGAACGAGTCTGTGAGTTTGCAGAGCGGGCAGAACGGAGAGATATCTATCGAATATATCGGGAACTTTTGCAGTTTAATGAACATAATACGTATCTCAGTATTCGGAACGGTACGATTCCATTATGTCGAATTACATTTGAAAAAGAGATGAAAGGTACTTTCGTTTCGTCATTGTATCATCTGTTTTTGTCTTATTACGCGGCGGAACATGGACAAACATGTGAGATTAGCGCAGAAGGCACTTTATCCAAAGAAGCACAAGCATTGATGACCTATATGAATGGTTTGATAGCTTTGCGCGAGCTGGAAAGAAAACACATGTCAATTACAAGTGTGCAGCAATTATCCGCTGCGGTGAAGGACTTAGCAAAGTTATCCACACTAAGCCCTGATTTGGAAATGCTGAAATCCGACCAGTCAGAATCAGAGCCTGAACCTTGCCCATCCATATTTTACAAGACAAAGGATTGTCCGGTACCCCGTGTTCCAAACTTGAAAAGTTCCACCAAGCTCTCCATAGCGATAAACCTCTTATCAGCGAACGACTCGGCAGTGTAAAGGCGAAGAATGCAGCGTTGGCTAGCCTCATGGACACAACGGAGCGGTTCTCGCAATCGCAACTGGATCGACTTATACAACAGGTGCGCGAATTATTGCACAGCTATGCCGATAATCCGGTCTTCCGGTTTTTCGAGACAGTATATCACAAACTGGGAACATATCCCATTCTCCTTAGCATAGCACCAATCTATCTGTGGCGACTGCTTGTTCAATACGCTGATCCAATATATAAACAGAAATCGTACATGTTTTCGCAATCTGCAAAACAGGTAGACTTTTCAGTAGTCGCATTTTTGAGTCCGGATTCTCACGCCATGCAGAGTGAAGAACGAACATCCGATAGGCATACAGATAATAAATGCAAACTATATGATCAGCTGGTAAAATTTTTTGAAGAAAATTTTGAAAGTATCAAGACTTCGGATAATCCTGTATCAGAGATCAATAAACCAGTCAGCCAGCACTTTTTGCAAAAGTTTTTGCTAGCCAACTTGTATCTGTACACAGACACAGGCATTACCGGTGCGACCTTAGAAACACGTGTTCCGCTGTATCGTCTGTTCCGTCCGCTATACGATGCGCTGCACTCGATGGATGGTGAGCTGTGGAAACAGATGCCGTCCAATCAGCCGTTGACGGTGACGCTTGAACAAGCGGACGAATTTTATAGCATGAAACGAAGTGATAACGCAGCATTAACTTTCTTGCGTGAGTCGCAAGGGCGGCTGCCGGTCTCGCGCAGGAAGAATCTACCTTTAGGGGTATGCGAGAATATCGTCCGAGAGGCACTGATCAGACAAAACGGAAATCCAATCGGATGCATTGATTCATATATTGTTCAGCACAAAGAACTTTCCGATTTTGCAGGAAAATCTGCGGAAAATCAGGATTTGCTGCGCTTAACAATTTATCGAATGGCCCTAGAGCGAGCTGCACATACACTTTCGAGAGATTTGATGGAATCAAGTATGCAGCTGTTTGATCAGTGGGTCACGAAGGAAGATACCGAACACATGTGGCAGTATTTCTTTGAAGAACACAGAGAGATGTTTGTATGGAAGACTATTGCAGATAAAATCATAATCGGACCGTTAAGAATATATGGACGTGTTTTGTGTCGTATCCAGTCGTTAAATGGTCGATGGCCTCCACCGTCGGAAATTGCAAGAGAAAGCACTTTGTTTGTTATCAGCGAAGGTGCACCGGATATTCATAACAAATACTTGGGCCAACTGCATACACATTTGTTAGAGGCAGTTTATCAGATGCAGCCTTGTTCTGCCGACTCGACAGCGGAATATACAAAAACCGCCTTGCAGGCTATGCAAAGCGGATTTACGGGCGTAGTGCTCCCAGAATATACAGTTTATCATGAAATTGCAGATAATGCGCGAAACGCAGAGGCGATTCATGCAGCGCTGGTTGAACGATACCTGATGCAGTACAAAGGACCAATCCAGCACATGTTTGAAAAATGCGGTGAGGATTTTGCTGTTCTGGCATGCTTCCATTGCAAGGATTTAGAAGATGATACACTCGATGCGCTGAGCGTTGTCAGCTTCTGGTTTGCGCAGGACTGCGTTCACGCAGTTATTATTCGATACGATGACAAACTGACTCATACGGCAGAGCAACGTATTGCGTCCTTGGCAAGCCGCTTGGCGGTGCCGCTGTTCCTGCAATCAGATAATCAGACATACGATAAACAGTGCGCACTGCTTCAAAAGACAGCTATTTTTGGCTTTGAAAGCAGTCTTAGCTAACGCAGGCCAGTGCTTTCTCCAGACGCTGCAAGCTGCGGGCATTCTCGTTGATCTCCGGGTGTATGTAGCGTGACGTAGTGCCGGGATTGGAATGCCCCATATAGGCCTGAATATCCGTTGTATCACAGCCGCGTTGTGCCAGACTGGTTGCGCAGGTATGACGCAGATCGTGGAAACGGATATGACGCAGATGGTTATCCTTTAAGAAGCGGCGAAATTTACTGGACGGACTGAGCGGACCTCCATACCGTCCTTCAAACACTGGGCCGGAAAGACGATGCGGCTGCTTGGCGCGCAGAAGCTGCTCGACTTGCGGATGAAGCGGAAAGGAGCGATAGCTGGACTGCGTTTTCAGTTTATCGCTGCAAACAACACGTCCGCGACCGGCTTCATCATGCACCAGCATGGAATTGTGCCGCACATAGAGCAGCTTATTCTCCCAATCGATGTCGTCCCAGCACAGGCCACACACTTCGCCTCTGCGCAATCCATACAGGAGCGCCAGCAGTACCGGAAGATGCAGATCCGTCCCCTGTAGCGCGGCTAGTAAGCAGCGTTGCTCGTCTGTTGAGTAAGGACGCGGAATATCGCGTTCTACGTGAGGCAGCTGCACACCGCAAATCGGATTGCTGCGATTGAGTCCGCTATGGCAAGCGGCGTCAAATGCTGCCCGCAGCAGTACGAAATGCGCCTGTATGGTTCGAGAGGAATAACCATAGGCAAGCATGGCATCGCGATATTCCTCCAGTGCCAGTGGTGATACAGAATACAGTGTTAATCCTTTTTCATCAAAGAATTGGCAGGCGTGATGAACGATGATTGCGTAGCGGTCATAAGTTTGCTCTGCAATTGATTCACAGCGTTCTGACAGCCAGTGGTTTAACCAGGTGGATACAGGCTGATAGCGCATGTCGGGCGAAAGATCCCATTTTTCGCACAACGCATCCATGCGGTTAAGTTCGTACAACTCGGACAGCATACGGCGGCGAGCCAGCTCCGCTTTCTGCAGCGGCTGATCAGTTGATATAGCGGTACTCATCTGATAGCGGATCGGTTGGCCGTTCTCGGTATATTTTACAAGAAGATGCCAGTATCCTTTTACACGCAATACGCTGACTATAATGTTGGTTTTCATGGCGGTTTCCTCCTTTAACAGTGTATTTACAGGATACTGGAATCCTCACTTTTTCACGACGCAGTTATTGCCAGAAATGGCTACACACTTTTCTATTTATGAACTTGAGCGTAAAAGTGCGTCCGCTTCACGCCAGTGCGCCGCATAGCTTCCTTTGCGGTGATTTGCCCAGAGCGCCAGAGCGCAACCACTTCGTCCCAGTTGTTGGGGAGGATGGCGGCAGGTCGGCCAAGGTGTTTCCCTTTGGCTTTCGCGGCGGCGATGCCTTCGCGCTGACGCTGGCGAATGGTCAAGCGTTCCTGCTCGGCAATCGTGCCGAGGACTTCAATCAGGATATTGTTCACCATCTCAAAAACCCATTCCTGACTGGATGGCAGATCCATCATTGTGGTCGGAAGGTCGATCACCTTGAGATGGATGTTGTTCTGCTTGAACCATTGCAGTTCGCTGTGAATGTCGGCCTTGCTGCGGCTGAGCCGGTCGAGCGACTTTACGACAAGCGTATCGCCGGAGCGCAGCATAGCAGACTTGAGCGCCTGATAGCCGGGACGGTCAAGGTTTTTGCCGGACTCCTTATCCGTGATGATTTCTCGATCATCTGCGCCGAGCGCGCGAAAGGCCTCCAGCTGACGATCAAGGTTTTGCTCGCGCGTGGAAACGCGAGCGTAGTAGAATGTTTTGTGCACCATATCACCTCAAAAAAGTGTCCGGAAAGGTCTTGCGCTTTCCGGACATATTCATTTGTTGCAGATAGACCTTTTCGGACAGATTTGCGCGATGTATTTGCACTGTCCGGAAAGGTACACCTTGTTGAATACTCAGTCGTCGTCTGACAGCAGATCAGCCAGCAGGCCGATGACCGTCATCACACCGAGGACAATCTTCGCGGCATCCATGAAATCACCTCCAATCAGTACGCATATAGCAGTTCACCGGTCATTTCGTGCAGGAGCGCTGGGTCATACAGCATTTCCTCGATTTCCTCCTCAGAACAACCGTAGTCGAGCAGTGCCTGCACTTCTTCGATCGAAACACCGAATGCTTTTGCAACGCTGAATAAGTCATCATAGTTCGCGGGCGTCTCTAAGCAGTAGTCGCGGTAATATGGAGAATAACGCCGCCACCAGTGCTCAAAAGATGTTTTCGGCGTGAATGCGCCATAGGTTATACGTCCGATGCGGTCGATTTTCAGAATTTCACCCTCCTTCGGCTCCAGAATGTCAGTTGGCGCCTTTAACCGCAGCTTCTTGATAGCCTTGCACAGGATTTCCTGCGTGGAGGCATAAATCAGAAAGCCATCATAGAACATCACACAGAGCGGATTATCTCCGACTACGAACCAGATAGAATTGTCCTTATCCAGTACCGTAAACACAAATGAACCTTCGACCGCTTCAGCCATCGTTTTCAGGCTGTCAAAGTCGAGGGCTTTGTTTTTCTCTAAAAGTTGCACGGCAACGTAGCTGTCCGTTTCGACGCTCGTCATCGGTAGATTTTCTTCCGTGCGTAACTCTTTATCGTTCCAGAGAACGCCGTTATGCGCGAGAGCAAAGCTATTTCCGTCAACGTGACCAAGGAACGGATGGTTATTCTGATTAAACTGCGCGTTGCCCTGAGTCGTCATGCGAGTGTGACCCATCACGACATTTACACCGTGCGGAATATGGATTTTCATCTTACGAGCGGGAAGGGGACGCTTATAAATCCGCAGACGGTCGTTAAAGTTGTAGGCAATGCCGGTCGCGTCCGTGCCGCGAACTTGACACTCACGCGCTAACGTATTCAAAATTTTATTCTTCGTGTGGGTGCTGAGGCACTCCTTAAAATCAATTAAGCCGAAAAGACTGCACATATTACTCCTCCCCCGAAGTGTTTACGGGTTCATTTACATAAAGGCGGCGCTCCTTGAGATACTGGATAAGTTCTGGTTCGGTGATGTCATCGAGAAAATCGAACCAGCTCATGTCTTGCACCTGACTGTCGGACATAGCAACAGCCACCTCGACCAGATGATTTACCATCTGCAAGGTGGCTTTGAGGGTATTCAGCTTGAGCGTGCCGCGGAACATACGGATTTCAACCGTGTCCGAATTCGTAAGGTTGACCGCCGTATATCGCCCCGCGCAGGAATTCTTTGCGTGGTTTATCTGCTCGGACGGGGTGAGCCGGATACCGTACCGCGCCGCCCAGCGATTCATCTGCGACTGTGTACGGCGGCTGAACCGCAGCAATTCTGCCCAGAATTTCTCGACGAAATACAGTAAACGGGCAATCGCGGCCTCCTGCTGTTCGTAGGTGCAGCCGAACGCCAAGCGGGAGATGTGAACATGAAGGCCGCACGTGCCTGCCGCATGGCTCAAATATCCCATGCTCTGCGCCTTGCGAAGGACTTCCGCCCACGGCATTTCATTCAAATGGTACTCGAGTGTCATCGGATGAGTGACAAGCTCGAGGCCCTCATCCAGACTGCCGTCCGTCTTGATGTAGAGATTTTCTGCATCCTTGTTCGCGATGTCGAGCAGCTTTTGTGCATTGCTGTTTACCGTACCGCCGTCGTCGATTTCGAGTTCAACGCCGAAATGGCGAAGGCCCTTGCCGTGAAACACAAGATCAGGCGTATAGCTGTATTCGTGAATAACCTCGCAGTGTTCGTCCCAGCACGACGCGCAGTAAGCGTTATCGTCGCCGTCCCAGTACGCGCGGTCGCGATGAATAATGCGGCCGCAATCATCGCAGCGCACGTAATACTCATCGAAGCAGTG
>JABLTO010060985.1_pt1 | contig 12154 bp, 5 predicted proteins | sample 7160091 | NCBI WGS metagenome assembly JABLTO01 (sample SAMN14651225, study PRJNA627086) | human gut metagenome | isolation source: feces | host: Homo sapiens
CGCAGAGGAGGTTTTTGCATGAAAAGGAGAAATAACCGTTTCCTCGCCGGCACTCTCGCCGGTCTGATGATGCTCACCATGCTGCCCGTGACCGCACTCGCGGCCGCAGATGGCACAGCGGAGAATGGCGCACCCGTTTCCGGAATGTCGGATAGCAGCACTGCAAATGCGGTGAATAACGACAAGGACAGCCAGAATTCTGGAAACAGCGGCGCCCCCACCCCGTCTGCCGAGAAAAGCAACGAAAATACGGGCAATAACAGCACGGATAAAAAAGCCGAGTCGAATGACAGTACGGACAAGCAGGGCGACAGCAGCTCCAATACGGGGGAAAACTCCGACAGTAATCCTTCTGTCAACAACAACGGCGAAGGCGGCGAGAACAGCTCGAAAACCGGCGGCAGCTCCGCTACGGAGAGCGAAACCGGCGGCGAACAGGGCGGTGCAGGCAATTCCGAGAACGGCAACAAGCCTGACTCGGCTCCGGCAGAAACGTTTACCGCGAAAATCGGCGATACGAAGTATGAGACGCTGGATGCAGCAATCAACGCTGCACAGGACGGCGCTACGATTGAGATTGGTGAGAATTGCACGCTGACCGTTGGCACGATTGAAAAAGCTGTTGTTATCAATGGTAACAGCAACACCATTACCATTCCCGAGCAGGGTACTGAAAATCATGCGCTCAATATCAATGCTTCGCTGACGTTTAATAAGGCAAACGTAGTCTTTACCAACGATATTGATAATGTCAACCAGTGGTCTGTTACCATGAACAGCGACGGCGTGCTGACACTGGACAAAAGCAGCACCTGCACCATCGAAACCCACGGTATTTATGCGAATGCCAATGCTGTCATCAATGTAAAAGGCGGCTCTGAGCTGACCATTCGGAACACAACCTATACGGCAATGATGGCAGAAAATTACGCACTTCTGAACATCGAAAACGACTCTCATCTTCTGATTGAAAAGTCTGCAATCAACGGCATGACTCGTTTTATTACGACCGTCACTGATTCGACTCTCCGTGTTCTGAACTGCGCCAATCAGGGTCTGGTTAGATGCCCGTTGACGCTTGATGGTTCTTCGGCAGAAATCAGCGGCAACGATTACGGTATTTCCGGTTACAACAAGACCGATGTGCTGACGATGAAAAACCGTTCTTCTCTGACGATGGAGGACAATAACTCTGCCGGTATCTTCCTCTACGGCGGCAATATCGACGTACAGGACGGCACGACACTCACTATCACCGGCACGGGCAAAGATCTGGATAATACCGATGATCGTTCCGTCGGCGCTCTCGCCGTATATTATTACTACAATACCTATACCGCAAACGTCACCTTTGCTGACGGTGCATCGGTAAACCTGGTCGACAACGCCGTTTCCGCTATCAACAACGACGGTACGCTCTACATCGGCAAGGGTACAACTATCACAAACAACGGCAGCAAGGCTCTGTACGGCGGCGGTATTCAGAACCGCGGTGATATTACCATTGCCCCCGATGCCAAGGTATACAACAACCGCGCTAGCGTTGCTGGTGATGACATCTACAACACTACCGGCGAAGGCATGGACAGAGACAAAAACACCGTAACCTACACCGGCTCCCTCACCCTTTCCCCTGTCGGCGAAAACTGGGTACTTGACGACTGCAACGACCCGATCGTCGGTTGGTATCAGGACGGCTCGGAAATGCTGACGGATACCGCCCGCAAGCGCTGGAACGGTGACGCTGCGGACGAAAATTACTACGCAGACGAATATATGGTCGGTAAAGAGGCCGTTTCCGATGCGCTCGCGCTCAAGGCCGCGCACGGCAAATTCTGCAATGTCACCTATGAAGTAACGGGCGATATCCCGTCCGACGCAGGCAATCCCCCGGCTTCTGCCAAGGTCAAGATGGGCGGCAGCTACACGGTCGCGCCCGCACAGACCACCTCGCAGAGCCGCTACACCTTCAGCGGCTGGCGCGCAGACGGCATCGGAGATATTGTAACCTCTCTCGAGAACCTCCAGCAGGACGTCAAGCTCGTCGGCGTATGGTCCTACCGCTCCGGCGGCGGCTCCGGCGGTGGCGGCGGCCGCAAGCCGACTGTCGACATCCCGGATGACGTACCGACCGGTCTGAACGGTGACGATCACTTTGCGTATATCGTCGGCTACCCGGACGGCAACGTAAAGCCGGGCAGCAGCATCACCCGCGCTGAGGTCGCGACCATCTTCTTCCGTCTGCTGACCGAGGACGTCCGCACCGCAAACTCCACCCAGGCCAACAGCCTGTCCGACGTTTCGCGCGGTCAGTGGTTCAACCACGCGATCTCCACGCTCTCGTCGATGGGCATCGTAAAGGGCAACCCTGACGGCACCTTCGACCCGGATGCACCGATCACCCGTGCGGAATTCGCAGCTATTGCAGCTCGTTTCGACGACAAAAATACGAACGCCACCTCGAATTTCTCGGATATCGCTTCTCACTGGGCGAAGGACGAGATCGGCGTTGCCGCAAACAAGGGCTGGATCAACGGCTATCCTGACAGCACCTTCCGCCCCGATCAGTATATCACCCGCGCCGAGGCGATGACGCTCGTCAACCGCGTACTCAACCGCCTGCCCGAAAAGAGCGAGGATCTGCTCGATGACATGATCAAGTGGCCGGATAATGCGGATGCGTCCGTCTGGTACTATCTCGCCGTGCAGGAGGCTACCAACAGCCACGATTACTCGGACAAGAGCGACGCCGACAAGTACGAAAAGTGGACCAAGATCCGCGACGCACGCGACTGGACGCTGCTCGAGAAGTAAATTTAACAACAGGCATTCGGTAAACCGCGAACCATATCTTTCATTCTGCAAGTATCGTTTTACCGGGCACAGCAGGGGCAGGAAGTCATTCCTGTCCCTGCACTTTTTACCATTTCTATTGACAAACTGTCGGTCTGCCACTACTATAAAATTATATGAGTAGAATCAAGGATGTGTACTTATGACGATATTAGTGACCGGCGGCGCAGGCTATGTCGGCTCGCACACAGTGCGAGCAATGCTCGAGGCCGGCTATCAGGTAGTCGTGGCCGACAACCTCAGCACCGGCTTCCGCGCAGCCGTACCGGCGGCCTGCCGATTTTATGAGGGCGACATTCGCGACGCAGCCTTTCTCGCCCGCCTGTTCGAACAGGAGAACATCGACGGCATAATTCATTTTGCAGCGTTCTCGCAGGTCGGCGAGAGCGGCAAACTGCCGCTGCGCTACTATGACAACAACGTCAGCGGCACGCGCGTACTGCTCGAGCAGATGACCGCGCATGACGTCGGAACGATCGTTTTTTCCTCCTCCGCAGCGGTCTACGGCGAACCCGAACAGATTCCCATTGAGGAAACTGCCGCTCTCAATCCGACTAACTGCTACGGCGAGACCAAGCGCGTCATGGAGCGCATGATGTGCTGGACGGCGGCTGCGACCGGCCTGCGGTACGCCGCGCTGCGGTATTTCAATGCCTGCGGCGCGCATCCGGACGGTTCGCTCGGCGAAGCGCATTTCCCCGAAACCCACCTCATTCCGCTGGTCCTGCAGGTCGCAAACGGACAGCGCAGCGAGATCTCGGTGTTCGGCTCGGACTACCCAACGCCCGACGGCACCTGTATCCGCGACTACGTCCATGTGTGCGATCTGGCACAGGCGCATATTCTTGCGCTCGAATACCTGCTGCGCGGCGGCGAAAGCACCGCCTTCAACCTCGGCAGCGGACAGGGTTTTTCCGTACGCGAGGTGATCGAGGAGGCGCGCCGCGTTACCGGTCATGCAATCCCTGCCGTGGAAAAGGCGCGCCGCAGCGGCGACCCGGCGCGGCTCGTTGCGTCCTCGGAGAAGGCGCAGAGCACACTCGGCTGGCAGCCGCGCTACAGCGCACTCAGCACCATCCTGCAAACCGCATGGAACTGGCACCGCAGCCATCCGATGGGATTTTAAAGCTGTCGAAAAAACTTCATTTCTGTGCGCGCTGAAGCGTAAAAAGGTCATCCTTTTTCAAGGATGACCTTTCTTTTTTACTGTTTGTTCCACGTTACATGAGAGACCGTCGTGCCGGCCCTGACATGCAGCGCGATCGTTACCGGCTCATCACTGTCGCCGAGGCGGTCCGCCTCGATGACAGCCTTGCCGGAAGCATCTAGCGTCACTGCCGCGCCGTCTACGTCTGCCTCCGCAACGCCGCCAAGGTCGCTGCTCTCGACAGCGAGCTCATAGCTGCCTTCGTTCTTGAGCACGGTCGAGAACACGACTGTGCTGTCCGAGTCCGCAGTGAATGCACCGCCGTTCCACGTTACGCTGCCTTCCTGCACCTCCGCGCAGTCCGGCACGCCGTTTCCGTCCGCATCCGGCAGATAAGCCGTATCCAGACCGAGCGAGGAGAAAATGGTGAGCGCGTCGACGAAATCATACGGGTCGAGCGCGTCTGCCGCAAGCAGCTTGTTAAGGAACGCATTGTTCTCCGCCGTCAACAGCACATCATCAAGCTGGTCCGCGTTGACCTGGCACAGCGTCTCGTAGCCCTTGACCATGCGGTTCAGATAGGTATCATCCTGGAGCCACTGCGCCGCGCCGATGCTGCCGCCGACCGGATCGATCATCTGCTCGTACAGGCTGAACATCTTCTGCCATACCTCAGCGTTTGCACGCGTGTATTTCGCGCCGCGGTCGAGCGCATCGAGCGCCTTGGTGTAGTCGCCCACACCGGCGTAATACTGCGCAAGCGGAATGGCGATGGCGTTGGAGTCCACGCGGGACAGATCGGCCGCATAGCGGTCGGCTACGCCCTCCTCATTGCCGCCCGAGATCAGATACGACAGCTTGTAGTCGTTAGTCTCGAACAGGTCGATGGACGCGCACTGCTTGAGATCATCGAGCGTCAGCTCGTCGCTCGAGAACTTGCTCTGCGCGATCAGATTGAGGCCGATGAGCACGATAAAGACAGCGGAAACCGCCGTGATCGGCCAGCGGACCGCGCCGCCCTTGCTCTTGTTCGGCACATTCAGCCGCAGGCTGTCGCCGCAGTGCAGCGTCACAAGTGCGAGCACCGCGAAGAACGTCGGTACGCAGCAGCCGACCGACCATGTAACGTCGCTGATAGCCTGACCGAACATCTGAAGCACGCACGCGCCGAGCAGCATGACGATAAGCGGCTTCTCCTTGCGGCTCTTGACGAGCGCCCAGATCGAGGTGCCGAGCATCGCAAGGAAGGCCGCCAGACCGAGAATACCGAGGTCGCACAGCGACTCAACATAGTGGTTATGGGCGTATTTAGTCTCGTAATAGTAATCCTGCACCGAAACGACACCGTTTTCAAAGCCGCCGAGGCCGCGGCCGATGACCGGCGAGGTCTTCCAGAGCTTGATAGCGTCCTGGCGGTAAACACCGCGCTGTACGACGTTGCCGTTTGCGGTGAGGTCCTGAATACGGTCCGCGATGAAAGCGGGCAGCAGCTTGTAGCCAAGCTTTACGCTGCCGTCCTTCGCGCCGGTGTAAGCCGCCTCGTTCAGCGTCGCGCCCTGTTCGCCGCCGAAGTAGAAGAACACGAGCTTGCTGTCCTCCGGCACGGTGAAGGTCACCGGAGCATCTGCCGAGCCGCTGGCAAGGTCGGTTTCGTTGTTCTGAACCAGATTGTTGGTGTTTTTATAGGTGACGCGCACCGAGGTCGAGCCGTCCGCCTGCATGGAGAGCGAATAGTCGCCTGCCGGCAGGGAAATCGCACGGCGGAACTCCCCCTCCGTGCCAAAGGTGTACGAGCCGGTGACATTCAACGCCGCAACCAGGTAGACAACAGCGATCACAGCAACCGCCGCGACCAAACCGATGAGCAGTTTTCCCTTGTCGGCAAGGCGCGCGACAAGCTTCTCGCGCACAAAAATCTCCAGCACGCACGCCGCGGCGCAGCCGACGATCAGCATGATCATCGGCAGGAACGAGCCGGTCACATCATCACCGAAGCCCTTGACCGAAACTGCGCCGACGATCAGCGCAACGACTGCCGTCTGAACGAGCAGCAGGAACAGATCCATGCGCGTTTCTGCCGGACTCAGTACCAGCATCGCAAGGCACGCCACGACAAACACGCCGAGCGAACCCATCGAGAACGCGAGCAGATAGGAGACTGCGTTGACCATCAGCAGGATGGTGCACAGGATCTTCTGGCTGCGGCTCGCCGCCGTGATGACGAGCCAGATAGACAACAGGCACGCGATCGACATCAGGCCGGCGTAGGTATTCGGGTTGCCGAAAATGGTGTTCAGACGGGAGTAAAAGTAGCCGCCGGTGTTGCCGTAGCCTGCGCCGATCGTCTCCATGATGACGCGCACCGGGCGCATCAGCAGATTGCAGGAGGCTGCGTCGATGGACAGCAGACCGACCGGAGCCGCCGCGGCAGCGATCGTGGCCGCTGCTCGGCGGAAGGCGGTCCTGCCGTCATTCGAAAACAGAACGATGCACAGATAGACCGCAAAAGCCGCAAGAAAGACCGCAAATTCTGCGATCGCGAACTTGCGCGAGCGCGCATACAGCGTGGATACGCCCGACAGCAGCATGTACGCAAACAGCGCAAACGCCGGCGGCGTCAGCAGACGCTTTACCTTGTCCTTGCCTGCAAACAGCATCATGAACAGCGTACCGACCGTGCAGAGCACGCCGACCACCTTCTGCGTGAAATAGCTGCCGTTATTGTCGAAGCAGGTGATGATCCACAGCGCAATCGCCGCCATGGTGTACAGGCCCCAACGGGCGCTGCTCGGCGCGGCGGGCTTTGCCTGAACGCCTCCCTTCGCCTGTCCGTTTTTGGACTGAGCCGGTTTTTGTTTCATCAGTTTTCCTCCTCAGATGCCGCGCGTCCCGTTTTTCCGGTCAGCGCATCATAATATAATGTGGTCAGCGCGGGAAACACGGTATCCAGACCGTATTTCTGCACGCTTTTTTCCGCTTTTTCGCTCATCATGCGGCGTACCGCCGGCTCACTTGCGACCCGAATCGCGCGGCAGAACGCCTGCCGGTCGTCATAGGGATACAGCTCGCCGTTCTCGCCGGGGCGAACCAGATCCTCATGCCCCTTGACGTTCGTCAGCACCGCCGGAAGGCCGCACGCCATCGCCTCCATGACGTTGAACGGCAGGCCCTCGCTTCGGCTCGACGAGACACAGACATCGGACGCGCGATAGTAGTCCTCGATATTCGACACGAAGCCGGGAAACCGCACGCGCTCGCGCACTCCAAGCCGGTCTGCCAGCGCCTTGCATTTGTCGAGCGCCGCACCCCGTCCGGGCAGCAGCAGCACAACGCGCTCGGGCAGCTCCGCCATCGCCTCGATGAGCATGGACTGATGCTTGCGGCCGGAAAACTCCGCCGCGTAGACGAGCACGAGCTGATCGTCCCTCAGCGAAAGCTGACGGCGCAGCCAGGTGCGCTCGGGCGCGGACGGGCGGCTGAACCGCGCAAGATCGATGCCCATGCCGTCCGTCGGCACGATATGCCGTCCCAGGCGATACTGCCGCGCGATACGCTCATCCTGACGGTTCATGGTCAGCAGCCAGTCGGTCACTGGCGCGGTCATGCGCTCCGCCGCAAGCAGAATCTCGCGCTTCAGCGGCGGCGTATCGCGGTCGAACAGGTAGCCGTGCACGGTATTCATCACGATTGGCCTCTGCTTTCCGCAGGTCATCACCGCAAGCCGGGTGAAGAACGCCGCGAGCGAGGTATGCACGCTGATCATGTCGTACTTCTCCTCGCGCAGGACGCGGCGCAGCTGTATCACTGCGGCGAAATTGCGCGGCGAGAACATGCTCTTCTCGAACGAGACCGGGATATACCGCGAAACGCCCGGCAGCTCGGCCGTACTGCCGCCTGCCGCCGCGTGCACCGCTGCGCCTTGCTGCGCCAGCCACGCCAGATATGGCTTGTGAAAAGATGCCAGATGTCCGAATGTCGAGGCAACATACAGCACCTTTCTGCTGTTTTTCAAACTCTATCTCACCACCATCAATAAAAAAGCGCAGGCAACTGCACCTGCGGCCAAAAAACAACGTCGTTTTCCGCAGTCTGTCCGCCAGCCGCGGTCTGCGAAACTTTTCCATATTACTCTAAAAATTTTACCCCAGAGCATAGTTCTTGTCAAGGAGATGATGGAATTTTCCTGCCATTTATGGTAGAATAAATTATAAATTTAAGTATTTCAGGAGGCTGCAAGTTTGATTAAGGAAAATCAGCGCGCGCTCAACCAGATCAACGGTCTGACGGACGCGCTTATACTTTTCCCCTGCATGGCGTTTGCCTATTTTATCCGCTTCGATCTGTTCCACGGGATCCCCGGGCACGTCGGGCTGTCGTACTACATGACGACTATATTGTGCATGGCGCCGCTGTTCTGGCTGATGTATGGACTGATGGGACTTTACGACTCGTTCCGCTCGAAGAATTTCCTGCGCGAGTTCAGTCTGCTGCTGCGCAGCAACGTCATCCTGTTCGGCGTGCTGCTGGCGTTTCTGTTCGTCTGCAAGCAGTTTCACCTGTCCCGGTGGACGCTGTTCATCTTTTTCCTCCTCGCGACCGTTTCCGTCGCGGTCAAGCGATGGATGCTGCGGCGCGTGCTGCGCCGGTTCCGCGAGCACGGCTACAACCTCAAGCACGTTCTTCTCGTCGGCTGCGGCGAGCAGGCGCAGGCGTACTGCCGCGCGGTACAGGCCGACCGCACGCTCGGCTTCTGCATCGACCACTATCTCGCGCCGCGCGACTGCCTGCCGGGCATATCCTACCTCGGCACCTACGACGCGATCGCGAACGTTCTCGACCGGCAGAACCCCGACGAAGTCGTCATCGCGCTCGAGGCGAACGAATACACCTACTTACAGGGCATCATCGCGAGCAGCGAGAAAAACGGCGTCAAGGTATCCCTCATCCCGTTCTACAACAAATTCATGCCCTCGCGCCCGGCGATCGACGAGATCGGCGACGTTTCGCTCGTCAATCTGCGCCACATTCCACTCGACAACATCGGCAACGCTTTCCTCAAGCGCGCCATGGATATCATCGGGTCGCTGATACTGATCATCTGCACCTCGCCGCTCATGCTGTTTGCGGCGGTCGGCGTCAAGCTGTCCTCGCCCGGCCCCATCCTGTTCAAGCAGGAGCGCGTCGGACTGAATAAAAAGCCGTTTTATATGTACAAATTCCGCTCCATGCGCGTAAACGACCGGCAGACGACCGGCTGGAGCACCAACTCCGACCCGCGCAAGACGAAATTCGGCTCGTTCATCCGCAAATTCTCCATCGACGAGCTGCCGCAGTTCTTCAACGTCCTCAAGGGCGACATGAGTCTCGTCGGGCCGCGCCCCGAGCTCCCCTTTTTCGTCAACCGGTTCAAGGAGAGCATCCCCCTGTACATGGTCAAGCATCAGGTCCGCCCGGGCATCACCGGCTGGGCGCAGGTCAACGGCTTCCGCGGCGACACGTCCATACAGGGACGCATCGAGCACGATATTTACTATATCGAGAACTGGACGCTGCTGTTTGACATCAAAATCCTGTTTATGACGGTCTTCAAGTTCAGCAATAACGAAACCCTCGGCAAGTAAGCCGGGGGTTTTGCTTTGGGTCGGTAGAGGGCATAAGAAAACCCCCGAGGTTTCCCTCGGGGGTCTTGCTTAGCTTAGTAAATCCAAGGACTTTTCAGTCGGTAGATTACTGCGGAAGCTTAACCTGGTCAGCAATGAAGCCGCTGTCCAGCTCGCCAGTGGTGTCGATAACGATGATGTTCTTGCCGTTAGCGCCCTGGTAAATTACAGCGTTAGCTGCATAAACGTCGCCCTTGAGCGGAGCGTAATCGGACAGATCCATGTTAGCGGACAGCTGAGTGCCAGCGTCCTTCTTGCCATCATCTGCAGTGTTGACGAACAGGATGATGGCATCATCATCGGTGTCAACAGTCAGGTCGGTGGTAGCTGCGTTCTTAGCAACAGTGGTGTCCTTGCCAGTGGTGTATACGTAGTATACGGTGCCAACCTTGTCGGTGCCGTAGTCGCCGCCGAGGATAGCAGCCATCTTCCAAGCCTTGTTGTTGTCGCCTGCGCCGTAAACGTTATCAATGGAGATTTCGGTCTTAGCGCCGTTAGCGGTCTCAACAGTGCCGTCGATGGAGTACTCGATTACGTTGCCGGTAGAAACGTTCTTGCCGTCGTCGCTCCACAGCTCAACAGTCTCAGAACCGTTCCAAGCGTAGTATACTTCGTACTTGTCCTCGTCAACATTGGAGCCAGCCTCTACGGTGTAAACGTAAGCGTAGTTTACGTCGGAGCCGCCGGAGATGTTCTGAGTGCCACGGTCAACATATACAACCTTAGCGTACGGAACGCCATTGGTGTTGTCAGCCAGTACGGTAGATGCGAACGTGGAGGTATCCTTCCAGTTCTTCAGTTCCTTACCAGTGATAACCTTGAAGCTATCGGTCTTGTAACGAACGAATACGGTTGCGCTATCGTCGATAGCCTTAACAGTGGTTGCAACGAAACGCTTGTTCTTGACAGTGTTCTTATCATCCTTAGATGCTTCGAACTTGTCGTAACCGGCCTTCTCAGAATCGCTCATAACGGTCAGCTTGTACTCGGAACCGGACTTGGTGTAGGAAACGAGCAGAGCCTTGTCAGAAGCGGTACCGTCAAATTCAGCCTTAGCGATGATCTTGTCAGTTACAGCCTTCTCAACAGTCTTGCCGTTGATAGCTTCGGACTTCTTCAGAGTGATCTTCTCCTCAGAGCCGTCAGCCTTCAGCAGAGTGCCCTCGTAACGGTTGCCGGACTTGTACAGCTCGGTCAGCAGGCCGATGTCCTTAGCCTCAGCATTCGCGTCGTCGAGGTACAGGCAGAAGTCGCCCTTAACAACGATAGCAACGGTGTCGTTCAGGGTCATCTTCTTGGTGTCGTCGGTGGAAACGCCAGCCATCTCATAGGTCTTGCCATCGATGGTGATCTTGTAGCTGTCCTTCGTGGTAGCACCCTTGGTGGTGGTGATCTTGCCGGAAACAACGTCCAGCTTGGTTACGCCGATGTTGCCGTCAGAGGTGTTAACAGCTGCGGTAACTGCTACGTAGTCGTCCTTCTTCAGGTCGGACGGATAGGTAGCGTCGTCAGCCTCGAGCTTGGTAGCGAAAGTACCCTTGCCGTTGATGCCTGCAACATTGTTTGCCTTGTAGGAAACGTTGATGTAGTCAGAACCAACAGAAGTTACCTGACCAACTGCGAAAGCTGCAACGTTCATACGGCTTACCTTGCCGCTGTCATTGTTGGAGATAGCGGTTGCGTCGTATGCCTTAACGATGCCCTTCTGAGCGTCAGCCCAGGTTGCAACGTCGGTAGCCTTTGCGTCTTCATCGTTAACGTATACAGCGCTCTTGGTAGCCAGAGAGTACTTCTTGCCGTCGTACTTCAGCTTGCCGCCGTCCTCGCCGAAGTCGCCTACAACGCCAGTCAGAACGGTGTTGGAGTCGGTCAGAGCGAAGATGCCGTAAACCTTGTCGGTCTCCTTGTAGAGAACCTTAACCTTCTGGTTCTTCAGGGAGTAGAAGTCCTTAGCAATCTTGGAGAAGTTCTGCTCGTCGATGATATTCTTGCCGGACAGAGCGGTGCCGTCCTTCTTGGTGATGTTCTCAACGGTAGCGTTGTAGGTGTCCTTGCCGTCTTCCTTCTGGAAGTAGGTCAGGATGCCTTCAACAGAGTGCAGACCCATGTACTTCTCACCGATGGTCGGGTTGTCGCCGTTGCCATAGTTGTTGGTGGTGTAAGCATCGTCACGCCATACAACGGTGGGAGCATCGATTGCATTGTAGATCAGCTGTGCAGCGTACTGACGCGGGCACGGACCGGTGAAGGAAGTGTTAACATCCTCGAGCAGGCCGTTCTCGTCAGCCAGAGCGTTGGTCTTGGAAGCCCAAGTGGTGCCTACCAGACCAGCCTTCTTAGCATCGTAGCCGAGGGTTACGAGCAGCATCTTAGCAGCTTCCTGAGCGGTTACGGTCTGGTCCGGTGCAAACTTGGTTGCAGACTGACCAGCGATGATGCCCAGGGACTGGCAGTACTTGACGTAGCCGCGAGCCCAGTGGCCCTTGATGTCAGC
>JABLTO010147459.1_pt1 | contig 12148 bp, 7 predicted proteins | sample 7160091 | NCBI WGS metagenome assembly JABLTO01 (sample SAMN14651225, study PRJNA627086) | human gut metagenome | isolation source: feces | host: Homo sapiens
AATTTCACTTCCAAACCGAATGTATAAGTTCTCATCGGAGGAGTATCCCAACTAGGTGATGAACCCGATTCGGGGTCAATATAATCGTATGCCGCCCAAGTTAACAGGTTATTGCCCGATGCATACAGGCGTATATTGTCTATACCCACTTTCCGAGTCCATGTCTTCGGCAGTGTAAAACCGAAAGTTAGATTCTTCAGACGAACATAATCTCCACTGTATAAACGACGTGTGGTAGCATAATCAGTCATGGAAATTGATCTACCGACTACAAAACGTTCAATACTCGTTTCATCCCCTTCCTTCTGCCAGCGTTTCCGGTAATAAATAGGAATATTCAGTGTTCCGTCGCCACCGTGTTCCAGTTTGCCTGCCGCGCCGTCATAGTTCCATGCCCCAAAAGAGAAATTCACATTAAAATTCAGATCAAACCACTTATAAGAGATGCTGTTACCCAGTCCACCGGTGATAGTAGGATCGGCACATTGCAGTATCACTTTTTCCGCACTACGCGGATCTTTAGTAGTTTCTTTGTTCAGATTTCCATTTTCATCCGTCGTATTCTTATAGAACATCGGTTCACCGTCTACCGGGTCGATGCCTGCAAATTCAATCATATAATAGGTAGAATAGGGCAAACCTACCTTATGAATAGATGTTCCGCTGGTTACTTGTTTCAAATCTCCGTCCAACTTCAGGATTTTATTGGCATTATGTCCCAGATTCAAACTAGTGCTCCAACGAAAATCTTTTGTCTCGATATTAGTTGAACGAATTTCCAATTCATATCCCTTGTTTTGTAATTTGCCTATGTTGGCAAGATAACTTGAGAAACCTGTTGCAAGAGATAATGGCCGGCTGTAAAGCAGATTTTTCGTTGTACGAACGTAATATTCAAATGTAACATTCAGTCTGTTGTCGAAGAATCCCAAGTCGATACCGGAGTTGAAGTTGTAGTTGGTTTCCCAAGTCAGTTCCTTGTTTTCCAGTTGCGACTGCGTGATACCCGGATTATCGTTATAATTACTAGTCAGACTGCTCAATCCCATATATCCATAATAAGAAGACGGCAGAGTTCCGTTCACACCGTAAGAAACTCTAAGTTTCAAGTCACTTAACCAGTTCTGAAGAGGTTTCATAAAACTCTCGCTACTCACTCTCCATGCACCGGACAATGACCAGAAATTTCCCCAACGATTCTCTCTTGCCAATCGCGAACTTCCGTCTGTTCTCCAACTCGCTCCCAAATAGTATTTGTTGTCATAATCATAGTTGGCACGTGTAATATAAGAGACAATACGCGTCGTACTGTTAGAACCTCCCATACTCTGATACACTACACCATTGTTGACTTCCGGTTTATCCCAGCGTGCAAAATTAGAGATAGTAGTTCCCAGTCCATCCGACTCCTTACTGTTGATTTCATAACCAGCCAAAAGGTCCAGATTATGTTTTTTCTTGATCTTTGTCTGATAAGTCAGAATATTAGACCATGTCATATTGGTAATATCATTATAATCTTTGCTGAAACGCCCGTTATCATCGTCACCGTCACTGGTACGCGGGTCTTTCCATGCACGAGACTTGTTCATCACAAAATCATAGCTGAATGTAGACGCAAACTTGATTCCTTTCCAAATATCGAATGATGCATATACGGTATTGAAAGAACGGGTCGCATATTCTCTCTTAAAATTATAAGAATTTGATAACATCGGATTACGGTCATCTAATTTGATTAATGCACGGTTCCAGGTGCCGTCTTCATTCCATATAGGGTCAGACGGTGTGGCTCCATTACGCGTACCGTAAATTGGAGAAGTATACGATGTCCCCTCTGAATAAGTATCCTGATTCACTTTGGAGAACTGTATCTTTGCACCGATATTCATCCATTTAGCCATCTGATAGTCTACATTCAAACGTGCAGAAATACGTTCCAGACCGGAGTTTATCGTAACACCATCCTGCTTCATATAGCCGATGGACGTATAGTATTTAATCTTTTCCTGTCCGCCGGAAGCTGAAAACTCGTAATTCTGGTGGCTACCGTTACGGAACAGATAATCATCCCAATTCACAAAACCACACCAAGGGATCGGTGCATACTGGTCAATATTCGAATCGGCATAAGCCCATGCTTCATTCTCGGTCATCCCCTGATGAAGTCCCACCTCATCATCGGTCTTACCGCTATAAGTTAAAGCATAATTTCGAAGCCCCTCGTGGATCAAGTTACGACGTTCCTGTCCGCCCATCAATTCGCGGAAAGGCATGGCAAAATTAGAGAATCCCCAATCCGATTTCAATTTAAAGACCGGTTTACCTGCTTTTCCTTGTTTCGTAGTAATAATGACAACTCCATTCGCTGCACGTGAACCATAAAGTGAAGCAGCAGCGGCATCCTTGATAACAGTGATGCTTTCAATATCCGATGTATTCAAGGTAGACATTACATCCAAACCGGAATCACTACCGGATGCACCAATATTACCCGACAATACAGGAACACCATCCACTACATACAGCGGAGAATTGGAGGCATTGAACGAACCCATACCACGGATACGGATGGACGTTGACGAACCCGGTATACCCGAACCGGTATTTACGCTGACACCGGGAGCCGCCCCCTCCAACATCTGTTGGAAAGATACATTAGGCACATCTTTCACAGCATCTGTCTTTACGATACTGGCAGAACCTGCATAAGCCGATTTCTTGAAAGTACCATATCCCGTTACAATCACTTCGTCCAACAGGTTATTATCCACTTTCAGGATTATGCTCATCGGCTTGCCGGGAGTTGCAACGACTTCCTGTGACGTATAACCGATATAAGAAACCATCAGAGTCACTTTCTTGTCTGTAACTTCCAGATGGAAATTACCGTCCATATCAGTCATCATACCGTTAGTTGTACCTTTCACGATGACATTAGCTCCGATTATCGGCTCTCCACTATCTTCAATTACTTTCCCTGTAATCGTATATTTCTCACGTGCAACAGTTTCCGTCCTAACGGGTTCAGCCTTACGGATGGCAATTACTCCATCATGAACCGTATAAGTCAGTCCGCTATTTCGCAGGCATTTGTTAAGCACTTCAGAAATCAGTTCATTCTTCACATCCAGATTTTCCACTCTGACTTTCTTCGCATCATTTGTGCTGTAGATAAAGGTAAAGTCCGTTTGTTTCTGAATTTCCCAAAGAACTTCATTCAGTGTTACATTTCTGAATTTGGCTGTAACCGTGGTCTGTGCGAATACAGATGCCCGCATCAGCCCTGAAGTCGTAATACAGAGAAAAAGGAACATCATACAAAGACGTTTTCCATATTTCCCAAATCTGGCAACATTACGTAGTTTTTCCATAAAACAGGGATTAATGATTAGTGAATATTTTGATAGTTTTTCCTTCTACTGTGACTGTTACTCTACCCGTTTGCTCCAACAATTTCACCAATGGGGTAATCTCATTATAGCGGTTAACATAGCAGCCGAAGCGTAACTCCTTGGTCGCTTCATTCTCATAGACTACATCCATATCATACCATCTGGCAAGAGTTTTCATGATGTCGTCCAATCGCTGATCTTTGAAATTGATCTTTCCATGTATCCATGAAGTATAAAATGCAGTATCTACATTGCGTACATTGATCTGGTTGCTGCCCGGAGTAATACAAGCCTGCTCCGATGGTTTCAGAATCCGGTTACTTCCATTTTCAGTCTGTACTTTTACCGAACCGCTGACAAGTGTAGTTTGATATTCTTCGTTTGCGTAAGCTGATATATTAAAAGTAGTTCCTAATACTTCTATTTTCATCCCTTTGGTTTGTACAATAAAAGGCTGTCCGGTTTTGCTTACTTCGAAATAGGCCTCCCCCTCCAATTCTACCAGACGGCAATCCTGTGCAAACTGAACAGGGAAGCGGATGGAACTCATAGAATTCAACTGTACCTTGCTTCCATCGCTCAACATCAGCTGATATTCACCACCACGAGGAACGTTTACCTTATTATATGCAAGTTTTTCGGATGTCCGGGCGGGAGCCTGCTGATAATTCAATACGGTAGAATCCACCTGAATGACTGTACCATCTTTTTCTTTCAATTCCACGCCGGAAGTGGACTTCAAATCAATTGCTTCTCCATTATCCAAAATAAGAACGGCTTTCTTACCACCCGGAACAATTTGTTCCTCTACTTGAGATAACGGCTGGGGTTCATTACCGCTCTTATATATTGCCACAGTAGCAATAGCCACCGGAAAAATGAAAATAGCAGCATATTTACATATATTCAGTATCCGATGTCTGAACCGATGGCGTTGGATTTTTCTTTGCACTCCCTCCCATCCGTCCTCTGCATGGAAAGTTTGCCGCTTCTGCATATTCTGCTTTATGTTTTCTTCCTTGCAGATTTCCTGAAAAAGGCGTTCGTTTTCGGGCGATTCATCTCTCCACCGGGTCAGTTCCGCCTGTTCTTCTTCCCCGATTTCATCAGATAAGTATCTGGCAATAAGTCTTGCAATATAGAAATGTTGGTTTATCATAATTCACATGTTTTAATCGTTGTTTATACTAAAACAGGTGAATTGAAAATCAGGGTGTATTAAAAATGATTTTTTTTAAAAGAAACTATAAAAAGTAAAAAACCAGGTAGTAATAGTCTTTCAAATATACGCGTAGTTTACGGTAGGCAATCTTTTTCTGGGAGTGTACCGTTTCGCCGGAAATATTCAGTGTTTCAGCAATTTCCGGATTGCTTTTTCCCTCAAGCGCCAGTTGCATAATGCTTTTCATCTGTGGCGGTAGTTTTTCAATGGCATCCACTAATATCCGGTAACTTTCTTCTGCTATGACCTTGTCTTGGAAAAAAGAGTCTTTACTCATTTCCTGAACTTTCTGTGCATACTCGTTCATGACCTTGGTATGTTCCAGTTCATTTAAAGATTTATTGCGTACCGACGTATAGAGGAATGATTTAATCTGATGCACATACATGAAATCATCGCGCAACTGCCACAACTTCACAAAACACTCCTGAACAATATCAGCCGCTAATGCATCATTTTCGACATACTGATTAGCAAACATACATAGAGATATGTAATATTTGTCGAATATAGAACGAAACTGAGTCTCATCAGTTAACTTAATACTAATATAGTCTGTTGTGCCAATCACGTATTCTTTATTTTGGTTACAAATATACCATTTGAAAATTATGTAACCAAACAAAAATGAAAAATCACAATCTTTGTTTCATTACAAAACCCTCAAAGAAGTCGTCCCGATAACTATTACCGATAGCAATTTCATACGATTTTATAAATATATCATTATTGTCAAATGACTCGATGTGATCGGTATTGACAATATAGGATTTATTCACCCGCAAAAAAATAGATTTTGGTAATAAATCGAATATGGCTTTCAGGCTCATGCGAGTAATGATACGCTGGTCGTTCAGTTGAAGAATGACGTAATCTTTCAATCCCTCAATAAAGAGAATATCGGAGAAATTCACCTTGAAATACCGGCGCTCTGCCTTTACGAAGAAATATTCAGCGGCAACAATCGTTTCGATAGCTTCTTTCTCTTCTTTCAATAATAGAGAATGATAGGATAACGCTTTATCCACCGCCTTTTGAAAACGTTCCGCTTCGACGGGCTTAATCAGATAGTCGATTGCATCTACTTCATAGCTATCCAGCGCATATTCTGTATAGGCTGTGGTGAAAATAACCAGTGTTTTTTTGGAAATCGTACGGGCAAACTCTATTCCTGTAATCCCAGGCATCTGAATATCCAGAAAAACCAGATCGACTCCCTGCTGCTCCATAAAGTCGGAAGCAGTTGCAGCACTATTAAAGCTGCCTATCAACTGGAGATTATCGGATTCTTCTATCAATAACTTCATGGCCTCACGTGCCAAGGGTTCATCATCTACAATGATACAATTCATAATGTTATACTTAAAATTACAGAATAGAGATTTTCATCTTCTTTTTGTTCCAACTTATAATGTTCAGGATACAGTAATCCTAATCTACGCTGAATATTGGCAAGTCCGATTCCACCGACTTTACCCTGCTGGACTGCAACAGCCGGTTTAGAATTCTCACACCGGAATTCCAGCCGGTGAGCCTCCACCTTAAAAAAGACATGGACATACGAAGAATGCTCACTATCAAAACTATGTTTCACCGCATTTTCCACAAAAGGAATGAATAATAAAGGCTGAATCCAAATGGAATCCACTTCTCCCTCCTGCCTCAACGTAAACTGGAAATTGTCACGGCGTATCTTTTCCAAATTCAGGTAGTCATTCAGGAAACGGATATCCGAAGCCAACGAAACTCTTTCACGCGAACTGTCATTAATCTGATACCGTAGCAAATCTTCCAGTTTAAAAAGTACTTTGGAAGCTTCTTCCGGATTTCTCTTTATCAGGACATTGGCATTATTCAGCATATTGAAAAGGAAATGCGGGTTAATCTGATTCTTCAGAAATGTCAGTTCGGATTGCAAAGTAGTGGACTCGAGTTCGTCAATACGCAGGTTGTAGCGCAACCAATGGGTAAACAGCGATATGGCTGCCGAACCTGCGGTAACAAAACCGATGGTCAGTATCCCCGAAAAAGTATTAATGAAAGTAGCGAATCTGCCAGGATCTTTTCCGGGCAGAATTACTTCAAAGAGTAATCCCTGGGTGATTGAAAGGAAGACGATGACTACCAAATTCGTCAGGACAGCCGCCAGGACATAATGACCTAAGCGGTTCTTCAACAGAAAACAGGGTACTAATATATACAGGTTCATATAGATTACTGTATTAATGGAAACAAAATATGCCAGGAATCCACCAAAACGCCGCCAAAAAGAAACTGACTGCAAAGGTTCGTACCAAAAGACATTAATAGTCATCAAAAGAACTATTATTTGCAGTAACAGATGTCTGCATGTCCGGTAATGAGGACTTAACAAAAAAGCTGTAACACTTTTATCTTCCATTCTTCTATGTTCTGTATTCAGGTTCATACTTCACCTCCTTTCAATTCCAACCAGATGCTTTCTGTCGTCAGGAATAGTCTGTAACGATTGCCATATAATAAGTTCAGTCTTTGGCGGATTCTTTCAAGTCCTTTATCTTCCAAAAGATTCACTTGTAGGCAAAGACAGGTGAATATAATTGTGTTCTCTTCTACTTTCAAATGGATTTTGAGAGAAACAGGGATTGATGTTCGCTGTTCGTTGATTGATTTTACAATATATTGCACAAATGGAATGAAAAGCAAGGGTGGAACCAGTGTTCTATTTACTTCTCCATCCGCAAGCAGTTCATAATTGAATTGTGCCTGGGAATTCTGTTCCAAGGTCAGGTAATTATTCAGGAAATTAATTTCACTACTAAGCAATACCTTTGTTCTGCTGCAATCATATAGTTGATAACGAAGTAGTTGACTTAATTTCATCAGCATCTTCGAGGCTTTTTCCGGTTCGCTCAATGTCAGTTCCCCCGAATGATGTAATGTTTTGAAAAGAAGTTCGGGGCTGACTTGTTCTTTTAGCTGTTCCACTTCCGAAAGTACGTGAACCTTTTCCATTTGTGAGACACGTTGATGGTCTATCATCCATTCTTTCAGGAGAACAGTCATTGTTCCTCCTATCATGCAGAGTGTGGACAACATGAAAGAAGATATATAATCCATCACTATAGGTATGGAAAAATAAGAGGCACGTTCGTAAAATTCCGGCCAGCAGGAATAAGATACATATTCCGTTGCCATTTGTATTGCCAGAGCAAGCATCATTGCTACTGAAAGTAAGGATATGTAGCTTAGATAGCGTCTTTTCAGCAAAAACTTTGGAAAGAGCCAGAAAAGATTCAGATAAATAACTCCTATATAAGTCAGTAGATATAAGAAAGTGAATGTATAAATCCATCCTCCCAATATATCCCGGTAATCGAGGAATATAATAAAAACCTGATTGAATGATATGGTAGCCAACACCATAATGAGCACCAGATAACGCGCCCATCGAAGTTCCGGGCTAACGAGAAATCGATATAATAAAGTAGATTTATTGTCTGTTGTTATTGTTTCAGCCATCGTGTATTTAATCAGGGAAGATGTTTTATCTCCGGGGACGAAGATAAAACATTTTTCCGGTTGGACTTCTATATCGGTTATCTAAAATTCAAGTTTATAACTCACATTTGTCAATGTTGTAGAACCGTCGCTAACATCAATTTTTCCAGTTTTCACATTATATTCATGTCCATAGTGTTCTTTCGCACCGGTAAAGTTAAGTCCTTTCACTGCAAACTCATGAGAGACTTTCTTCTTGTTGATGCGGTAACTCACGGTATAGTTGCCGATAAGCATGGGAGAATATTGTTTAGAAAATGCTTTCGTTTCGTCATATTGCACCTCTTTATCAGGATGATTCATCGTTGCTTCCCTGTCAATCGGAGAATACCGGTCACCTCCTTGTAAGGTCAATTTCAGATTGATGCTAAGAATATTCTGTCTATTACGTCCCAGCATCCATTCCTTTCCAATCAGTCCGTTGATGACATAATTCCGATTAAACTTCGTATTGTACCACACACCGTCTCCGCCCCGGTAACGGGAATCGAAAAGAGAACCGGAAATCATGTAATAGAGCCCTTTTTCCAGGAAACGTTCTAAAGTGATGTCAATGCCTATATTGCGTCCTCTTCCTTTATTAACCAATGCGTCTTCCACATAGAAATCAGAGCGGTTGAGTACGGAATAAGAGCTGTCAGCCATCACAGGCACATCATGGAGAAATTGGATATAAGGTTCTATTTTCAGATTCATGCGATCGGATATTTTGTATCCAAAAGACAACATGACGTGCTGCGCTTTGGTGAAATCGAGTTCCTTGTTGACGGATTTGTCTCCTGTACTTTTCGTTTTCACAAAATAGACGTCCATTTTCTCCATGCGACTGTACATACCATAAGCCAGTGCGAAAGTTGCTTTCGGAGTAGCTTGCCATTTCAAACCAATACGGGGCTCAACAGACCATTTATTATTCAGAGTCAGAAATTGCCCGTAAATACCGGCATTGAGCGTCCAGCGTTCCGTCAATCCTACAGAAGAACTATTGTAGGCAGATATCAGACTCGTATTGCCTTTTCCTTGAGATACGGTTTCCAGTGATTCGGCTTCATAAGGAGCAATGGCAAGGTTCATTTGATAGAACATGGCATTATACGTAAATCCTATCTTATTAGTAAAACGGTTACTGAATTTACGGTTAAAAGTCGAAGTTAGTATTAAGTTAGTATGTTTTGAGTTAAGATCCATGTAGGGGGTGGATTCCAAAGAGTGGTTAAATAGGATTGCTCCACCGTCCAATTGCGAATAAGTACCGGCAATAGTGGTTTTCAATGATGCGTCATTGTTGAAGAAATAACGGTGGCTGATACCTCCGGCAGCCATATACTGTTTGTCTTTTGATTCGCTACGGTCGCTCATATATTCCCATTTATCCGTATTCTTTTCAAAATCACTGCCGAATTTATCAATCAGGCTGGTTCCCCAGACAGAGAATGTTCCTGCTTTCTGTGTCGGGAAATTCAGTTTGAAGTTCAAGTCCTGATAGTCCATCTTTCCGCCCTCCAAGTTCAGAAGTCCTGTTGTGGAATACCGATAATTGAAAATATAGGATGCTTTGTGCTTCTTGCTTAACGGTCCTTCGGAAGCTACATCAATTCCCATGATGCCCACTTGAAGCGTATTCTCATTCTTCTGGTTATTGCCATTGCGCAAATTCATATCAAACACACCGGATACCGCATTTCCATATTCTGCCGGAAAAGCTCCGGTAAAGAAATCGGAATTACCCAATACCTGCGAACTAAGAGATGAAAGTATTCCTCCACCCAATGTGGCAATATCCGCAAAGTGATTCGGGTTCGGAATTTCAACGTCTTCCAATCGCCATTGCAACAAATGGGGAGCATTGCCATGAATGGATATTCCATTGGAAGATACACTGGGGGCCACTCCGGCAAAGGAAGATACCAAACGGGCAGGGTCGTCAAAACCTCCGGCATAGCGGCTCGCTTCTTCCACACTCAACATACGGGCTCCGGTAGTAGCCATCTTATTCATCGCCTCCTCTTTATTGGTCCTGGCACGAATCACTACTTCATTGAGTTCGTTTACACTTTCTTTCAAAGGAATTTCCAGATAAACCTCCTTGGCGGAAGTTACCAGTATCTCTCTGAAAATACCCGGTTCATATCCCATAAAGGCTGCCTCTACCGTATGCCGTCCAACAGGAACCTGTGGTATGCTGAAACGCCCGAGACTGTCTGTTATCGTACCAGTTCCCTCTTTTTCGGATAATCTCACCGTTGCATACGGTATCGGGTGTTTTGAATCCCCGTCAATAACCATTCCCCGGATTGTCTGTACCGGCCGTCCTTTTCTCTGCGGTGTCTGACTAAACGCCACTGCGGATACCAACAAAGCAACCAACAAAAGTATCCACCCGCCATAACGATGTATTTTCCGGGTTAACTCTTCACTAAGAATTCTTTCAAAGATTTTGAGTACTGCGCTGCATTCATCTGCGGAGATACCTGACTGAATAGATATTTTTTCTAATAATCTAGTTTTATTCATCTTCATGATTTTATTCTGTTTTTATTTCGTCACGAAGATAAAGTATAGAAGATTGCCGATTTTTGAAATGAGACGAATGCATCCCGTTCGTAGACAAAACACAAAATTGTTCCAGGGTTTGAGGATAACTGTAATATCCTCCCGGTTCAGTTTTACTCTCCGCACTCATGGTTGTAACACCGAGCGTTGCCATGTGATTTCGGATTTCTGCACTTTCACGGGTGGAATAGGAGATGTCTACGTCGTGGTCGAAGATTCGCATCGCGAATGTAAGTTGAGCCAGTTCCCGGTCGTTCATGACTACATTCGGTTGGAATCCGCCATTTTCAGACGGACGCATACGCGGGAAATTTACGCTGTATTTTGTTTTCCAATAATGCTTCTGCAGATAACGCAGATGATAAGCCATCATCGTTACGTCTGTCCGCCATTCTTCCAGACCGATCAGGACACCCATGCCAATCTTATGTACACCTGCCTGTCCCATACGGTCGAAGCCGTCTACACGCCATTCGAATTTAGATTTCATGCCTCTCGGATGATATGTCTTGTAATTTGCTTTATGGTAAGTCTCTTGAAAACAGATCACTCCATTCAGACCATGATTAGTCAGTTCCTGATATTCTTCTGCTTTAAGGGGCATTACTTCAATTTGCAGGTTGCTGAAATAAGGTTTTGCCAAATCCAGCGCCCGGGCAATGTAGGGAACACCTGCTGCGGCAGGGTTTTCACCGGTTACGAGCAGTAGATTTTCAAAAGGAGCCAGTCGTTTGATGGCTTTGTATTCGTTGACAATCTCTTCCTCTGTCAGTATCGTTCTCTTCATCGGATTGCTGATGTGGAAACCGCAATAGACGCAGGAGTTGGTACATGAATTAGTCAGGTAGAGCGGTACGAACATGGAGATAGTCTTACCGAACCGTTCCATCGTATATTTCTGACTAAGGCGTGCCATCACTTCCAGATAAGGAGTGGCGGCAGGTGAAATCAGCGCCATAAAGTCGTTGACATCCAGATGCTCTTTTTTACCCAATGCACGGCGTACGTCGGCATCTGTTTTGGAATAGATGGCTTTTGTCGTCTCTTCCCAGGATATTTTTTCTAATTCGTCGGAGAACATTTTAATCAATTAAAAATTAAAAATTGAAATGAGGGGAGAGGGTAGGTCAGTGGGCTGACTTTTTGTTTCTCCCCACTTATTATTTGTTGTTTTTAGTGCTTTTCTTTAAATCGCGTGACAGTCTCATTGCACAGAAATTAGGTCCGCACATCGTACAATATTCTCCATCGATATGATGTCCTGCACGGAAATAGGTCTGCGCCCGCTCCGGGTCGAGAGACAGGTCGAACTGATCTTTCCAGCGGAACTCATAGCGAGCTTTACTCAATGCGTTGTCGCGTACCTGTGCACTCGGGTGTCCTTTTGCCAAATCGGCGGCATGAGCGGCTATCTTGTAGGTAATAACTCCTACGCGTA
>JABLTO010077962.1_pt1 | contig 12146 bp, 11 predicted proteins | sample 7160091 | NCBI WGS metagenome assembly JABLTO01 (sample SAMN14651225, study PRJNA627086) | human gut metagenome | isolation source: feces | host: Homo sapiens
ACTATTTTATTTATAATTTTTATTATGAGAAAGTGCATTATAATACTCTTCAATTGTATAGATAATATCATTAAAAATTTCACTATCTAATAATTCTTTAGCCTCTTCTATTGAAGCAAACAAATAATCAGTATGTTCATCAGAAAGATGAACATGATCATTTTTAGGAATGCATAAATAACCAATTCCTACTGTTTGATAATCCTCTCTAATCTTAGTAAATGTATACGCGGGTTTTAAAATAATAATATCTAATCCTGTTTCTTCCTTCAATTCACGAACCAAAGCTTGATTAGGTGTCTCACCATATTCTAAACCACCCCCTGGTAGTTCCCAATAACCCAACCCATCACTTGAGGGTTGAACCCGTTTTAATAATAAAATTTGATTATTTAATACGACAATACCTTTTACAGTTATATGAAATCTTACATTTTTCATCTTCTACCTCCGTTAATCAACTATATCATAACATTATTATTAATAAAATTGTTTAATTTTTATCATCATTAGTGTTATAATTATCACGAGGTGATATTTTTATGATAGATTTTAAATCAGAAGTTTTAAAAATAAAAGACCAAATGATTGAAGATATAAAAAAGTTATGTGCAATTCCTTCGATGCAAGATGATAGTACTGTTAGTGAATTTGCACCTTTTGGGAAAGCTAATCGTGAAGCCTTAGATGCGATGTTAGAAATTGGGAAACGTGATGGTTTTGAAGTTGAAGACGTTGACGGTTATGCTGGTCATATCGATATCGGTGAAGGTGATGAAACATTTGGAATACTTGGACATTTAGATGTCGTTCCTGTAAATGAAGCAGGTTGGAACAGTGATCCATTTAATGTTATTATTAAAGATGATAAATTATATGGACGCGGTGTTGCTGATGACAAAGGTCCTTTATTAGCTGGATATTATGCTGCTAAAATCATTAATTCATTAAACATTCCTACAAAGATGAAAATCAGGGTCATTTTTGGATGCAATGAAGAACTAGGCAGCAGCTGTGTCAAACATTATTTCACAAAAAAACCTTATCCTAAAATGGGATTCACTCCTGATGCTGCTTTTCCTGTAGTTTATGGGGAAAAAGCTGGATGTGGATTTAAGATCGAGGGTCATGTAGAAAAGGGTGGTCTAATTTATTTATGTGCTGGTAGCAGGCCTAATATTGTTCCTGAAACATGTGAAGCTGTAATTACTGGTAACTATAAACAATATGTTGATTCATATCGTAAATTTTTAAGTGCTAATAACTTAACTGGTGAAATTGAAGAAGAAGGAAATCATACAAAACTTGTTTTAAAAGGTAAATCTGCTCATGCTAGTACTCCTGACGAAGGAATAAATGCGGTTGTTTTACTTTGTAAGTTTCTAGCGACTGTAGTTGATAATAAACTAGTTGATTTTATTTTAGAATATCTTGATGATTGTAATGGTAAAAAACTAGGAATTGATCATGTTGGTCTTATGGGACCTTTAACTTTAAATCTTGGTGTCATATCTTATTGTAAAGAAGAGTTTAAAATCACACTTGATTTACGTTGTCCTCATGATATGGATTTTGAAGGAATGGTTAATAAATTTCAAACAGCATGCACAAATTATGGATTTAAAGAAACACATGATTTAGGTAAAGCATTATACATTGATCCAGATTCTGATCTAATCACTAATTTGCATAGTGCCTATGTAAATGTTACTGGTGATAATGTTAATAAACCACAAGCTATTGGTGGTGGAACTTATGCTAAATCAATGCCTAATTGTGTTGCCTTTGGTGCCGAATTCCCTAATGAAGATAATTTGATTCATGGTAATAATGAAAATATTAAAATTGAGTCTTTATTAAAAGCTACAGAAATTTATTGTTATGCTTTATATAATTCAATTAAAGTCTAGGGTATACTCTAGACTTTTTATTAATAATCTGATAAACTAATTATACTTGCAGACATGGCGAAATTGGTATACGCGCTATCTTGAGGGGGTAGTGGGCAATTGCTCGTGCGAGTTCAAATCTCGCTGTCTGCACCAATTTTTTTAATTTGCCGGTGTAGTTCAATGGCAGAACGCATGAATGGTAATCATGAAATTCAAGTTCGATTCTTGGCTCCGGCACCAGTAAAGATAATAAAAAAACGGCAATGCCGTTTTTTATTTTTGTTTTTTCTTAATTTCTTCCAATTCATTTAAATCATAAGGTGTCAACTGATATACATAATAGTTTAACCAGTTACTAAAAAGTAAATATGCATGCGAACGCCACTTCACTAAAATCCCATTATGCATATTATCATCTTTATAATAATTTTTAGGCATGGTTGCCTGATTAGATATCGCAAGATCGCGCTTGTATTCTTTATCTAAAGTATCTGGATCATACTCAGGATGTCCCGTTACAAAAAAACGCGATCCATCTTTTTCAGCTATTAAATATACTCCTGCTTCATCACTACTAGCAAGAATATCAAGATCATCAATTTTCGCAATATCTTTTGCTGCAACTGTCGTATAACGCGAATGTGGCGCATAAAACTGATAATCAAAACCTCGTAAAATTTTTCTTTTCATCTTGTCTACATTAGTATGATGAAAATACACACCTGTCAATTTTTCTTTCAATTCATATTTTTCAATACCATAAAAATAATGAAGTGCCGCTTGGGAAGCCCAACAAATAAAAAATGAGCTAAACACATGCGTTTTTGACCATTCTAAGATTTTTTCCATCTCTGGCCAATAATCAACATCTTCAAATCTTAATCGTTCAACTGGAGCTCCAGTTATGATCAAACCATCATATTTATTTTCTTTAATATCATCAAAAGTTTTATAAAAAGCTAAAAGATGTTCTTGAGAAGTATTTTTAGAATCATGACTGGCCATATGTATCCAATCAACTTCTATTTGCAAAGGTGTATTTGACAACATTCTTAATAACTGTGTTTCTGTAACGATCTTAGTTGGCATAATATTTAAAATTAAAAGCTGTAATGGTCTTATCTGCTGTGCTAATGCTCTATTTTCATCCATAACAAAAATATTTTCTTCTCTTAAGATCTTACTTGCTGGTAAATCATTTGGTATTTTAATAGGCATAATATGCTCCTCCTAATACTGATTAGTTTATCACATTTAAACTAAGATTTTAAGTAAATATTAAAATGAAATCAATTCATTGAAAATCTGAATAATATATTCATCAGACATTCCAGATAAATAATCAATTATACTTTTAACAAAAGCCTTATCATCTTCTAAAAAATTATATACGATCTTATTTTCATATATATCTAAACGTTTTATTCCCTTCATACAGCTATATTTTTCTAACCAATGAACATAACCATTAATTGTATGTGGAAAATCATTTTTATCTTTGATTAATTTGCCAATTATATTAGTGTCACTGTCTCTATTCAATAATTCATATTTCATAAAGAAATCAAAAATAGAATTCAAAATCAATTTTACATAATTAGCATGAATCTGTACTCGATCAATTAAATAAATATTCTGATAATTAAATTTCATAATCGTTTTCATAATTTCAAATGCTTCATCTGATAAAGAAATTCCCTTTTCTGGACTACTGTTTTTACAAACATCCTGAATAAAATAATTTACTACTGTTCCATTATTAATAGCACTAAACTCATAACTACCACTAATATTATTTAACGATGCTCTTAAAACCTCAACTTTATTTTCTTTTAAAACTTTTAATCTTAAAGCATCTTCGATATCTCGTGCCAAATATGCAATTTTATCAGACATTTTAACAACACAGCCTTCCCATGTATAAGGATTATATAATCCAGCACTAGTAAACTCATTTAAATCAATATAGTCATTTCGTTTAACAATATTTTTTTGATTCATTTCTCCACAATGAGCAATTATTCCATCACGTACTGCATAAGTTAAATTAAGATTATGGCGATGATGCAAATTATCTTCTAATGTTTCAATATCATCAATAAAATGTAAACTATTACGTTCATGCCAAAAAGTTTCTAAACCATTATTTTTAGCAAGTTCATTAATTATCTGCTCGCCACCATGACCAAATGGGGCATGGCCTAAATCATGACCAACAGAAATTGCTTTAGTAAGTTCCGTATTTAAGCCTAAATAATTTGCAATTGTATAACTAATTGATTCAACTAAATTAACATGTTCACTTCGTGTACATACATGATCGTCTTTTACTGCAAAAAAAACTTGTGTTTTATGTTTTAACCGTCGATAAGCCTGACTAAAAATAATTCTGGTATAATCACGCCCAAATTCACTTCTTAGATCATTTTTTCTTTGATATAACGGTTCTATCCTTGCTGTTGCTTTTTGAAAATCTGGATGTTTTTCATTCAAAGCATAGTCTTTAAATAAATTTTTTGTCATTTCAATCCCCCTATACAGCATATTATATGACAGATTTAATATTTTAACAAATTTTAAACATTTGAACTTCAATGTTTTTATCTATAGTCTTCAATTACTTCAATATTATTTAAATTATTTTTTGAATTTAAAATAACTATTAAAAATTATATACCATAAAATATCATGTTAAATCCAATAAAAAAGGAAAGATTAGACATCTTTCCCTAAAATCAAATTATTTCGTTAAAAGTGATGCAGCATCCTTATCCAAAATAACTGTAACATCTTGATGTTTTTGTAAAATACTTGCAGGTAGTTCTTCTGTAACAGGACCTTCGATCATCCCTTTAACTGCCTCAGCTTTTCCCTTACCAAAAGCTAGTAGTAAAACACTTTTTGCATTCATGATATTACTAATACCCATACTTACCGCCTGCTTTGGCACATCTTCAATCTTACCATCAAAGAATAATCGAGCGTTATCTTCAATCGTACTTTGTTTTAAATCAACAACATGAGTAACTGCATCAAAAGACGTTCCTGGCTCATTAAAACCAATATGACCGTTTGATCCAATTCCTAATAATTGAATATCAATTACATTTTCTGCCAAAAGTTTATTATATTCATCACAACTTGCTTGAATATCACCTGACCCTTTTGGTACATGCACATTTTCAGGTTTAATGTCCACTTTTGAAAATAAATGTTTTTGCATAAAATAATAATAACTTTGAGGATGAGTATGTTCTAAACCATAATATTCATCCAAATTATACGATTTAATGTCTTTATAAGAAGTCCCGTTCTTCTCATGATCTTCAACCATTAATTCGTACATTTTGACTGGCGTAGATCCCGTAGCCAATCCTAAATTAGCAGTTGGCTTATTTTTAATAATTCCTAACATTACTTTTGCAGCTTCAGCGCTTGCTTCTTCATAATTTTCACAAATAATTAGTTTCATCTTTCTGTCCCTCCACCATTATGATACTATTTTTACCCTTAAACTTCAAGTTAAAGCTTAAATTTACTAAATCTTTTCAAATAGCACAATACTATATAAATAAGTATTTACAACGTTAAGAAAAAAGATTAACCTAGCGACGATATTTCTTTATTTTTCATATAAAATAAGGTAAAATAAGAATGTATGGAGGTGTTTTTATAATGATAAAAGGTATTGGGGCATCTAATGGTATCGCAATTGCTAAAGCCTACAAATTAGTTATGCCCGATTTAACTGTAACTAAAGTTACAGTAGAGGATGTAGAGGCTGAAATCAAAAAATTTGATGAAGCTATGGTTCAAACTGCAAAAGAATTAGAAGCAATTAAAGAAGCTGCTGCTAAAAATTTATCAGCAGAAGAAGCAGCTGTCTTTGATGCACATGCATTAGTTTTACAAGACCCTGAATTAAAAACTCAAGTTGAAGACAAAATTAAAAATGAAAAAGTTAATGCTGATGCTGCATTAGATGAAGTTGCTAATATGTTTATTGCAATGTTCGAAAGTATGGACGATAACTATTTTAAAGAAAGAGCTGCTGATATTAAAGATGTATCTCGTCGTCTTTTAGCAAATTTACTTGGAAAATCATTGCCAAATCCTGCTTTAATCGATGAAGAAGTTGTTATTATTGCTGATGATTTAACTCCTTCTGATACTGCTCAATTAAATAAAAACTTAGTCAAAGGATTTGCAACTAATATTGGTGGTAGAACTTCTCACTCAGCTATTATGGCTCGTTCATTAGAAATTCCTGCTGTTGTTTCTTGTAAAACAATTACAGAAGAAGTTAATGAAAATGATATGATCGTTTTAGATGGTGAAGCGGGAATTGTTATTTTAAATCCTAGCGAAGAAGAAATCAAAGAATATCAAGTTAAACGTGAAGCATTCATTGCTTATAAAGAAGAATTGAAAAAATTAAAGAATGAAAAATCTGTAACTTTAGATGATCATCATGTTGAATTAGTTGCAAATATCGGATCTCCAAAAGATATTCAAGCTGTTTTAGACAACGGTGGTGAAGGTGTTGGTTTATTTAGAACTGAATTCTTATATATGGAATCTGCTGAATTACCAACTGAAGAACAACAATTTGCTGTTTATAAAGAAGTATTAGAAGGTATGAATGGAAAACCAGTTGTTGTTCGTACATTAGATATTGGTGGAGACAAAAAAATCGAAGCCCTTCCTTTACCAGAAGAAATGAATCCATTTTTAGGAGTTAGAGCTGTTCGTTTATGTTTCCAAAGAGAAGATATTTTTAGAGTGCAATTAAGAGCATTACTTAGAGCATCAGTTTATGGTGATTTAAGAATCATGTTCCCTATGATCGCTACATTAGATGAATTTAGAAAAGCTAAAGGAATCCTATTAGAAGAAAAAGAAAAATTAGTTAATGAAGGTATTTCAGTATCTGATAATTTCCAAGTTGGTATCATGATTGAAATTCCAGCTGCAGCTGTATTGGCTGATCAATTAGCTAAAGAAGTTGACTTCTTCTCAATCGGTACAAATGACTTAGTTCAATATACATTTGCCGCTGATAGAATGTCTTCAGGTGTTTCTTATTTATATCAACCTTTCCACCCATCAATCTTACGTTTAGTTAAACATGTAATTGAATCTGCACATAATGAAGGTAAATGGGCTGGTATGTGTGGTGAAATGGCTGGTGAAGCTACTGCCGCACCATTATTGATTGGTTTAGGTTTAGATGAATTCTCTATGTCAGCTACATCAATCCTTTCACAAAGAAAATTAATTAGATCAATGAAAAAATCAGAAATGAATGAATTAGCTGCTAAAGCTATTAATTGCTCAACTATGGAAGAAGTAGTTGCTCTAGTTAAAGAATACGTAGAATTATAATTAAAACAAAGATTGTTCTTGCGTTTTTAAGAGTGAATAAAATTTCACTCTTTTTTATTTAAAATTTATGGACTAAAAAACCAGAAGTCAAATTACTGACTTCTGGTTTATATATATTATCTTTATTTTACAAACTTTTTATCCTAAATAGGCTTCTCGAACTTTTGGATCATTTGCTACATCATTAGCATCACCCGAAATAGTAATATTTCCAGTCTCTAAAACATATGCGCGATCAGCAATTGATAAAGCCTTGTTAGCATTTTGTTCAACTAAGAAAATAGTGACCCCATCTTTATTGATTTCTTCAATAATTTCAAATATTTCATTGACTAAGATAGGTGACAATCCCATAGATGGTTCATCTAATAATAATAATTTAGGACGAGACATCAATGCTCTTCCCATTGCCAGCATTTGCTGCTCACCACCTGATAAAGTGCCTGCCAATTGACTTTTACGTTCTCCTAAACGTGGAAATCTTTTATAAATATTTTCTAAATCTCTTTTAATTCCTATTTTATCAGTTCGAAGATATGCACCCATTTCAAGATTATCAGCAACTGATAACTGGGCAAAAATACGGCGTCCTTCTGGTACTTGTGCTAAGCCATTAGCAATAATTTTATGAGCAGGTATTTTTGTAATATTTTTATTCATAAAAACTATATCACCCGAAGTTACTTTTAATAAGCCGCTCAATGCATGCATAATCGATGTTTTTCCTGCACCATTAGCACCAATCAAAGCTACTATTTCACCTTCATTAACTTCAAATGAAACATTTTTAACTGCATTGATTACTCCATAATGAACATTTAATTTATCTACTTTTAACATTTTATCCCCCCTACTCATCATTACCTAAATAAGCCGCTATTACATCTGGATTCGACTTGATTTCTGCAGGTGTTCCAAAAGCAATAATCGTTCCAAAATTCAACACTGCGATCTTATCACAGATTCCCATAACCAGTTTCATATCATGTTCAATCAACAATATCGCAACATGAAATCTTTCACGAACAATTTTAATTGTTTCCATAAGTTCTGCTGTTTCCGTAGGATTCATACCTGCCGCTGGCTCATCTAACAATAATAATTTAGGTGAAGTAGCTAATGCTCTGGCAATTTCCAGTTTTCTTTGTTTACCATATGGTAAATTACAAGCTTTTACATCTGCAAACTTTTCTAAATCGAATACTTTTAATAATTCTATTGCCATTTTAGTCATTGTATCTTCACCTTTAAAATAATTAGGCAAGTGTAAGATACTAGTCATTAATGAATAATTTTGAGAATGATGTAAACCAACTTTTACATTATCAATTACAGTCATTTCCTTAAATAAACGAATATTTTGGAAAGTACGTGCGATTCCTAACTGCGTTATTTTAGTAGGCGATAATTTATTAAGTGATTTCCCTGCAAAAACAATTCCACCACTAGTAGGCTGATATACACCAGTAAGTAAATTAAAGACTGTTGTTTTACCAGCACCATTTGGTCCAATCAAACCAAATAATTGATTCTCCTCAATTTCAAAATTAAATTCGTCTACTGCTTTTAAACCACCGAATTTAACCCCTAAACCTTTAGCTTCCAATAATGCCATTTTAAGCCACCTCCTTATCTTTTAGAAAAGGAATGTGTTTTTTCAAAACCTTAAAAATATTTTTTTCTTTTAAAATCATCGCTGCTATCAATACTATTGCATACAATAACATTCGATACTGTGAAAAGGCTCTAAGATATTCTGGTAAAATAGTCATCACAATTGCAGCAATAATAGATCCCTTCCAATTTCCCATACCACCTAAAACAACAATGACTAAAATTTCAACTGATTTATTATAATCAAAAACTTTTGGTGAAATGACAGAAATATAATGGGCATATAATCCTCCTGCTAATCCTGCAAAAAAGGCTGAGATCGCAAAAGCTAAAATTTTATAATAAGTAGTTGGTATACCTGTTAATTCACTAGCTGTCTCATCTTCACGAATAGATACAATTGCACGACCATGGCGAGACTTAACAATTGAATAGATTACAAAAACTGTAATTGCAGCTGAAAAGAATACAATTGTAAAATCAGTATTTCGAGGAATTCCTACTAATCCCTTTGATCCATTCGTAATATTTAAATTAACCATAATAACTCTAATTATTTCATTAAAAGCAAGCGTAATTATGCATAAATAATCACCCTTCAAACGTAAAGTAGGAATACCAATAATGATTCCAATAATTGTCGCTATAATTGCTCCAATCAATAAAGAACCGATAAAAGGCATATCCAAATGAATACTGCATAATGCTGAAACATAGGCTCCAACTGACATAAACCCAGCGTGTCCTAATGTCAATTGTCCTAAATAACCTGTAGCTAAATTCAAGGATGAAGCTAAAATAATATTAATACCAGCAATCATTATAATTCCTAGCCAGTAATTAGAAATTATACCAGCCGACATTAAAGCTGTCATAGCAAAATATAATAAGATAGTGATTACAAATGATATTCCGACATTTTTTAATTGTTTATTCATATCATTCACCTACACTTTCTCTCTTACATTACTTCCAAATAAACCAGCAGGCTTAACAAGTAATATAAATATTAAAATTCCAAATACAACAGCATCAGAAAATGCTGAAGAAATATATGTAATCGTAAACGATTCAGCAATACCAATAACAATTCCACCAACCATGGCACCTTGAATACTTCCAATACCGCCAAGTACTGCAGCGATAAAAGCCTTGATTCCTAACATTGCACCTATATATGGATTAATCAATGAAAACTTAGTACCATAGATAACACCAGCAATCGCAGCCAATGCTGAACCAATAGCAAATGTTAAAGCAATTGTAGTATCAACATTTATTCCCATTAACTGTGCTGCTTTACCATCCTCACTTACAGCACGCATCGCTTTACCTAATTTTGTTTTATTGACAAAAAACAATAATAAAGCAGTTGAAATTGCTGTAATGATCAAAGTTGCAATTGTTACATAAGACATCGTAATGGAACCTAAACTAATTGTTCCAGAAGGAATAATTTTTGGAAAAGTTAAAGAAGCAGATCCAAAAATAATTAAAAAAACATTTTGTAATAAATAACTTACCCCGATTGCAGTAATCAATACCGTTAAAGAACCCGCACCACGCAATGGACGATAAGCAACCCGTTCAGTTACTACCCCTAAAACAGCACAACCGATAATAGATATAGCAACCGCAATAAACATCGGTAAACCCAAAAGTGACATACATACATATGTTATATAAGCACCAACCATAATAATTTCACCATGAGCAAAGTTTATCATTTTAGCTATTCCATATACCATTGTATATCCAACTGCTACAAGAGCATACATACTTCCAGTACTAAGACCGTTAATTATTTGTTCTAAAAAATCCATTTCTATCACCTCTTTATTCTAAAAAAGCAATAGGAGAAAAAGTTTCTCCAATTGCTTTTAAATATCTAAAATTAATGAGAACTTGTTACATACTGACCATTTTCAAATCCAACAATAACCATCTCTTTAATTGGATTGTGTTTATCATCATATTTAAATGCTCCCGCAACACCATTCTTATAATCAGTTTTAGCTAATTCTTCATTAACTTTAGAAGCTTCTGTAGTTCCGGCTCTTTCCATTGCTTCCATCATTACAAAAACAGAATCATAAGCAAATGCTGCAAACATATTTGGTTCAGATTTATATTTTTCTTTATAAGCTTTAACAAATTTTTGAACATTTTCATCAGAAGATCCTTTGTCAAAACCACTTGTATAATAGCATCCATCAAATATATTTCCATTTACACCTTTAACACCTAGAACTCCGTCCCATCCATCAGCACCAAGTAATGGATTATTGATACCAGCATCGCGGAATTGTTGAACGATTGTTACAACTTGTTCATAATAATCTGGTAAAAATACAGTATCAAATTCTTTTCCTTTCAATTTAGAAATATATGTTGAATAATCTTTAGTATCTTTAGTATAAGTTTCATCAAATACTATTTCAACATTTTGATTTTTAGCTTCTTCAACAAACGCATCTCTTAAACCAGTTGAATAATCTGAATCTTTGTTAGATAAAATAGCAACTTTTTTATAATTAAATTCAGTTCCACATTTCTTTGCTAAGAAAGTTCCTGCATAAGAATCGTTAGTACAGATTCTAAACACGTTTTCATATGTTTCACCTTTATCATTGATAGTAATTTGATCTGCTGATCCTGATGGCGTTAAAATTGGTGTTCCATCAGCTTCAGCAGTAGCAACTACAGCCAAAGCAGATCCTGAAGTTACTGAACCAATAATTGCATTGACACCTTCCTCAGTTACTAATTTGTTATAAGCATTGACTCCTTCAGTTGCATCAGCTTTATCATCTAAATAAACAGCAGATACGTTAGCATCATTAGCACTGTTGTATTCATCAATAGCCAATTCAATAGCATTCTTTACAGCTGTCCCATATTGTGAAGCATCACCTGATAAAGGACCAATAAATCCTAATTTTGCCTCACTTACTTTTGTTGCAGAGTTTCCCCCTCCGCCACCGCATGCTACTAACATACTTGCTACAGATAACGTAGCAACAATTTTTTTAAATCTTGAATAATTATTTTTCATAAGTACATCCCCTCTAAGATTAATATAATTCTATCATACCATTAATTAAGAATATGTCAATTAAAATGTATTTTTTTGTAAAATAAACAAAAATTCACCTATAAATAAGAAATTTTCTAAATTTAAAATAAAACCAGTAACATTTGTATCCATGTATAAACAAAAAAAGGATACCCGAGGTATCCAAAATAAAAAAAGAA
>JABLTO010204368.1_pt1 | contig 12142 bp, 10 predicted proteins | sample 7160091 | NCBI WGS metagenome assembly JABLTO01 (sample SAMN14651225, study PRJNA627086) | human gut metagenome | isolation source: feces | host: Homo sapiens
AATTGTAGTAAAATGATAATCTGCAATTTCCGGTTTTGCTTTCGACACAACCGAAAGCAGCGTTGATTTACCGACAGAGGGAAAACCGACAAGTCCCACATCTGCCAATACTTTCAATTCAACCTGCACATCGAATTCTTCACCTGGTTCTCCCAGTTCACTGTATTGCGGCGCTGTATTGCGGCTGGATTTAAAATGATAATTTCCGCGGCCGCCTTTACCGCCCTTTGCAATGACTGCTTCCTGTCCCGGATGTGTCAAATCAGCCAGCAGGCGCCCGGTTTTCAAATTTTTGACAATGGTTCCTAGCGGCACCTTGATGACATAATCTTCACCGTTGGCTCCATGCATTTTTTTAGTTTTTCCATTTCCGCCCGGCTTTGCTTCCATACGACGGTTGTAACGCAGATCCAGCAATGTCGTACGTCCTGTATCCACACGGAAGATCACATTTCCTCCGTTTCCGCCGTCACCGCCGTAAGGACCTCCATATGCTACATATTTTTCACGGCGGAATGCAACGATCCCATCTCCGCCCTTACCAGCTTTTACGTGAACCTTAACACGATCTACAAACATGAACTCACCTCCTGATTCCAAAAGAAAATCCCCTGAAAGGGGATTTTTTAATTATGCCTGTGGATATACAGAAACTTTCTTTCTGTCTTTTCCCAAACGCTCGTATTTTACAATACCGTTTACCATGGCGAATAATGTGTCGTCTCCACCTCTGCCTACGTTTGTACCTGGATGGATCTTTGTTCCACGCTGACGGTAAATGATAGAACCAGCATGTGCAAACTGACCATCGGCTAATTTAGCACCTAAACGCTTAGAATGAGAGTCACGGCCGTTCTTTGTAGAACCTACTCCCTTTTTAGAAGCGAACAGCTGAATATCTAAAACGAACTTCATAACTACACCTCCTGTATCTGTATTTTAATATAACGGGAATAACTTGATTCCAATGTCTGAAGAGAAATCAATGTTGAGGCAAGCAGAAGCTTTGCCCGCTCATTCTCTTTCAATTGTGTAATTTTGATATGCGCTTCATCCATCAATAAAGCACAGCTTCCATCCGCCAGCTGATTGATTGCATTTAAAGCACCCACCATGATGCTGCTTGCACCGGCACACACTAAATCTTCTCCACGGGGAGCCTGACCTGCATGACCGCTTACATCCAGCTCCATGATTTCATCACCATGCCTGCGGACATTGACCAAAATCATATTAAGCCTCGATTGATTCGATGACAACCTTTGTATATGGCTGACGGTGTCCCTGTTTACGACGGGTACTTCCTTTTTTAGCCTTGTACTTAACGATCGTGATCTTCTTTCCTTTACCCTGTTTTTCAACCTTACCGTTTACTTTAGCACCTTCAACGTATGGCTGTCCAACTTTTGTTTCATCTCCGCCTACCAGCAGAACTTTGTCGAATACAACAGCTTCTCCTTCATTTACTGCTAATTTTTCAACGAAGATTGAAGCACCTTCTTCTACACGGATCTGTTTTCCGCCTGTTTCGATAATTGCGTACATAATCGCACCTCCTTTAATCTGTTTTTTTTCTCAAGACTCGCCTTCTTAGGTGATGTTTCCATGCTTATTTACCTTTTCCGAGCGGTTGTAAGCCATTAAAGGACATACAACATGAGTATATTATCAAAATAATCCAGCAGTGTCAATTATTTTTGGACAGATTTCTTTTTTATTGCGGCTGCTGAACAACCCGGATCGATCGGGCCAGACAGCTTCCTTCTCTTTCGATATTTCCTTCGACCAAAATAACATTGCCCTTCTTCAGAATATCCTTAGTACGTTCGTATAAATTCGGCATTACAACCACATCAAAACGCGCACTGTCGTCAGATACTTCCACAAACATCATCAGATCCCCGCGTTTGGTACGATGTTGGCGTGTAAATGCGATCATGCAGACAAAACGAACAGGACCGCGATGATGCTGAAGCTTCAAAAGATACGGCAGCTGCGGATCGATTGCCTCACGAATTTCAGCAATAGGATGCGTGCTCAGATAGAACCCAAAAGCTTCTCTTTCTTTTTCGGCACGTACGCTCTTTTTTTCGGAGATACGAACGATCGGGATTTTTGATGCCAGCGTAAAATCCAGGTGCGGTTCACCGCTGCCCTCTACCTTGATAATATTCGCATAACGAAGCAGATTGTCCAGTGCCGCCAGCAGGCTAGCCCGATTATATCCAAATACATCCAGCGCTCCTGCATTGATCAATGCTTCGAGCACTTTGCGGTTCACTTTGCGCAAAGTCATGCGAGCTACAAAATCATAAGGATCCTTGTATTCGCCATGGGCATCTCGTTCCTCAATGATCAGCGGATATACTGCAGGACCAACCCCCTTGATTGCAGAAAAGGGGAATCGAAGAGAACGACCTTCAATTTTATAGCAGGCTAACGACTGATTCACGCATGGAGGCAGGATCTCAATATGCCTTCGCTTTAACTCGAAGATATATTCGCTTGTTTTTTTCTCCGCTCCGATCACACTGTTCAGCAGTGCACTGAAAAAATACAGTGGTGCATTTGCTTTGAGATATGCCATCTGGTAAGCGATCATGCCATAGGCGATCGAATGAGAACGGTTAAATCCATAACGGGCAAATTTCATGATCAGGCCATAAACTTCCTGAGCAATTTCTTTTGTGTAACCCTTCTTCTGTGCGCCGTCAATAAACATTCGTTCATAACGGGCAAGATCTTCTTCTTTTTTCTTCGAGATTGCCTTACGCATGTTATCGGCTTCCGCCAGCGACAAACCTCCCATGACCTGAGCAACCTGCATGACCTGCTCCTGGTAAATCATCACACCGTACGTGTTTTTTAAGATCGGTTCCAAAGAAGGATGCGGGTAATGGATCAGTGCCGGATTTTCACGGTTGCGCAGATAGGCCGGAATATTTTCCATTGGACCGGGACGAAACAAAGCAATCGTTGCGGCAATATCTTCAAATGTATTAGGCTGAATACGGCGGATCAGACTTTTCATTCCTTCCGACTCCAGCTGAAAGACCCCCATTGTGTCTACACTGCGGATCAGCTTAAATGTCCTTTCATCATCTAAAGGAATTCTCATGATATCGAATTCTTTTCCTGTCTTGTTTTTGATATGACGGACAATTTCATCAATGATCGTTAAGTTGCGCAGTCCCAGAAAATCCATTTTGATCAATCCCAGTTCCTCAAGATACTCCATCGTATACTGAGTCGCGTAAATCTCCTCATCCAGTTTGATCAAAGGACAGACTTCCTCGATCGGCTCACGGCTCAAAATGATGCCCGCCGCATGCAGCGAAGCATGTCTCGGCAGACCCTCCAGCTGAGAAGCAACAGCATATAGATGTCCCAGTTCTTTTGACAATGCTATGGTCTGCTTAAAACGCGGAACGCTTTCCATCGTCTGTGCCAGGGTGATCTTAGGTGTATTGGGAACCATTTTACACAGAGAATCAATCTGTCTTGGGACAATTCCCAATGCCTTCCCAACATCACGCAAAACCTGTTTGGCCCCCAATGTATTAAATGTGATGATGTGTGCGACATGATGAGCGCCATAACGTTCATGTACATAATCGATGACTTCCTGACGGCGGTCATCAGGAAAATCGGTATCGATATCAGGCATTGAGACACGCTGCGGATTAAGGAAGCGTTCAAACAGCAGATCATAACGCAGGGGATCGATATGGGTGATGCCTAAACAATAAGAAACAAGTGATCCGGCGGCACTTCCACGGCCGGGTCCGATAAAAATATCCTTTGTTCTGGCATATCGGATAAAATCCCATACGATCAGAAAATAATCCGTAAAGCCCATCGAATTAATGACCTCGAGTTCATGCTGAAGACGGCGGACATAGGCTGCCGGCACCTGCGTCGTCCCCATGCGCTTTGCCAGTCCTTTTTTGCATAAAGAAACCAGAAACTGTTCAGATGAAATTTTGTAACGGTTCTCGAAAACCGGCAAATGTACCTTAGGCAGTGCCATCTCAACCTGACAATCACGTTCGATCGCATCACACCCTGCCAGATCATCCGGGTCATACAGTTTTTCCATTTCCTCCCTGGAACGAAACCAGCGACCGCTGGCAGTTTTCAGCGTTTTATCCTGCACCTGGAGGCCCTGATCGATAGCGCAAAGTACGCGATAAGCTTCTTCGTCTGTCTCTTTTGCATAGTATACACAAGGAAGAGCCACATGTAGAAGGCCCATTTCGTTTGCGATCCTGCGCAAAAGCTGATTACGGTTTTGCAGAAATTTCGAGTCATTTTTCGCAATGCCGACTGCAAAGTGCACGAAGCTTCTTTTCAATTGCTGCAGGTAGCGGCGCAGTGCCGGTTCATCCTCATGAACAAGCAGCGAATACAGATAATCATCCTGACTCGTGCTGATGACATAACATTCACTCGAATAGGAAGCAAGTTCTTCCAAAGACAGCTGCTGCTGCATTGTCTGCAGTAAAGTGCTTAATTTAAGCAGCTGCTGAAATCCGCTGTCATTTCTTGCCAAAATGATGAAACCGGCTTTCTCTTCTTCATCTTCCAAAGTGCAGAAAAGTTCCATGCCATACAGCGCTTTGACACCGTATTTTCGACAGGAATGAAAAAAAGCCATGGCTCCGTGCAGTACATTTAAATCAGTCAGGGCAACTGCCGTGTATCCCTGTTCGTGAGCCAGTCTGGCTATATCATCTATGCGAAGCGTTGACTTTAACAGTGTATATGCGCTTCGAACCATCAGCTGAACCGACATCCCATCACCTTCCTGCCCATATTATACTACAAGTAAAGCAATCTGCAAAAACAGAAACCTTCTGCAGCTGTATAAAAAACCTGTCTGATTAAATCAGACAGGTTTCAATGCTACATCAAGAAGCGTTATGCTAACTGGGAGCATCTTTGCTTCAGATCACTGATCAATTGTGAGATCTGCGAACGGTTCAGACGCTTGATACCGCAGGCGCAGCGATGTCCGCCTCCCCCGTAAGCATTTGCAATATCATCTAACGGCACTGTACGCGAGCGCAGGGAACATGTATACAGCGGTTCTCCCTGAGAATCAGTATCCATCTGCGTAAACAAAGCCCAAACGGAAAGTTCATGAATGCCCCCGAACACAAACACTTTTTCTTTTGCCTGTGTAAAAGTCAGGCCAAAGAGTTTGAAATCGGATTCATCGACCAGGGCATAGCCGACGCCCTTATCTGCCTGCAGCTGTGTGCGCAGCCAGCTTTCATAGTAATAGTCAGTCAAATGCGCACCAAAATGCTCCATGTTGCGTGCAACGATATCAACACCATGTTCCAACAGAAACGCCCCTGCAAGCATAGTATTCGATGTCGTAGAGGAGATTGTAAAATTAATCGTATCCGCGATCAGACCGCTGTACAGATAATTGGCACAGGAAGCACTGAGCGGCTTTCCCGCCGCTTTCAGCAACAAAGCGAGGATCTCACAGGTTGCCGCCGCCTTTTCATCCACCAGTTCTTCCCGGCAGTAATGTTCGGTCAAAATATGATGATCGATGCGCAGGATCTGTTTCGCCTCTTTCCAGCGTTCATCATCGATCCTTGCCGCGGTCGAAGTATCCAGTACGACAGCCAGTGCCTGTTGAATCACTGTATCCTGCACACGATCCATCGGCGGATAATGCTCAGCACTGGCACCGACACTGTCCCCCACTGCGTAAACATGCTTGTCCGGATAATTGTCTTCAATCCAGGTCTTTAAACCAAACTGGCTGCCCAATGCGTCCGCATCAGCCAGGATATGACGGAAAATTACGATTGTATCATACGCTTCGATCTGGCTGACGAGCCACTGTGCATCATAGTACATAACTGTTATTTGACAAACTGATAAGCATCACGCGCAATCATCAGTTCTTCATTGGTTGGAATCAGCCAGACAGCTACTTTTCCATTGTCTGGTGACAGGCATTTTTCAACACCGCGAGTACCGTCATTCTTTGCATCGTCAAGATCAGCACCAAGCACCTTTACACGGTCAATGATACGTTTACGCATCTTGGCATCATTCTCACCGATTCCGCCTGTAAAGACGATCGCATCAAGACCGCCAAGCTGAACGTAATAAGAGCCGATGTAGCTTGCGACACGGTTGGCAAAGATCTTTTCCGTCAATACCGCGCGCTCATTTCCCTCTTTTGCCGCTGCTTCAACGTCTCTGCCGTCACTTGACACACCGCTGACACCCAGCATACCTGAATGCTTGTTCAAAATATCTTCAGCTTCTTCGGCACTCAGATTTTCCTTTTTCTGCAGGAATGTAACGATTGCAGGGTCAATATCACCACAACGTGTTCCCATCATCACACCTGCGAGCGGCGTAAATCCCATAGATGTATTGATTGATTTTCCATGATCAACCGCAGTCACACTGCCGCCGTTCCCCAAATGGCAAGTGATGATTTTCATATCTTCGATATTTTTATTCATCAGTTCAGCACAACGGTATGCAACATATTTATGGCTTGTTCCATGGAAACCGTAACGGCGTACCTGATATTTTTCATAATATTCATAAGGAAGAGCATACAGATAAGTATCCGGCTCCATCGTGGAATGGAAAGCAGTATCGAATACAAATGTATGAACACAGTGTGGAAGTGCTTCTTTAAATGCACGGTATCCAATCAGTCCGGCAGGATTGTGCAGCGGTGCCAGATCATTCAGTGATTCGAACTTTTCAACAACATCATCATCCACTTTGACAGATTCAGTAAAGATTTCTCCGCCATGTACGGCACGATGACCGGCTCCCTTGATTTCATCCAGATGTTCAACGATTTTGTAATTTACCAAAGCATCCAACAGCATGGATACAGCCTTTGTATGATCAGGAATAGGTTCCTTGATCACTTTCTTTTCACCATTGACTTTGATCGTAAAGATTCCTTCCTCGAGACCAATGCGTTCAAATACACCGCTTGTCAATACTGTTTCCTGCGGCATTTCAAACAGCTGGAACTTCAGTGAAGAACTTCCGGCATTTACTGAAATAATCTTTGTCATTTCCTTTTTTCCTCCTAAGACAGTAGATCTTCTAATTTATTGATATATGAAGCGCCTTCCTCATCTACATGCTGACGAAGCAGTGTCAGGATCTCTTTGATCTTTTCACTTTGCTGCAGCAAGTGAAGACGTTCTTCATAATCATACAAAGTTTTGGTCGCCCGCCGGATATGATCCAGCGCTCCGGCACGCGAAATCGAAAGTTCCTCACTGATTTCCGCCAGCGAGAGATCCTCCCGATAATGAAGCTGCATAATAAGCTGCTGCTTATCTGTCAACAGCGTCTCATACATATCCAAAAGCAGATTGATGGTAAAGGGATCTTTATTCATGGTTTCCCATACCCTCACAGATTCCGTAAAGATAGCTTTCAATGTCAAAAGGACGCAGATCCTGCGGTTGCTCACCTAAGCCGATATAACGAACCGGCAAGCCAAGCTGATCGCGGATTGCCATGACGATACCGCCTTTTGCCGTACCGTCCATTTTGGTAAGGATGATTCCGCTGACTTTCGTCGCTTCCAGGAAAACCTTTGCCTGCTGAATCCCGTTTTGACCGGTAGTTGCATCCAAAACAAGCCATACCTCATGAGGTGCCCCCGGTATCTCACGTTCGATCACGCGTCGCATCTTGCTCAGCTCATTCATTAAATTGACCTTGTTCTGCAATCGTCCGGCTGTATCTCCGATCAAATAATCACAATGATGTTCTTTGGCATAGCGGCATCCATCTACCAGCACTGCACTCGGATCACCGTTTTCTCTTCCCTTGACACATGGTACATTTAAACGTTCGCCCCATCTGGCAAGCTGATCCACGGCACCGGCACGGAACGTGTCTGCTGCGGCCAGAACAACCGATTTTTTCTGTTCCAGCAGCGCATTTGTCAGTTTGGCTGCCGTCGTTGTCTTTCCGCTGCCATTTACCCCAACCAGCAGCAGCACTGTCGGCCCGTCTTCATTGACATGTACCGGCTCATCCTCATGTTCCTGATACATCTCCAGCATGACGCTGACCAGACATTCGCTGATTTCATCAAAAGTTTTCAGATGCTGCCGTGCTGCTTCGCTTTCCAGCCGGGAAGTGATCTTTTCGGCTGTATGGATACCGACATCCGCTTCCAGCAAAATGACCATGACCTCTTCCAGAAAATCATCATCCACTCCGCGAAAGCCGCTGGCAAGGCGTCGCAGACGCTCACCAAATGATTTTTTCGATTTATCCAATCCCTTCAAATAGCGATCCGCATCATCTCGCCCCTGAATGGAAGCTTTCAATTTTGCAAAAATTCCCATTATGCATTCACCTCATCTTTATCTACGATATTCATTGCATCCTGCAGTTTTACCTTCAGCAAAGCAGAGACACCGTTTTGCTGCATGGTCACACCGTATAACGCATCACACTGTTCCATCGTACCAGGTCGATGCGTGACAACGATAAACTGGCTTTCTCCGCGGAACTGACTCAAATACTTTGCGAAGCGCTCTACATTTGCCTGATCCAGCGCCGCTTCTACTTCATCAAATACGCATAGCGGCATTGTGCGCGCCTTCAAAATCGCAAACAGAACACTGATCGCAATCAAGGCCTTTTCCCCTCCCGAAAAAGTTCTGATATTTTTGACAAGTTTCCCCGGAGGCTGAACGTCGATATCGATACCTGTATTCAAGACATCCTGCGGGTCGACCATGACCAGTGAAGCACGGCCGCCCCCAAACAGCGCCTTAAATACACCATCCAGCTCTTTGTTGATCTTATCGAACATTTCGCTGAACTGACGGATCATCGTTTCATCCATCTCATCAATGGCCTTCAGGATCTTTTCACTGGCCTCCTGCAGCTCCGCTCTTTGTGAACTCAAAAACTCATAGCGCGAATTGATTTCTTCAAATTCAGCAGGTGCATCCAGATTCACATTCCCCAGTGCGGCAATCAGCGAACGTAGCTCACGCACTCTTTCCCTGGCACCATCCATGACCATCTCACTTTTTTGTGTCATGGCATATTCGACCGTCATTTCGTAGTCCGCATTCAGCCGTTCAATCGCATTTTCCAAACGTGTCTGCGCTTTGGCGATGGCAACTTCGACATTTTGCATTTCCTGTTTCAACGCGGAAAGCTCACGCCGCGTCACCCGAATGCTTTGTTCCCTGCGCTCAACTTCGCTTCCGGCACTGACCCTGCGTTCCCTCTTGGTTCGCATCTGTGTCGTCAAATCATCAATTTTGGAATGAATGCTGCTGATAGCTACGATCAGCTCATCGGCAAGATCATTCTGATCGTTTTCTTCTTTATCTTCAGGTGCCAGCTGGTCATAATCCGCACATAAGCTTTCATATTTATTTCTTTTGACCTGCAGCACGGAATCAAGCTGTGCAAACGCAATCCGCAGCTGTACCATCTGTGTGCTCTGATTCTCTTTTCTGCTGTTCAATGCCTGATACTGACTGCGCAGATTGCTGACCTGCATATATTGCCCTTCCAGGCTTTCCTTGACACGCTTCAATTCCCTTTGCACATTCATCGGCGTTGTCGATCCCTTTGAGGTTCCGCCGGTCATGCTTCCGCCGCGATGAACGATGTCACCGTCCAGCGTAACAATTTTATAACCGTATTGCAGACGTTTTGCCAGCTCATTGGCATGTTCAAGCTGATCAGCAACCAGCACATTCCCAAGCAGGGCCTTTGCAACAGGCGTATAGCGTTCCTCACATTCAATAAAGGCATCGGCACACCCTAGGAAACCTTCACAATGTTCTGCGATAAACAAATGTTCTTTACTGATAAAACGAGGCTTCAAAACATTCATTGGCAAAAATGTCGCACGGCCTCCTTTATTTTTCTTCAAAAATGAAATTGCACCGCGTGCGGCACGTTCGTCTGCCGCAACAATATGATACATTGCCCCGCCCAAAGCATTAGAAACGGCATTTTCGTAGTTCTCTACCGGCACCAGAAGTTCACTGATGACACCTTCGATGCCAGGCAGACTGGCTTTTGCGGCCATGACGGAACGAACCCCCTGCTGATGATTGAACGGCTGTTTGATCACATTTTCCAGTACGTCCCTGCGATTCAGCAGACGCTGATACATATCCTGTGCCTGCTCCAGCTCATGACGTGCCTGGCTGATTTCATTTTCCAGCGAAGCAATCTGCTGTTTGGCAAGGTTTAAATTGGTCTCCATCTCGCTTTTGCGCCGTTTTCTGTCTTCATACTCAAATTTTGCCTCTTCCAGCATCGCTTTAAGCTCTTTTGCACGTTCCTTGCTTCCTGCATGTTCCAGTGCATATTTACGTTTTTCATCGAGCTCGACCTTGCGTCGCTCCAATCGATTGCTCTCTTCCATCGCGGCAGAATATTCCCCCTGCAGCTGATTCACCTCACGGTCAAGAGCAAACATCTCCTTACGCAGTTCCTCATTTTCAACATCCTGCACCTGAATGGTCGTTTCGTGCATTGCGCATTGAGAATCGAGATCGAAACGCTGTTTTTCCAGCGTTTCGATTTCCTGCTGAAGATGCTCTATTTCATCAATGATGACATTGATTTCAATTTTGGATAACTCTTCTTTATACGCAATATATTGTTTTGCTTTTTTTGCCTGACGGCGCAGCGGATTCACCTGTCTTTCCAGTTCGATGATGATATCTTCCAAACGCGCCAGATTATCCTGTGTGTTTTTCAGCTTATTCAAAGAAGCATTCTTTCTTTTTTTGTATTTTGCCACACCGGCCGCTTCTTCAAAAAGAGCCCGGCGCTCTTCCGGCTTAGCCTCGGCAAAGGAAGAAATGTTCCCCTGTGTAATGATCGAAAGCGAATCTCTTCCCAGCCCGGTATCCATGACCAGATCTGTGATATCTTTCAAACGGCATGGTGTTTTATTGATCAAATATTCTGCCTCGCTGTTTTGTCGATGCAGCCTCCTTGTAATTTCGACCTCATCATAAGCGATATCAAAAAACCGCTTGGTATTGTCAAATACCAAGGTAACCTCGGCAAGATTCACCGCCTTACGCTGGGCGCTGCCGCTGAAGATAATATCGCTCATGCTGTTTCCCCCGCGCAGTGACTTTACGCTTTGCTCACCCAAGACCCAGCGGATCGCATCATTAATATTGCTTTTGCCGCAACCATTGGGTCCGACAATACCGGTCACATCAGAATCAAACGCAATGATCGCCTTATCCGCAAAAGATTTGAATCCCTGCAGCTCAATTCGTTTCAAAAACATTCGCTGCCCTCCAATCGCATTTTGTATCAGCATTGATTATACCATAGATTTTGCGTTTTAAAAAGAATTGTACTATAATGTTTCAAAAGTAAAGGAGGTACTTTCATGCCAGTAAAATTAATGAGAGAAACTTTTCGCTTATCATTCGGCGAAGAAGTAGGAAACGCTGTCTCTCACGGCGTCATGGCTGTCCTCTGCCTGTTTTCACTTCCGGCATTTGCCGTATACTCCTATGCAATGCAGGGCATCGTTCGATCACTGGGAACCTCAATTTATCTGATCAGCATGTTCTTTATGTTTCTGATTTCGACGATCTATCACAGCATGCCCTATGGCTCCCAACAAAAATATGTCTTTCGCAAACTGGATCACATCGCTATTTTATTTGCCATTGCCGGCAGTTATACGCCGGTCTGTCTGTGCATGATCCAGGGCAGCATCGGCATTCTCATATTGATCATCGAATGGAGCATGGTCTTTGCGGGAGTTCTCCTGAAAGCAATCGCAAAGAAAAGTTATCCGAAACTTTCCGTTACGATCTATATGATCATGGGCTGGTGTGCCGTTTTATTTCTTCCCGCATTGATTGCAAAAGCAAACACCTTATTTCTGATCTTCATCGTGCTCGGCGGCATCATGTATACGATCGGCGTTATTTTTTATTCTCAACCGAAGCATCCGTATTTTCATTTTATATGGCATCTGTTCATCATCCTTGCAAGCATTTTTCATTTCATCGCCCTGATCTTTTTTATCTAAACAAGTTGATAAAGTAAAAAAAATCACTTTACAGTGATTTTTTTTAAAACAGTCTGATGACATCATTAA
>JABLTO010051236.1_pt1 | contig 12133 bp, 12 predicted proteins | sample 7160091 | NCBI WGS metagenome assembly JABLTO01 (sample SAMN14651225, study PRJNA627086) | human gut metagenome | isolation source: feces | host: Homo sapiens
CTCTCCTTTCCACCCATCGGGAGCCACCCGAAAAAAGGGTATAAAAAATAAGACCATATTGACTTCAATATGGAACCGATTAAATCTTCGATTCTCTGTGTCAATTTAGTCTTATCAACAAAAATACCTGTTAAATTTTCCCTTCCGGAGCCAATCCGGACAATTTTTACATGGGAACGTCTAGGACCAGGCTTCCGAAACCCTTGTACATCCTGGGTTTCTTCCACCTGTCACAAATATACCACGTTCCCCCGTCGCGGAAATAAGAAGTGCACGTTCTTCCCCTGCTTCAATAATTTGTCTTAAATTAGAAATAAATCCAACCTGCATACGATTAGGCTGTAACTTGTACTTTTCAAGAGAGGTAACAGGATCTTTCTTTGCAATTTCACGTTGACGCTTGATAATCTCATATTTTTGCTTATAATTTTCATAAAATTCACTAAATGTTAAAGCATGTTCAGAATTCCATAATTCCTCAAACTCTTCTACAATTTCCTGTGCAACTTCTCCCTGCTCCGTCGACACAACCTTTGTATTCCATTCCCGATTTGTTGTAAGAATTTCTCCCGGAATATGTTTCTTTTCCAATTTCTTTCATACTCTCACAACTCCTCTAAAACCGCTTTCCGCACTTCGGGCAAAACTCAAAATCCTCAGCAGTCTCGTACCCACACTGCGAACAATGTTTATACATAAAGCTACTGCTGCCTCTCGAAACCCTTGTCAAATGTTCCGGCTGAATTTCGACCTGCTCCCCACGGGCAATTGCCTTCCCGATCTCCGGGGCAAGTTCATACAACGTGTCGCAGCAGCTCGTCTGCACATAATAATGTTTATTCCACTTGAAGCACGGTATGAAAAACAGTGAAAGCACTGTGTACGTCATAAAAACCTGATACCTTCCGTATTTTCCGCATAGATTACAGATGATCGTCTGGGTAAAATCAAAATCTTTCCTGCCATCCGTAATTCCCATGATAAAAAACATCGCAACCTCCTTTTATCTCTATCAACTATAATAAACGCTAAACATATTTGAGACAAGCGTATTTCAAAATACAAAATAGCATTTGAGAACAATTTCCAATTTTCTCATTATTTCCATTAATGCACCCGTGAAAAATAATCCATCAGGATTCCTTTAATATGGTTATACCTTCTGGCATAAGAATTCTCCACCCTTATGATTTCCATATTGTGTGCCTGACAGATTGCATTCTTCTTTCGATCCCGCTCCTGCACGACCGCATCCTCAAAATGTTCTTTCCCATCCAGTTCGATTGCAAGAACCGGAAGCTCGCTTTTCCCCTGTTTTTCATATACCACAAAATCAAAACGCCCCATGTAAAACAGATCATCATACGTAATATTATCATGAAACACCTGTGATATTGCCACTTCCTTGTGAATCACATACTTACTTTGGGAAAGCCAGATGTTCTCCAGCGCATGCGTCAGATTTTCCAGAAACGCATTTTCCGTGGCGGTAGAAAAAGGCTGTATCCCTAAAGCTCTGGAACTGATATGCTTCTCGGTAATCTTTGACTGTCCGTTCGTTTTGATATACTGCGCCAATTCATAGAGGTCGTCATCCGACTGCCCGGCATGCAGACGCTCAAGCTCATTACTATCCGCGAGCAGCACCAGCTTGTCCTTCGCCCGCGAGGTTGCAACATTGATAAGCTCCTTGTTGTTTTTCAGCCACTGATATGTTCCTGTATTCGTGCGATCCGACAGGGTCGTAGAAAAAAGCACTACATCCTTCTCATCACCCTGAAAAGCATGAACAGTTCCACAGACCAGATTCTCCAGTTCATTCTCTTTGATTGCCTGTTCGATCAATGTCTTCTGGTTTACAAACGGTGTGATGACCGCAATGCTTTTGTCCGGATTCTGCTGCGCATACGCTACAACCTCGTCCACCTCTGCCGGGGAAGTATTCTTGATTTGTGGCTGATTACTTTTTACATCAACATACACAAGTGGATGCGTTTCCCGGCTTTTCGACTGAATCTGCAATTTGGAATTGTAATATTTTTTATTATTGAACCCTATAATTTCTTTGTTGCAACGATAGTGATTGCGCAAAAGCACTTCATCGCTTACGGCATCGCAGGCGAGATATGTTTTGTAAATCGAATTCTTCCGGTAATCGTATTCATCGGCCACATGATACTTCCGGCGCAGTTTCTGATTCGTCAGCTCCCCAAGCAAAATGACCGGGTTAAGCTGCTGTGGATCTCCCACCAGCATCAGCTTTTCTCCACGAATGATCGGGACAAGTGAGATTGCCACATTGCACTGACTGGCTTCGTCCATGATAGTCATATCAAACAACGGCTCCGGCTGTCCTACCTTGTGCGCCGAAATGCAGGTAGTAATGATGATTGGAAACACTCGCTGCAATTTCTTCACGTTTTCGGATTTCTGCATGTACTTATTGAACGCCTGTGCCTGTGCCAACGGATCATCCCCAGCATCTAAAATTTCACGCAGTTCCTGATATTTCGGTTCTTCGATTGTCTTGATATAGCGTGCAGATGTATAGAACAGATATTGATAAAATTCTTCTTCATTCCGGTCGAGCAACAGCATGGCATCCTCATCGGACATTTCCCCGATCTGCCGGATACGCTCATCAATTTTCTGCATCTGATATCCCTGCAAGTCCGTTTGAAACGGAATCAGATTCATTGCATTTTTGATATGTTCCTGATATTCCATCAGATGAGAAAGCGTCTCTTTCCTCTCCTTCAGATCCAGAATTTCCTCATAATCTTTCAGACGCGCAGAAAGCCTTTTTGCGCGGTCGATACGATCATCTTTGCGTTTGTCCAGCGTGGAAGCAAATACCTTCAAAGACTGTACCTGGTTGCGCAAGCGATTAATGTAACGGATTGCCTCTTCGACTTTTTCCATATTTCCAAGCCGAAGCACGGGGAACGGAATATTCTTTCCATGGTACTTCAACGTCGATAGTTTCTCAAACACATTATCGATGGGAACATTATTGTAAGACGCAAATAAAACGGTCGCATTATTGAAAAAAGCCGTTACTATCGTGTTTATTATCGTATTTGTTTTTCCTGTGCCCGGCGGTCCCTGTATATAGGCAAGCGGATACTTCATAGCATTGTTGATTGCCAGCAACTGATCGAGATTGATATTCTGGTTGATCAACGCGATCGGATAGGCTTTCGTCCGGCGTGGTCGCTCCAGCAGTTCTCCAAAAAAAGCTTTGATTGGATAGGTAATCTGCTGCTTTTCGAACATATCCAGTATCGCTTTGTATTCGTCGTGCAGATTCAGCACCACATCCATACCAAGGCCAAGCACATAAGGCATATCATCCACGACGGATCTCGCACCGCCATGCCCGGTAATTGCATCTTTGATCTTTTCCAGATTTTTCTCAAAGTCTTCGAGTAATTCATACTCATCCGCGTCCAGAAATCTGCGCGCATTTTCCTGCTGCCCGTCAACCGTAAACTGTGTGCAGACCGTAATATCTTCGTCCGGCTGAAACACTCTGTTTTTCACGTCCAGATTCAGATTGCGATATGCGAGTACATACAATCCCTTTGCCGTGTGAATGCTTAACACGTTCAAAGCAAGCTTTTTGATTTTCAGATTCCCACTTTTGCGCTTTTCCCGCAACAACGTATATTGGAAATTTGACACAACTTCCTGAAACTGCTCATCCGTAAGCACATACTGTCCGCTTTTCACACGGTCTCCATCAACATAATGAATCAGCTTGTAATCCGTAATATATGGCGTTGTGTCGAGCCGGTTACAAAGTTCCAGGTAATTCAGAATTTTTAGATTTGCTGCACTCGAAAAGAGCGTTTTGTACCGTTCCGGATGCATCTCGATATCTTCGATCAGCCGCTTATTTTCCGGACAATATGTTCCCTCAATAATCTCTGTCGACAAAATGGAATCAATATATATTTTGTCGTATTCCCCCAGTGTATACAAGCCAAGATGCAGGCCGTCCACTTTCAGGGTACGTTTTACCGGATCCAGATCACGAATACCGATCCAGTATTTTGTAATCTGATCCGCTTTGTTCCGGTATTCTATTTTTAACCATTTTCCTTCATGGATGGCCCTGAAAATGTCTCTGCAAATCTGATTCATACACTGTGCTCCTACAACGGTCTATTGCTGTTTGTTTTTCTATGAATTATAATAAACGTTAAACGAACTTGTAACAATACACAACCTGGAGAATTTTATTATGAAAATGACAACACTCTGCTACATCGAACAGGATGGAAAATATCTGATGCTCCATCGCACCAAAAAGAAAAATGATATCAATGAAGGGAAATGGATTGGTGTGGGTGGACATGCCGAGGGAAGCGAATCCCCGGAAGACTGTCTTTTGCGTGAAGTAAAAGAAGAGACCGGACTCACCCTTACCTCGTACCGCTTTCGTGCCCTGATCACATTTGTGAGTGACCAGCAGGAACCTGAGATGATGTGCCTTTTTACCGCAGATGCATTTACCGGCGACCTTATTACCTGCAACGAAGGGGACTTAAAATGGGTAGACAAAAGCGAGGTTCCCAACCTTCCTACCTGGGAAGGTGACGCAATCTTTTTACGTCTCCTTCTGGAAGATGAACCTCGCTTTTTTACTCTGAAACTCGTATATGAAGGGGATCTGCTGGTGGAGAAAAAACTAGCGTTTTACTAACACACCGGCTTCTCCACCTTTTTCATAAGTAAAAGTCTGTAAAAACTTCCGGAGTCGGTCTGTTTTTGGATCTTCAAAAAACTCTTTTGGATTTCCCTCTTCCACGATTTTTCCGCCCTCAAGGAATACCATACGGTCTGCTACCGCTTTGGCAAACTGCATCTCATGTGTGACAATGACCATGGTTCTTCCCTCCTGTGCCAAAGCCAGCACAACGTCGAGAACCTCCCGCACCATCTCCGGGTCCAGTGCTGCAGTAATCTCGTCAAGAAGCAGCACCTCCGGGTGCATGATCAGTGCACGCACGATAGCAACTCTCTGCTTCTGTCCACCGGAAAGCTGTCTTGGATAATTATCCTTCTTGGAGACCAGACCTACGCGCTCTAACAGTTCAAGCGCCTCTTTCTCCACTTCCGCACGTTTTCTTTTTTTGACCTTGATCGGTGCAAGTGTCACATTCTGCAGAATTGTCAGATGCGGAAAGAGGTCATAACTCTGGAATACCATGCCGATTTTTTCCCTGTTTTTGCTTAAGTTCTTCTTGTTTGGATTCACGACCTCGTCATCAAGCAAAACCTCTCCCTCCTGGATCTCCTCTAATCCATTCAGGCAGCGGAGCAAAGTACTTTTTCCACAGCCGGATGGTCCGACAATCACGACCACTTCTCCCTTTTTCACAGAAAGATCTATGTTTTCCAAAACACTTATATCGTCATATCGTTTGCTTAAATTTTTGATGCGCAATATTTCATCCATATCAGTTCTCCCATCGTTTTTCAAGATATTTTGAAAGGCAGCTTATCGGCCAGCAGGCAATAAAATATAAAAGAAGGACCGTTGCAAATATAGCAAATGCAGCATTTGGAGCGGTCTTTCGGTTTGCCTCTATAATCTGCTGTCCCACTTTTAACACTTCCACAATTCCGATCATCATAACAAGACTCGTTGTCTTGATCATACGGGTGATCAGGTTGATGGAAAGTGGAATCATTCTTCGAATGATCTGCGGAATGATCACATACTGATATGTCTGTCCGCGGCTAAGGCCAAGTGACTCACTGCTTTCATACTGAATCTTTGGAATGCTGATCAGAGAACCTCTGACCAGATCTGCCATCTCTGCAGTTCCCCAGAATACAAAAACAATGATGGACGCAGTCTCTGCCGACATATTGATGCCCATCGCTTTGGTTGCTCCAAAATACACAATGAACAAAAGTACGAGCTGTGGCATGATGCGCACAATCTCCAGATAAATTCTTGTGATCACCTGAACGGCTTTGTTCTTTGATGTCATAAGCATTCCAAGTAAAATTCCAAGCACCATGCTGAGCACAACAGAGATCAAGCTGATTCGAAGTGCCACCCAGAGTCCCTGCAAAAGCCGGATCATATTATTTCCTTTTAGTAAAATTTCAAATCCCATCTCATTAATCTCCAAACATACGATATCTTGCTTTATGCTCGACCAGACTTCCTAAAATAGATACCGGAAGCAGCATGACAATATAGAATCCAACAAGCATAAACAGACATTCCGTTGTATTATAATACTGTCCAATCAGGTCTTTTGCAGTAAACATGAGGTCCATCAGACTGATTGCAGAAAATACACTGGTTTCTTTCAGCAGAAAGATGATATTCGCCACAATTGCCGGTACACTGATAGAAAAAGCCTGCGGAAGAATTACCGATCCAAACATCTGCAGCCGGTTCATTCCCAATGCCTGCGCAGATTCCGTCTGCGAAAGCGGCACAGCCTCCAGTCCGCTTCGGAAACTCTCTGCCATATAACTTCCACCCAAAAGGCCTAATCCCACGGCTCCGCACACTTCTGCGGATATGGAAAGACCAATCTTCGGAAGTCCAAAATAGATAAAGAACAGCTGCACCAGAAGTGGCGTATTGCGGAACAATTCCACGTACACTTTAACAATCTGTGACAGAACCGGAATCTTAAAATGCAGAATAAAAGCTGCAACAATTCCAATTCCGATTGAAAGTGCAATTCCTATCCATCCTATCTTTATTGTCAACAAAAATGCCTTTGTATACATCGGCATATAATTAAATATTACATCAAAATTCATGCTATCGCATCCTAACGCTTTCTATGATCTAATCGACCGGACAACCTTGTTCCGAGATTCTGGATAATCTGGAAAATAACAATCAGCAGCACGACCGTAACAATCATGATATCGGTCTGCCAACGATAATAACCATATCGTACTGCAATATCTCCAAGTCCGCCTCCACCGACGGTTCCTGACATTGCTGAATATCCAAGGAGCAGTCCGGTTGTGATGGTTGCTCCATTGATCAGTGAAGTTCTTGCCTCAACAAGAAGTACCTTAAAAATAATCTGCATATTGCTTGCGCCCATGGCTTTTGCCGCCTCGATGACACCAGCATCCACTTCGTTTAAAGAGGATTCTACAACTCTTGCAATGTATGGTGCTGCACAGATAACAAGCGGCACGATAGTTGCAGTCGAACCATAGCTTTTTCCTACAATGAGTCGTGTGAATGGAATCAGCAGGATCAACAGAATCAGGAACGGAATGCTTCGAATGATATTACAGATAAAATCTCCGATCCGGTAAATGATCCGGTTCGGATGCAGTCCCTTTTCACTTGTGACGTGAAGCAGCACGCCGAACGGTAATCCGATCACATATCCTATAATAGTCGAAAACAGTGTCATATACAATGTGTCACGAATACCTTCTGCAATCATTTGTATTACTTGTTTATCAAACATTTTCTGTCACCTCCGTCACTATTAACCCACGCTCTCTCAGATGAGCGATAATTTCATCCTGTGTTTCTTTTCCTGTCGGCAAGCCAAGGATCATCTCACCAACGGCTTTTCCGCTTACATTCTTGGTATCTGCCTTCAAAATATTGACCGGCACCTGGTATTGTAAAATAATATTCGAGATCACTGGCTCAAATGCGGAATTTTCCTGAAATACAATTCGAATCTTTCGTTCTACATCCAGATTCTCAACCGGCGTATAACGAATGGCTTTACCGGATATCAATTCTTTCGCTGCGTCAGACTGTGGATTTTCAAAAATCTTTTCAACCAATCCCTCTTCTACAAGATTTCCACTGTCTATGATTGCCACACGCTTACAGATTTCTGTAACAACTGACATCTGATGCGTAATAATGATAATGGTAATTCCCAGTGTTTCATTGATCTCTTTTAAGAGTTTTAAGATTGCGGCTGTCGTCTGTGGATCAAGTGCGCTCGTTGCCTCATCACACAGCAGAATCTTCGGATTGGTAGCCAGTGCACGCGCGATAGCGACACGCTGCTTCTGTCCACCGGACAACTGTGATGGATACGCTTTTGCCTTTTCCTCCAGATTAACCGTCTTTAAAAGTTCTTCGGCGCGTTTTCTTGCCTCTTTCTTTTTAGCCCCGGCAATCTCAAGTGGAAAACAGATATTATCCAGAACATTTTTCTGCTCCAGAAGATTGAAATTTTGAAAGATCATGCCGATATCGCTGCGCTTTTTGCGAAGCTGCTTCTCTGTCAGATCTGCCAGATCCACCCCATCAATCAAAACCTGTCCTTCCGTTGGTTTCTCCAGATAATTGATGGATCGCACCAGCGTACTTTTTCCGGCTCCGGACATTCCGATAATTCCGAAAATATCGCCCTGCTCGATAGAAAGACTGATATTTTTTAATGCGTGAACCGTGCGCCCTTTTATATCAAATGTTTTTGTCAGATTTCTAATTTCAATTTCACTCATCTTTTCACCAGTGACAAAGGAGGGATTTACCCCCTCCTTTCCTTTCCATGTTTATTTTTCGTAGAAAATAACTGCACCGTCATAAGTATCATCAATAAATTTCTTAATCTCGTCAGATCTGAGAACCGAAACAAGTGCTTTGATCTTGTCGCTGTTTTCATTTCCTTCCTTTACAGCGATGATGTTTACATAAGTCTTTGCTGCGATGGAATCATTTGCCTCATATGCGATGGCATCTTTTCCTACAGAATATCCTGCCTCAAGTGCATAGTTTCCGTTTAAGACTACAAATTCAACTTCGTTTACAACTCTTGCAACCTGTGCTGCCTCAAGCTCTACAAACTGAAGATTATGAGGATTCTCTGCAATATCATTTACGGTTGCGGTAAGACTTGTTTCGTCTTTTAACTTGATCAGACCATTGTCCTGAAGTAACAGTAATGCTCTTGCCTCGTTGGTTGTGTCGTTTGGAATCGCAATGTGGTCTCCGTCTGCAATATCCTCAAGTTTGCTTTTGGTTCCCGGATAAATGCCGAATGGCTCATAATGAATATCGCCGGCATCTACAAGGTGTGTTCCCTGCTCCTTGTTAAAGCTGTTTAAGTATGGTAAATGCTCCATGTAGTTTGCATCAAATTCGCCAGATTCTACAACAAGGTTTGGCTGCACATAATCATCAAATTCCGTTACTTCAAGGTCATATCCATAATCTTTTAAAATGTCTGCTGCTTTTGCTAAAATTTCTGCATGTGGAATTGGAGATGCTGCTACTTTAATGGTCTCTCCATTTCCTGGTGTAATGTCTAATTTACCTTCCTCTGTGGTTGCTTCTGTATCTATTTTGTCTGCTGCGTCTCCGCCACCTTCAATTACCAGAGTATCTTCATAGTCTGCGCCATATGTGTCAAGCAATGTTGCTTCATAATCTGCGTGGAAGAAATTCTCTTTTCCAAGGCTCTTGATCTCGTCGTTGATCCAGTTAAGGAGTGTGCTGTTGCCTTTTGTTACTGCAGGGGCAATGCTCTGCTGATCACCAAGGGAAGAAATTCCTACCACATAACCCTTATTTTCCTGTGTATAAGCAATAACCTCTGTGTTATCGTTTGCCCATGCAACACCGGTTCCGTTCTCGAAAGCAGTCTTTGCAGCTGCGTAAGTATCAAACTTCTGAAGCTTGATGTCCGGCTCATTTTTTTCCAGATAAGTCTCTGCAGTAGTTCCGGAAATTACGATTACCTGATCATCTGCTCCAATCTGATCCAGACTCTTGATTACATTATCTTCGTGGGATACCACGCCGAGTGCTACATTCATGTATGGAAGTGCAAAATCTACTTTTTCTGCACGCTCGTCTGTTACGGTAAAGTTTGCAAGGACAATGTCTACCTTTCCGGTCTCTAAGTACTCAACACGGTTTGCTGCCTCTGTGGATACATAATTGATCTTTACACCAAGATCCTTTCCAAGGCGCTCTGCAAAGTATACATCATATCCCTGATAATCACCGTTGTCATCTACATAACCAAATGGGTTTTTGTCAGAGAAAACACCGATGTTGATTTCTCCGCTATCTTTGATTTCATCTAATGTACGATAAACCTGATCGCCTTTATCAGCAGTCTTGGCTGATCCGCATCCTGCCAGAGCTGTCACTCCTAAGGTCGCTGCTAAAACGCCAGTTACTAACTTCTTCAAAAAATTCTTTTTCATAATTTTCTCCTTCTAACATTATTTGTTTGCATTCTGTAAGTTTACTTTTTCACACCCTCTTGCATTTGCAAAGAAAAAGCCTGGATGTTTCTCCCAGGCAATGGCTTACATTAATCTGTATCACAAATTATTGCAAACAGGTGCATGACAAACGAGCCCTACACCCGGCCATATGATCCGCCTGGGAGTCCAGCATTCGACAGCACATACACATGTTGTTCAAAGTAAATACATTTCTCATTTTGTCATGTCTCCTTTCATTTCATGTTTCGTATTATATCCTTGTATTCCTAGTATGTCAATAGGTTTTGTAGTATTTTTTTAAGAATGTTTCCAGATATTTTTCAAAAATCTCACAGTTTACAAGAGCAACAAGAAAAGGCCAGTGGTCTACAAATCCAGAGCATTTGCCGGATAATTATAAAGGATTTACTCAGTGGAGCATGGTCGCCTTAAAAGAACAGGATTATGATAAATATGCTCGTAAAATGAAGAAGTATCTCAAATGGGAGTTAATTATTCTGGATGATTTTCTTCTTCATACCATTACAGATGAACGTGAGATCAAGATCCTGTTCGAACTGCTTGAAAAGCGTAACGAACAGAGAAAAAGCACCATTGTATGCTCACAGCGTGATCCAGCTAGTTGGAAGGCAATGATTATTAACGAAACTGTTTTCCTAGCTACACCATCCGGAATCACAATTGATTTATTCCTTAAACGCTTCATAATTCCGCTCGCCCATTCTTTTTTCCTTTGAATTTACAAACAAAAAAAGACCTTGAAAGATATCACTCTCTCAAAGTCTTTTTTAGGAAAGCAGACTGAATATTTTCAAACGCAGCCTTTATACTATGAAAATATAACCCCTGCCAATATTAAGACCTATTATTTTTTATTTGAAGACTTAATTCCCGTATTTAAAACCACCGACCATCTGGATCCATTGGTATCTTCCAGCATAATCGTACATTTTTTTACTTTCGAAACTTTAAATTTATTTTTCCCGATTTTCAGGCTCTTACATTTACCGCTTCCTGTTCCATATCTAATTTTCCAGACATGACCGTCATTTACTTTTGTTAACGAAATATTACCCGGCTGATATTGTGCCTGTTTGGCATATTCGCCCAATACATTCGCATTCCAGGTAATTGTCGCTTTCTGCTTCTTCTTGTCATTCTTGACAGATACTGTGAAAACCTTCTTTATCGGAATAGTGGAAATAAAGGTATTAACCTTCGCATCACATAATGAATTTCCCGGTGTCTTAGTTGTTGTAGTCTCTACATAATAAGTTCCCTTTTTCAGAAAAGTTGTAAATTGTTCTGGATATACCGGGACAGTTACATCGCCCCACTCGGTTGCTCCCACCTCTTTTGTACGAGCTTCATCCCGGTATACATGACATTCTGTAATTCCATTACCATCATTCAGTGTAAGTGAACCTGCAACATACACCCAGGAATCTTTTTTCACGGTAAATCGAAAGAAATCCTTTGCCTTTTCACCCGGGTTAACCGTAACCGGAACAGATCGTACCGCTGACTGATCCTCAATCAGATTTGCACTGCTGATTACTGATGCCTTTACAGTCGGCACTTCATCCGCTTTCACATACGTTTCCGGAACACAGACAATTGCAAGTGCAACGACCATTCCAAGTATAATTCCCTTTTTCCATAATTTCATTATTTGACCTCCTTTAAACAAAATGTTTGATAAATTACTACATAATTTTAACATAACATTATTCTGCCTACAACCAGCGTTTTCCTGAAAGTTCCTACCTGATCCATATTTCCGCTTGCATCAGAGCTTCCGGCAGCCGCCAGCTTAGCAATAGATTCCATTGCATCTAAAAATGCCTGTTCTTCCTCGCTCTCTACAAGAGCTGCCAGACCATCGCCGGTGTGGTGACTGCGTTTATGCTGAAAACCAGTA
>JABLTO010119448.1_pt1 | contig 12133 bp, 5 predicted proteins | sample 7160091 | NCBI WGS metagenome assembly JABLTO01 (sample SAMN14651225, study PRJNA627086) | human gut metagenome | isolation source: feces | host: Homo sapiens
ATCTACCGAATGCATAAGCTCCATCCAAACCTTTTATCTCAAGTAAAAAATCACCAACTAAGCCTTTCTGTAATTGTACTTTTCTCAATATTGGAAAGTCAATATTCTCAGTAGAAGAGTAAACAACATCCCCATTCTGAGAAATTACAATTTCAATTTCACCTATAGATTGATAGAACTCCAAGTCAATGGAATAGTCATCATTTAAGAATGCAGAGAAAGGAACATCCATTGGTATAGAACGAGGTTCTTGACCTGCTCCTTGAGGCTTTGTAAAAGGCCTATCATTAACAGACAACACTATTTCTGTATTAACAACTAGAATATTAAAAACGGCAGCTATGGCATTCATCGACAAGAAGCCATATAGACTTAAAAGACAAAAAAAGTTTTTCATTTTCATAGTACCCATGTTTGATTTTACGGCATAAAAATAGCGCAAAATACAGTGTATTACACAAAACACTCATGGACAAAATCTAATTCAATTAATCATATAATAATCAACTAAATAAATACTATAGTTTGTTTTTCTGGATGGACAAATACAACGGATTTGTTTTAAAGAACGCATTCAAATCATCTTGTTTTCCTAAATGGAGCTTTTCCTTCAAACGTTGTTTCTTTTTAAAAATAGAATTTTCCTCACAGACAAAAGCTGCGACCAACTCTGCTGTAGAAAATCCCAACTTTATCAACACAGCCAACATAAGGTTATGCTCGTTCAATTTATACTTCTGTCGCAAGTTAGTCACAAAATTGCCAGACAATAAATCTATATAGCCAAAGATGTTCAGCCATTCCTCTTCACTCAATTTTTTCACATTCAAATTTCCTTCTTTTAGCTGTCCTAAAAGAAACAAAGCACCTTGCTGAGAATGTTCACGTATTTCTTTATTCTCATTTTTCAAAACCTGTATCTTCTGGGCCAGGATTCCTATTTGTTCCTTAACAAGTACCTCAGACAACATTCCCTTTTGTGCTTGCTGATTACATTTCTTCAATTCCTCTATTTGACAAATATACTGTTCTATTATCTTTTCATTCTCTTGATAAGTTTTGAGCTCCTTCTCCATAAACCTTTTAAGGCGTTTTCTATAACTCTTTCTATATTGTTTTTTTATTTCCTGATATGCTACAAATCCCACAACTATAAAGGATAAAGACAGTAGCAGCCAAAAATATAGCTGAATCTGCTTTTCTTGCATAAGCAATTTATTCTCCACCACCAATTTATCTGCCTCATTTTTTTGCTGTATTTCAAAGATTTTGTGCTGCAAATTCATCTCCTGTGCTATTTTTTGCAACGAATCAGACTTTTCTTTATAAAGCAGAGCCTTAGCATACTCAGCACGTTTCTTTTCCAACAAATAAAGATAATGATAAGCACCGGATTGTGTATAGCAATCTTCCGAAGACAAAGCATTCCTCACATACATTTCTGCCCTTTCCAATTGCCCTAACTGCAAATAGGCATCTCCCAATGACAAATTATAATAAGGAATAAGAGTAGAAACTTGCTCATTCTTTAAGGCTGAATGAAAAAATTCAACTGCTTTCACATAATTTCCTTGTCGTTTTTCTTGTTCGCCCAAAAAGTGCGCCAAAGAAGAATATACCGGAGACAAACTATCCTGCTTTAACAAAGACATTCCCATCTTCGCATATCGTGCAGCATTAACATACTCTTTCCGAACCTCATAAATCCAGGCGATATTACGATAGCTATACACCATTTTCAAGGTATCACCGACTTTTTTATTATAAAAAATAGATTTTCGATAGTTGTCAAGTGCCATATCATACATTTCCGAGTCATCATTCAGCCTACCTACATATTGGTGCACCAAAGCCATCATCTTATACTCTTCTGTTTTCTCCAATTTAGCCAAAGCGCTCAAATAAGCTTGTATAGCCAATGTATCATTATCTTGCAAAGCTGCCACTTTACCATAATAAAACAATGCCTTTCCTGCTTTTACACCATCATCCTTATAATAATCTACCGCAATTTTTATCAACGAATCCGACTGCAAACTATCCAGATAGTTTTTATCACGTGCTTGCGTCAGCAGCAATGCATAGTCCGCCCGCTGCTTCCCACGAAGCTCCTCCGGATGAGGAATTTGCTCCAACAGCAGCAATGCACTGTCAGGATATACATCCATATACCTCTCTACCTTATCAAAAACATTGGATACGTTCTTCTCTACGCAAGAACCTAACAGTACACAAACGGACAAAAGCCCAAGATATAACAGTTTTTTCATATGAACATGTTCTTTACCAGATTATCATTGCGTATACACAGAATCCTTTTGGAGATAAATATTCACACCAGCCAACGGCAATCCTTTTTCCCCATCAGTCACAATGCCATTTGTCTGCGCATTAGAAACAACTGCACAGCAGAATGTTATGAACAGTACTATACATCGCTTCATAATCCATGTATATATAATTAAACTTTGGATGAGAATAAGCTTTTTTACGGCCTCTCCCTTCAAAGATACAAAAAACCGCTTCAACAATGTACAAAAACAAGATAAATGTGACAAACAAAACAAATAGCTCAGAGCTTGTTTCCCCTTACATAGGCTTCCTTTCCATTTTCTGTACGGAGTTATCAGCGCCTATCGGCCGTGATGCGCTCTGCCAACGGCCGTCAACCACTCGACTAACGACCGTCAACAAGGTGCTTCATAACCGTTGAACACCTATTATACTCATAGTTTCCCCATACTGTGCACCTATCTTATTCCTATTATGAGCCCAGCTGCAGTCTATCGGTAAACGGTCTTTTACGAAGTTAATACCGTGTTTACACGAAACGCATATCGTGTAAACAAGATATTTGCAAAATGCTGTACATTCTATTAATACACTAACAAACAAGATATTAACTTACTTTTCGGCGTATTTCCGCTGTGGAAGCAAAAGTTGCTTCCACCTTTTTGAGTTGCTTCCACAGCACTTGTAATGCCGATGAATAAAGGGATGCAGGAAGTAGGTGGAAGTGTGGAAGCAGAAATGATAAAACTAAGCAGAGATAATTTTCCCTTAAAAGCAATAAAACTCCAGAATCTGCTGGAGCAAAGCATCCTGCTTTCCCAGACCTTTTTCCAACTCCACACTTTTCAGGTTATAGAGTTGTGCCAGCAAAGCTGACGACTGCTTCTCGCAAAGACGGGAATCATGTACCTGCTCCATCCAGCAGACGGTCTCTCCCCAAACATCTACCGAAAGATGTGACAAGACTTCTGTCGGGGCTCCCCCCTTCTCCACCTTACGGAAGATTTCGACCAAAGCACACAACAAGCTGGACATTATCTGTTTACAACGGGAATGGGAACGGGATTCCCGGTTTCTGAAACGTAGCAGGAAATAGTACCCCAGCCATAAATAAACGGTGGTGACTTCTGCATGGATTTTCTCTATCCTCTTCCAATGCGCAACCAAGGCAGCATCAATTTCTTCCAGAATCGCATCCGTATCATCTTCTATGTAGTATTTCTGCGCAAGACACTCTATCACGCACCCCCATTTCGCCATATCCACACACTCTTGCGTACGCCCCATCCATACATGGGCTTCCTCCAATATCCGGAATGCCTTTTCTCCACATTCCGGAGCATCATAAAACCGATACTGACGAAACAACAGAAGAGACTGACATAATAACTCATCCAAAGAGTACTCCGCACTTTCCATATTTAAAATTCAAGTATCCATTCAGGTAACAAAATCGAGCAAAAGTAATCATTTCCTAAGAAAATCACGCTGTTTCAACACAAAAACCGGCAGGAAAAAGAAGATACCGATGACGGACATCACCAGTCCGCCAATGGTACCCGCCGCCAATGGAAACCAGAAAGCCTCCTTGTCCTCACCTATCATGAAAGGGATAAATCCCAGAATGGTAGAAACTACCGTGAGGAAAATAGGAACGACCTTCGCATTCCACGCCTTGACGTAGGCACGAAGAGCGGAAAGACGGGGGAAACGACGTCGGATGCTGTTGTACTCGTTCAGGACATAGATGCTGGCATTCACCGTGATGCCGCACAGCAGGACGAACGAGGCAAAACCGCCCTGGTCGAAGTTCAGCCGGAACCAATAGAAAGTAAGAAATACCCCGATATAAGAAACCGGAATCACAAAGATGATGGCAAGCGGCTGCTTCAGGGAGTTGAACAGAACGCTGGTCGTAAAGAAGATGATGGCTATCACCACCAGCAGAAGCAGGTATTGGCGGTTGTCCTTCTCGCCCCATGACCAACTGTTGCTGTCCGACTCGGCTGTATAACCCATCGGCAACAGTTTGTTGAACTCCTCCAGGTCACGTTTCTGTATCTTGTTGCCCATCTCATTGGAGCCGATATATTCGTATTGCAGGCAGAGGCGGTACTGCTGGTTTTCTTTGGCAATCTCCTGCGGCATCTGTCCCTTTTCCACAGTAGCCAGTTCGGAAAGTTTGTAATGCTTGCCGTTTCCTACTCCATAGGGAAAGAACTGCATTGCCCAGATGTCATATTCGGCAGACTGGCGGGAAGAGAGCTTGATTTTCTCCGTTCCCTGCTCGGCCGCTACCGAGCCAATCTCCAGATTCTTGCCGAAGATGGGGCGCACCGCAGAGAAAAGCACTTGCGCGTCGATGCCCTCTTGCGCCATGCGCTCCTTGTTCAGGTTGAAGTAGAATTCCTGATAGTCATCCTTCCACCAGGAGAACTCCGAATTGATGAGCACTTCCTTGATACGCCGGTGCGTCAGCAGCTTGGCCTTCAGCTTCTCCGCCCACTCATAGAGTTCGTCGTAGTTGTAGCCGTACATCCTGATGCGGTAGGAGCCGGCACTCTCGCGGACGTCATTACTGAACCCCTGGTCCTGCAATCCGTAGATGCCCCAGCTGCCGCCTCCCAGTTCCAGTGCCTTGCTTATCATATTGGCTTTCAGTGTATAGGGAAAACCGCTGTTCCGGGCTTCCTTCTTGAAATAAATCTGCATACTGGCACGCCGGGGGCTGTAGATGGAAGTATGAAACTGCCTGATTTCCTTGAACCGGCTGAGGTAGGTCTCCATACGTTTCATCAAAGTGTTCATCTGCTCGAGGGTGCTGCCATTGGGAAGGTTGGCGTTGGCATAGAGCACCACCTCCTCATTACGGGTGAAGTAACTGCCTTCGTACACCTTCTGTATGAAAAGCCGCAAGCTGCCGCCCAGCGCCTTGTCCACAACGGGTTTCACCGACTCCTTATAGGTATCCGAACCGAATACCTTATTGTAAGCAGCTTCCCATTTTCCCCCTCCTTCCAGTTTGCCGGGCAACAGAAAAACGGGCAGACCGAAACCCAACAGTAACAGCAGGCATACAGCCCAGCGCCAACGGCATAGAAAACGGATGAGAGCAGAGTAACAGCAGGAGAAATAAACGGGGAAACGTCTGAAAATCCGTCCCAACCTTGTTTTGAATGTTTGCGTCAGCCCCGGCAAGACAAGACGCCTCTTCTTCCCCGTAATCCGCCTCACCAGTCCTATCTTCTCAATCATCGACGGAACAAAGAACAACGCCACCATCAAGGAAACAGCCAGATTGATGATCACTACCGCTGCAAAGTCCTGCAGGTTGAGCCGTATCTTCTCGTCAAGGAAGAAAATGATAACAAGCGCACCCATCGTAGTGAGGGTTGCCGCCAACACCGACAGGAAGGCCTTGAGATTACGCCGATGCAGAATGTGGTCGGTCATGACAATGGTGCTGTCTATCACTAGATTCAGCGAGACAGTGATACCCGCCAGCGAATAAAGCTGCATCTCAAGTCCGAAGAGGTAGTAGAAGATAAGTGCCACCGCTATATTTACAGCCAGGCTGGTAACTATCAGAAAAAGATATTTCAACTTACGAGTAATGAGCCATACGAATACAAGCAGGATGAGTACCGTCAAACCGGTACGGAAGTAAATCTTGTCCAGTTCTTCCCGTATGTACTCGGTCGCATCATAGCTGGTATGCACTTCATATCCGACAGGAAGTACCTGCCGAACAGCTTCCATCTCGTCCATCACGGCACGGTTCAGTTGCAACTGGTTGGCAGTTTCTTCCGCAGTAATGGATAGATAGACGGAATTCAGCCCATTGATGCGGTAATAGCTTTGCGGCTCCTCCTCCATACGGACAGCCGACACCAGTTCGTCCAAGCGGAGCAGTTTCCCGTCGGTAGCCGTCACGGTGATGGCAGCAGGATTAAAACCAAGGGAGTTGCTCTCCGGCACCAGTACCAGGCGTATCCATTCCCGGCTACCGTTACCTGTATCCACATTGTGCGTACCCAGAAATTCCTTCCGGTAATGCCGCTGTACTGCCTCGCTGATGTCCGATAGGGTCACACCCAGCAAGCGCAACTGTTCACTGTCATATTCCAGTCTCCACTCCATGGGCGTGGCACCGCTGAGTTCCACCTTATAGATACCCGGAATATTTGCCAGCCGCGGCTTGATATGCTCCTCGGCATACTGCTGAATCAATATCGGAGTGGAAGGGGCATTCAGTGTGAAGGACATGAAAGGGCGTGAGGCGTTCTCGTCGGGCACTTTCATGTGAATGGTGGGATAGCTGACACCTTCGGGCAATTGGGGCCACGTCTGCCGGATGATGGTGGAAGCTTCGAAGCGGACTGCCTCGACATCGGCATGCTTGTCCAGCTCCACAGTAATGTTGCCGTAGCCGTTGCCCGAGGTGGAGTTCAGCCGCTTCACTCCGCGGATACGCGCCAGCATGGATTCCAGCTTGCTGGTCACTTCCATCTCCACCACCCGCGACGAAGTGCCAGGCATGCTGAAACCCACCGTGAAGCCGGGCAGGCTGCGTGACGGATTCAGCTTGACGGGGAGCAGCGGTATCAACGCCACCCCTACCAAAGCAAGGCAGACAAACGCCACTATGACGGTGAAGGAAGAAACTCGTTTCATCAGTTATTATAATCAAATTTTTCCGACAGCGAAAATCCGCTGGCAAAGTCGTGCAACGTCAGTTTCCGTATCTTGTAATAATTCAGCCAGTAGTCCTGCAAGGCGGAGATGTAATTGCGTTGCGCTTCCTGCTGGCGGTTCAGCGAGAGGGTCAGGCTGTTGATGTCTGCCTTGCCGATAATGAAGCGCTGGCGGGTTTCGTTATACGCCAGGATGGCAAGGTCGAGGGCCTCTTCGGCACTGGCGACGAGGGCTTGCTGGACGTTGAAGTCACTGACGGTCATGATAACCTCCTCCTCAATGCTGATTTCACTCTGCCGGGCAGAAGTCTTCACCACGTTCAGATTGTTCCTCGCCATGTTGTATTTGCCTTTCCTCACGCCCCAATCCACCAGTGGAATGGAGACACTGACCGACACCATCTCCTGCTGCATGGGATGCCTGTATGCTTCACCGAATTTCTCTGCCACCTGGTTGAAGCCGACGCTGGCGTTGATGCTGGCGTTGAAGCGCGATTCCTTCTTCGTCTTGTCTACTGTCTGCTCGGCTTCCAGCACTTCCTGACGAAGCCCCAGAAATTCCGGATTGTTGGCTTGAGCGGCCAGCAAAGCCTCATCAACCGGTATGGTCAGCGCCCTCGGACGTCCCGGAAGCGACACCCTGATATCCGTGTTCTTCTCCATATTCAGGAAAGATGCCAACGAAAACATGGCGCGCTTCAAGGCACTGGCGGCATTCTGCAAAGTATTGCGGGCATTCACCACGTCGAGTTTCAGCGTCAGCAGGTCGGCACGGCTGATGGCGGCTATTTTCAAGCGCTGCATGCCGATGCGGTAGAGGGTATCGGTGGAGACGGCATTGTCCTTGGCCAGGTCATATTCCGCCTGCGCCATGGCAAGCGCAAAGAAATAGGTAGTGGCCTGCTCGGATACTCGCTCTGCATTGTAAATATACTCCTTCTTCACCTTTTCGTACTTCAGCGGCTCAATCCTGCGTTCCCAACGGAAAGGATTGTAACCGACCAGACTCTGCGAGTAGCCCAAACGAACCGGAACACTGGTGAACTGGGTATACTTGTTTCCACCGAAGCTCCGCATATAGCCCAGCTCCGTATCCAGATAGAACGTACCGCCCGTCAAGTCGAAATTCTGTCTGACGGCAAGATTGCCGTATGCATAGAAGGATTGCTGGCTGCGATAGATGTCAAGGTCCTGTTCGGAGTCGTAACGCTTGGTGATATCGCGGTTGTACTGTGCCGGAATCATGTTCAGCGTCAGGCTGGGAAGGCGGTTTGCCTTATAGGTGCGGTATTCCCAATAACCGGCCAGATACATGTTCTTGGTGCGGAAGGCTTCCAGCGAACTGTCATTCGCCAGGGCAATGGTCTGCTGCAAATCGAGCGTTATCCGCTGTTGGGCAAAAGCGGAAAGGGCTCCCAGACTGAACAAAAGTATAAGACTTAATTTCTTCATGCTCTTTCTTTTCTATAAATAAACCAATATATCAACGGGATGATGAACAGACTGACCAGTGTCCCCACGAACATCGCCCCAATCATTGCTATGGAAAGCGGCTTCTGCAGCTCCGAGCCCATGTCGAACGAGAACAGCAGCGGAACCATAGCGAAAATGGTGGTGAGCGATGTCATGATGATGGGCCGGAGCCTTCTGCGCCCCGCCTCGTGGATGGCCTCGAGCAACGGCATACCAGCCCTCCGTAATTCATTAATGGCATCCAGCTTCAAGATGGAGTCGTTGATGATGATACCGCACGTCACAATCAGTCCGATGGCAGACATCAGGTTCAGGGTATGCCCGCATATCCACAACAGAAGCAGGGCAAACGCCACATCTATCGGAATTTCCAGCAGCACGATGAGCGGCTGCACGAAGCTTTCGAACTGGGCGGCAAGAATGAAATACATCAGCAGGATAGAGATGAAAAGAATCACCACCAACTCGTCCAGCATCTGGCGGTTGGAGAAGAAACTGCCGGAGAAAGCCGTATCCCAGTCACCCGTGGCATCTGCCTCCCGCTTCACCTTTTCCATCAACTCCGGAGCATCGTCCACTTCATAGAAACGGAACGGTATATATTCACCGTTGCGTCCTGCCGTAATCGTTTTCAAATCCTCGGCCGGACGCACCTTTACCAGCTCCCGAAGCGGAATATGCTCCACTTCGCCCTTACTGTCCGGACGGGTCTGTATCAATGTCTGCTGCAGCACCTCATTCACTGTCCGCTCCTCGCCCACAATGCTGATAGGCAGGTATTGCTGGTAGGAATGGAGCATAGCTACGCTGTTCTCCTTGAACGCTGTCCGCAACGTACGGTAAAGCTCGTCATACGAAACGTCATAGAGCAACAGCTTTTCCTGCAAAATGCTTATGTCAAGCTGGTTCTCGAAAGCGATACCTACGGGCGCTGTCCCCGTAAGCTCCGCAAACTGTTGTTCCAGTCCGCGCAATTCTTCCGCCGCCGGCGCCTTCTCCTTATTGCGGGCATAAAGTTCCGCCACCACATCGGCCTCCCCGGTCACGAAAAGCTTCTCGAACACGGTTTCGGGTGGAGAAAAGGAGACTGTCGCCAACGGATATTCCCGTGTCAGCCACTCGCCCGCCTGCTTCTGCAAGGGAGCAATCCCGTCAGGCGAGGAAGTCTTGAAATACAGTTCCGCCTCCGAAGAAGAGAGAGCCTGCTCACGGTTCAGCAGATAGTCCTGCTGGCCTATGGCAGCCGTCTGTTCCACAGTCTCGTCCAGCAACTGTCCGAACAGCACATTCACACGATGCCGGTTCTCGTCCACATGTATGTTTTCGTTCCATTCCACGTGGACTATCAGTTCATTCTGGTCTATCTGCGGCATACGCTCCTTGCCGACGGAATAGAACAGAAAGACACAAAGAGGAATAGAAACCACACAGAATATGATACTTACCGTCTTGTGGGAAAATACCCAGTCGATGCCCGCATCATAAAAACGGTCCAGCGTATGTTCCTTCAACGGATTGTTGATGCGGATGCGGGAGAACCACGACCTGCCGCGCAACCCTGTCCGGTAGACCAGCATATAGAGGACCGGCAGCAGCATGATACCCGTGAAGTAGGAAACCAGCAACCCTACCGTAACAGAGAATGCCTGGTCATAGAACAACGCCCCTGCAATGCCGCTCATAAATATCAGCGGCACAAATACGGCAATAGTGGTCAGCGACGAACTCAGCATGGGCGTAATCACCTCACTCGTTCCCGTCACGCAAGCCCGCCGCAACGAATAGCCCCGTTCGCGATACTGCGAAATGTTCTCCGTCACAATGATGCTGCTGTCAATCATCATACCCAACGCCAGGATTAATCCCGACAAAGAAATGATATTGAGTGACATCTTGAACAAGTAGAAGAACAGGAAGCAGATGACAATAGATACCACCATACTCAACCCGATGATGAATGGTGACTTGATGTCACCCAAGAAGAGTACCGCCACAATGCAGATGAACAGGAAACCCAACGACAAATTTTGCTGAAGATTGGAGATGGTATAGTCCAGCAACTCCGTCTGGTTACGGCTGATGCTAAAATCAATGTCGGGATATACTTTCTTGAAGTAGTCCATCGTGCTGTTGATGGCAAGCTTCATGTCTTCCATATTCTCGTCCGCCTGCTTGATGACGGCAAGGGTAACGGCACGCTTGCCATTGCTCATGGAGACACCTTTCTCCTTGGCAGGAACAATCTCTACCCGGCAGAAGTCTCCCAAGCGGATGATACGTCCTTCCTTTCGCAGCAGGATGCCCTTCACGTCCTCCTCTGTCCGCAGCAGGGTGGAGAACTTAATGTTGTATTCGTAGTAGCCGTCGCGCACGGTCATGCTGCCCGGCTCCACGTTGTTTTGCGCCAGCACGTTTTCTATGTCTTCAATGGAGAGCCCCAACACAGCAAGCTTACCCGGGTCGGGCACAATCTGTAACTGGCGTTCGACCAAACCCGTGACATCCACCATTGCCACTTCTGCCAACTGCTCGATGCGACGCTTTATGACATTTTCGGCAAACTCGCACAAATCAAGAAACGCGCGTTCGTCCACCTTGCCGTATGCACTGTCGTTTTTTAGGGTCAGATTGAGGTAGAAGACAGGAATGTCCGTCGCACTTGCCTTTATCACCTTCGGGCGTTCGGCATCCTTGGGCAGATAGTTCATGGCGGCGTCAATCTTCTCGTTCACTTCTATGAAGGCAAGGTCGGTATTCGTACCGAAGTCGAAGCCCAGGCGGATGATGCCTGCACCATCGCGCGTCTCGCTGTCCATGTCCTTCAGTTTCGCCACCTGGATGAGCTGCTGCCGCAGAGGTTTCACCACCGTATTCTCTAATTCACGCGCCGAGGTATTCTGCGCCGACACCTGCACTGTAATTTCCGGGATGGCAATATCGGGCAGCAAGGATACCGGCAAGGTGAAGTAAGTCACCAGCCCGACAATGAAGCATGCTGTAAATGCCATCAGTACGGCAATAGGCCGCTGTATCAAAAACTTTATCAATTGAACTATGAATTTTGAATTACCACTTATCACTCATTATCTATCAACCACCTTCACCGATGCTTCATGTGCCAGATTCACATTTCCCGTCACAATGACCGTATCGCCTTCTTTCAGGGCATCGTCGGCCATACTATAGCTTTCCGCATTCTCCAGACCGGTCTGCACATAGTTCCACTGCGCCTTTCCGTCTTTCAGGGTAAACACCACCTGCTTGCCCGAACGCAACACCACGGCACTCTTCGGGATTACAAGCTGTCCGCCCAGAGAGCGGTGCACGTTCACCCTCACGTTCATCCCACTGAACAGCCGTCCCTTGCCATTGACGGCAGCCTTCACCTTAACCATCCCCTTGTCATCCACCAGAGGATTGATTTGGGTGATGCGCCCCTCCTGCCTAAAGCCGGCATCCGAATAAGGGGTAACAATCACCTTGTCGCCACTCTTTATCAACGGCAGTTCGCTTTCCAGCACCGTGAAGTCCACCTCCATACCTTGAGTGCCGATAATGGAGCAGAAGGCTTCCGAGGTACTTGCCTCGTTGAACGGTTTGGAGAACAGGTTCGCCACTACCCCGTCAAAAGGCGCAACCAGCGTGGCGTGTTCCTCTTCATACGCGGCAAGCTC
>JABLTO010247672.1_pt1 | contig 12126 bp, 9 predicted proteins | sample 7160091 | NCBI WGS metagenome assembly JABLTO01 (sample SAMN14651225, study PRJNA627086) | human gut metagenome | isolation source: feces | host: Homo sapiens
CCGCCCGCCGGGGCGTCGCCGTAGCGGCGTCCCAGCGTGCGCCCCACCTTGAACTGCACCAGGCAGATCACCAGCGCCGCGAATGCCAGCCACAGTTCGGTCGCGGGCGAAGCATCGTGCAAATCGAGGATAAAGGCCGTCGTACGGCCGATGATCACCACCAGCGACACGAGCCACATGTAGAACGAAATCTGACTGTGGTTCCCGATCCATTTCGCCGCCCCGGGCAGCACGAAACGGCAGAACTGCGCAGCCGCGAAGGGCATGATCAGCAGCGGCGCGATACGTGCCAGTATCTGCGTGAAGGAACACGCCCCCGTCCCGGCAAACGACAGGACAACGGGTGCCACGAGCGCGATCACCATGTTGCACACGAGGCTGTAGGTGGCCATCGTCGGGACATTGGCCCCGAGCATCCCGGCGATCACCACCGCGGCCATCGCCACGGGCGCCAGCACACAGATCATCGCCCCCTGCGCCACGACGGGATTCAGCGGCAGCAGCAGGAAGTAGACCGCCACGCTCACCACGACCTGAAACAGCAGCAGCCAGAAATGCAGCATCGAAGGCTTCATCTGCCGGGGCTTGACGCGGCAGAACGTGACGAAAAGCATCAGGAAGATCAGCGAGGGTGTAATCATCTGGTGCGTCCACCCCTCGAGGGCGGTCACGGGGCGGCAAAGCAACGCCCCGACCACCATGGCCGTCGGCATGGCGACGGTCTTGACATTGCGGTGCAGGTATTCCAGTACGTGCATTATTTCATGGTTTCAATCGTTAGGACAACATGCTGCCCGGAGGCCGTCCCGATCGCGCACACCGTACCGTCCAGCGGGTCGGGGTCGAGCAGGAATCGGCAGACGTCGCCGTCCCAGGGGTGGCCGTCGATCGAGAGGATGCGGTCGCCGGGGGCGATGACGCCCGCGAGCGCCTCGTCCCACACCTGCCCGACGACGAGCTGCCCGGCGGAAAGGGCCAGCGTGAAATTACAGGCGGGCTGCGGCGGGGCCTTCGCCTCGCCCCCGCGGGGTATGAACAGGAAGCGCTTGCGGCGGAAATCGAGCACAACATGCCCCCAGTCGAACAACTTGCAGCCGAGGACCCGGTTGTGGCCGAAGGTGCGCTTGACCGGCATGTCGGCAATGGCCGTCCCCTGAATTTCGAACCGGGGAATCGTACCCTGGAAATGGCTGTTCACCCTGTTGCGGTTCGTCCAGCCGACAGCCGTCGCATATCCGTCGGCCCAGCGCAGGCTGTCGATGAACCACAGGGGCGGGGGCGCATCGCCGGAATCGGCATAGGAGAAATGGAAATAGCCCGCCGAGCCGGTGTCGAATTTGACGTACATCCGGGCCTGCCTGTCGCCGTTGCGGCATGTCACCGGCAGAAACGGGCATCCGCCGCCCAGCTCCATGCGCGACATGCGACGGCCGCGGGGCGGACATCGTCCGTGACGGTGATCGTCGAGTCGGCATTGGGCATGCGGACGGCGCACCAGCGCAGCAGGTCGCACCCCGCGATGCCGTCGACCCGCAGGCAGGCGAAGACCAGCGAAGTGTCGGGCATGACCAGCACCGGATGGTCGCGGAAAAGCGCGTCGCCCATCCGCAGGCTGTCGAGCCGAACCAGGTCGATGGGGACGACATGTCCCTCGAAATCGCGGACTTTCTCGGTTTTCACGGTCTCGGCACCCAGTTCGCAGCGCAGCGATTCGCTGATGCAGGTGCCCGACGCCCCGGTGTCGAAGATAAAACGGCGGGGGCCCGCAGGCGTGCCGAGCACCACGACATATTTGCCGTGCTCGACCGTATAGGGCAGGTCGAACCGCACGGCAGGACGCCGTGCGCAGACCTCCTGCACCGCGACCAGACTGCACAGGACAAACAGCAGGCGCTTCATCGGCACACCGGCCTTACGAAAGCAGTTCCCTGACCTTGGCCGAAATATCCTTGCCGTCGGCACGTCCGGCGAGCTTCTTCGTGACCACGCCCATCACCTTGCCCATCTCCTTCACCGACGTGGCGCCGACCTGGGCGATCACGGCCCTGACCTCGGCCTCCAGTTCTTCGGGCGTAAGCTGCCGGGGCAGGAACTCCTGGAAGACGGCGACCTGCGCCAACTCCTCGGCCGCGAGGTCGGGGCGGTTCTGCTCTGTGAAGATCGCGGCGGAATCGGCACCCTGCTTGGCCAGTTTGGAGATGATTTTCAGTACGTCGGCATCGGGCAGTTCGGCGATTTCCGGGCCCGCGGTCTTGGCCTCGATGATATACTTCTTGGCATTGCGCAATGCGCCCAGGCGCACGGTATCCTTGGCCTTCATGGCCTCCATGATACCTTTCGAAATCTGTTGTTCGAGTGACATAATTTATCTATTTTACAAAAAACAATCGTTTGTCCGTCCTCTTTCGGGGCGCCCCGCCGGGCGGCACACGGCGCTTGGGACGCCACAGCCGGAGCGTAACCGCCGCGAAACCGGCACCGGAGGCCGGCTAATCGTCCCCTCCGCTCTTCCCGCCGAGCAGGAAACCCAGTATGTCGGCCATCAGCCGGTCGCGCTGCACATCGCTCTCGAGGGCTTCGAACGGAAAGCCCATGACGAACGTGCGGCTGTCCGCGCAGGCCACGCCCGCGCAGCGGTTGTTATCCACATAGCGCATCACGGGGAAAGCCCCGCCACCCGCGGGTCTCAGGGCATCGACCCGTTCGACCCGGTATCGGTCGGGGCGGAAATCGTTGACATAGCGGTACTCGTCGCGCGAAAAACCCGCATGCGAAGTCACGACCCGCACCCGGTTGCGGTCGGCGGCCTGGTCGCCGTCGTAGGTGTAGTGCAACACCTCCTCGGCAAAAGCGCGGTCTTCGCCGGTGGCCTCCCCGCCCGTCCAAAGGTCGGTCGCCACGTAGCTGCCCGACACGAAAAGGGCTCCGTCACCGGCCATATAGCGTCTCAGGACATCCTGTAATTCAGGCGAAAACGTTTTGAACGCATACCCCGCCACACCGCGCCCGATAGTCACGGAGCGCTGTTTTCCCAGAATCAGGTCGACTGCGGAATACTCCTCCAATGACACGCCGCGATCCTCCACGGCCCGCACCGAGGCCGAGCAGAACGAATAGCCCGCCCGGGCTATGGAACGGCCGTGCACATAGGGATAGTCGAACGTATTGCCGCCGATTACCTCCGTCTCGTAGTCACAGTTGCAGGCGCCGAGGGCGATGCTGTCGACCTCGCACCTGGCCATCGCCAGGTCGAACACCTGCTGCCCGCCGATGAACGAAATGTCCTGTTTGTCGGGCACCCCGCCGTCGAGCTCGGTATAGAACCCGGCCAGCGAATCGCGGCGCATGCTCAGCGGGGCGCTGATGCGGTCGAATCCGTTTACGACCAACACGTTCCCTTTCCCGCCGGGGATTCGGCAGGCGGCGACGACCTCGCTGGGAAAACTCTCCCCGCCTTCGTTCACGGCGGTCACCTTATAGCTGTAAATGCGCCCCGGTTCCTGCTCGGAGAGCAAATAGGGCTTGTCGGTATAGCGGCCGTTGTCGAAGCCGCCGTCGTCGATGCGCGTATAGACCACATAACCCGTCGGGGCGGCAGTGACTTCGAGCGAGTCGATCACCGGCGACCAGGAGACAGCCACCTTTCCCTCCCCGGCGAAGTGCGTGGAAAGAGCCTCCACGGGGAGCGGCTGCACCACATAAGGTAATCCGTACTGCGAACTGATATACTGCAAGATACCCTTGTAGATAGCACGGCTCACGAGGAACTTGAAGCGCGGGTCGCTGCCATAGCGCATGTCGGCGAAATTCTGGTGCGAGAGCAGTTCGAGCAGCATGGTCGGGGCACCCGGCACGCGCGCTTCGTAATAGGCGCGGTTCCAGAGCCCGCGGCGGTTCCATTCGGGTTCGCAGCTACGGCGGATGTCGGAGACGATCTGCGTCATGACGATGTCCGTCAGGTCGCGCGAACGGTAGCGGTCGGCACCGCCCTCGAAACGCCCCTTGTTCTCGCGGGTATAGAAGATGCCCAGCGTGCCGATGGTCTCGTCGTTGAGCCGCACGCCCGCATCGGAATGGAAGGCCAGCGCCATGTCGACCGGAATCCGCAGTCCCGTGCTGTCGGGCATCCGCTCCGAACCGCCCATCAGGGCATTGACCCAGTGGGCGCGCGACATGTAGTCGTCCTTATAATCGTCGGCGTTCTCCTTCGGGGTGTATACCTTCGGGTCGAACCCCGCCCACTGGAGCCAGTAGCGGGCGCCCTCGCAGAAACGGGGATAGCCGCTCGTCTCCTCGGCATATTCGACGCCGGGACGGCGCAGCGAATCGCAGACCGAGCGGGCGACATTGCCGTAGCCGCCGCCGACCTTCACGGCGTCGGCCGTGACGATACGTCCCGCCTGCCGCGAGCGGTTGGTGAGCGTCACGACCGGCTGCTCACCCGGCCCGAAGAGGAAATGCCCGAGGTAAATCCATGTCCCGCCGCCCATCGTCTGGTTCACGGCGAACGTACTCTCGCCGCCGAGGTGATGCACCGTATACTGCGCGTCGTCGGTGCTTCCGGGCACCGTTTCATAGCTTACATAGACGGCGTATTCACCCCGCTCGGGGATGGAGGCACGCCACGCGGCGCGGCTCTCGGCACCCCCGGCGACCGTCCGCACACGGCGGGTCGTACCATCCCGGAACGGGTTTTCGCCGGTGCGGTATACCTGCCGCGTATGCGCGAACCCGACACCGCCCGGCTGCCATTTCTCGGGGCCGTCCGTCTCGGCGTATTGCCCGGCGGCATCGTTGTCGGCCAACACCTCGTATTTCTGCACGTCGCGCTCGCGAGGCAGCATCACGCAGGCTCCCGCATTTTCGAGCATCGGCACCAGGTAAGGCAGCACATAGCTCTGGGTATAGAGGTCTTCGCAGGTCATCCACAGCCGCGAACGCTGCCATTTCCAGCGGTTCGCAGGCTGGTCGAAATAGCGTCCGTGGCTCTGCCACAGCGCGATATGGCGCCCGGAGAGCCCCTGCGTGGGAGCTGCGGGCGAGGACTGGCGGACGACGAGCGGCCGCTGCGAACGGTTGACGAAGGGCACGACCTTCTTCTTGCGCAGCAGTTTCCTGAACTCGGCATCGGTGCGGTAGGCCATCGGGATCAGCCCCCGCACTTCGCGCTTGTCGGAATATAGCTCGATGGAGGCCTTGCGGTACTCCGGCGGCAGGACGGCACGCACCGAGTCGTACATGGCCCGCAGGTTCTGCTCGCGGAACGGGTAATAGGAAAGCCCCACCGAGGTGTAGATGCGCACCCGCTTGCGCGAGGCGTCCACGCCCTCGATCCGGACAAAGCCGCCCGAAACCTCACGGGCGACGATACGCGACAACGTACGGCCGATCTCGCGGCGGGTCACGGCGTCGACCCCGGCGGCCGGGGCTTGCTGCCAGCCGAAGCAGAGCAGCAGAAAAAACGACAGGAATTTAGTTTTCATTCTTCTTGGCAAGCAACAACATGCCGGCCATGGTAAAGACGGCATTGTAAATCAAAAGTTCGAACCCGATCCGGTAGTCCCACGCCTCGCGCGCCCAGTATTGCACGAGGGCGCTCAGCACGGGGGCGGCGACGGCGACCACGGGCATCCAGCCGTCGCGGATCCTCAGGCGCGTGAACATCCCGAAGGCGAACATACCCAGGATCGGCCCGTAGGTATAGCTGGCAACCTTGTAGACGAGGTTGATGACGCTGTCGTCGGCCAGGTATTCGAAGCCGAGGATCACCAGCGCCATGCCGACGGCCATGCCGACGTGCACGCCCTTCCGGATGCGGGTCAGGCGTTCGTCACCGTAGCGCCTGGTGCCTTGCAGGATGTCGACCGTGAACGAAGTCGTAAGGGCCGTAAGGGCCGAACCGGCAGCTGAATAAGTACTCGAAATAAGCCCTATAACAAACAGTATGCCAACAAATACCGGTAATCCGCCCTCGACAGCCACCAGCGAGAATACCTGGTCGCCCTTTACGGGCATCGCAAGGCCGGTGCGGCCGATGTAAATGTAGAGCAGCACACCCAGCACGAGGAACAGGAAGATGACGAATATCTGGCTGACGGCCGTCAGGACGATGTTTTTCTGCGAATCGCGCGGCGTGGCGCAGCTCAGGTTCCGCTGCATCATGTCCTGGTCGAGCCCCGTCATGGAGATCAGCAGCACGACGCCCGCAAGGAACATCTTCCAGAAATAGCGGTCGGAGGAGGGATCGTCGAAGAAAAACACCCGCGAATAGGGCGACGCGGCAACCTCGCGGGTCATTTCGCCGAACGACATGCCGAGCGCCTGCATGATGAAGACGATCGACAGCACGAGGCTGCCCACCAGGCAGAAAGTCTTGAGCGTATCCGTCCAGATGAGCGACTTGACACCCCCCTGTTGCGTATAGAGCCAGACGAAGAGCATCGTCACCAGCGCATTGAGCCAGAACGGCAGCCCGTAGTGGCTGAAAACCAGCAGTTGCATGACGGCGCAGACCACGTAGACACGCAGCGCGGCACCCAGCATCTTCGACACGAAGAAGAACCATGCCCCGGTATGGTGCGAGAGGATGCCGAAGCGCCCGTCGAGGTATTCGTAGAGCGACACCACCCGGAGGCGGTAGAAGGTCGGGATGAGCAGGAACGCGACGACCAGCTGCCCCACGGTGAAACCGGCGACCATCTGCATGTAGGAGAAAGAATCGACGGCGACCGAGCCCGGCACCGAGATGAAAGTCACGCCCGAGATCGCAGCCCCGATCATGGCGAAAGCCGCCATATACCACGGCGTGCTCCGGTTGCCGGTGAAAAACCCGGCATTGTCGGCACGCCGTCCAGAGAGCCAGGCGACGACAAAAAGTACGGCTATATAGCCCAATACGGTGGCGATAACGGCGAGAGGTGTCATAAGCGGAGTCAGCGTTCGGATTTAAGTTACAAATATAGCAAAAAAGACTGTACGGCCGCAATCGAAGGGCATTTTTCGACTAAAAAAACAACATCGGGGAACGGCTTGCGCCCGCCCGGGGGCCGTGCCGGGAAAAACGGCCGGGGTAAACGGGAGAACGAACGGCAAAGCAACCGGAAAGGCCGCCCGGCAGAGATGCCGCGCAGCGCCCGCACACCCGGGAAACCGACATGCAGCGCAGGAATAAGTATTTTTACTGAAGGTTTGCACGGAGCGGCCAGCTATCTTTGCACCAAAAGGACAACACCATGAAACAGGAACGACATGCTACGACACTCGCGGAGGATTTGCAGGAGGCTTCGGCCAGCGCGGCCGAATACGGGGAGTTTTTCACCGGGTTGACGGGGATCACCGACAGGAAACCCGTCGACGACGCATTGGGCGAGCGAATACAGGGCTATGTGCTCGGCTGGCTCGAGGGGCATCCGCTGACGGCATTCGACGACTATTCCGCGACCGCCTACCGCCGCACCTATCTGGGCCGATCGCCGGAAACGGGATGGGAGGCGATCGTGATGAGCTGGCAGGAGGGCAACCGCACGAGCATCCATGCCCACCCGCAGTTCGCAGGCTACCACTTCGCCGACGGCAGGTTCCGGCTCGAAATCTTCGAGCCAGCAGGCGACGGCACGGCACGTCCGGTGCACAGCGCCGAGGTCGAAGCCCCGTGTGCATTCTTCGCAATCGGGAAGCCGGGATGTTTCGACAACCACATACACCGCATCACCTGCCTGAGCCCCACGGGGCACAGCCTGCACGTCTATTCGGACGACGCACTCCGCGGCGAGGTATACGGCGAAGCGGATGAATAAGCCCCGGACCCCCTCCCGCACCCCGCTCCCGGAGCGCCGCAACTGCCCCCCGGGAATCACGGCAGCAGGGACAACGGGTAAAACCGGAACACCGTGACTGCCCTCCGGGAATCACGGCAGCAGGGACAACGGGTAAAACCGGAACACCGTGACTGCCCTCCCCCGAAACCACAGATGCAGGGGCATGGGTAAAACCGGAGCAGCCGCCCCCGAACAACAGGTAAAAACAAGCCCCGGAGCCACACTTCCCGCCCGGGGAAAACAAACCCCGGAACAGGCGTTCCGGGGTTTTCCATGCAGCGGGGGTACCGCGCTGCTTCATGCCTTGCGGTAAGACAGCGCCCCCGAGGGGCACTTCTCCACCTGCGCAATGATCTTGTCGGTCGTGGAATTCTCCAGTTTCACCCACGGACGCTCCGAGGGACGGTAAACTTCCGGCAGCATCTTGACGCATACGCCCGCATGGATGCAGAGGTGCGGCTGCCATACCACAACGATCTCGCCGTTGGTATATTCGATACGTTTCTTTTCCTGTTCCATATAAATAATGTTCATGTGTGTCCGTCAGCAAGCAAAAATAGCAAAAAAAACGGACACGATGAAGGCGGAGAGCGGCGGATATGTCAACAAAACCAGTTTTAAGGTATACATTTCTGGCGCACCTGCCGGACTCGGCACCGCCGCGCCGGGTATCGGGCGGCGCCGGCAGCCAAAGCACGAGATCCCAGAGAGCGGCCAATGCAGGGTTACCGGGCGGCGGCCAAAGCACGAGACCCCGGATGGCAGCCAAGAAGGGTTACCGGGCGGCAGCCAAAGCACGAGATCCCGGAGAGCGGCCTAAGCAGGATTGCCGGGCGACGGGCGGCGCCAGTGATCGTGAGACCCGACACGGCGGCGGCCGGGAGCCCGGACAGCAGGCATTGCCTGCGACAGAAAGCAGGAACCAGCCATTGCGGACGTCCCGAGCCCGGATACCGGATCCGGCTGCAGGGCCCGGATGCCGGCATTGCAGACACCCGGATACCGGGAGTGCAATTTTTGCAAACTCCCCGCACCGATTGCCCGCCCCCGGAAACAGGCCGTAAGGGACAGGCGAAGATCACGCCTAAGGTGTTCAGGGTTGATTTTGGAAATATATTAAAAAAATTTACTTGGAATTTTGTTTTTTCGGACAAAATACATACATTTGTCCCAACGACAGCATACATGGCAATATTTCACCATATCCATCATCACCATCACCACTTTCCGAAGGGGTAAGACGGATATGCACATGTAAACGAAACCATAAAGTTTAACAAAAGTATATACGAAGCTCACCCCCTGCGGGTGGGCTTTTTCGATGCTTATGCCGCGGGCGGTGTGCCAAAAACGAGACAAAAATGCTGAGAATCGCAATCCAGGCCAAGGGCCGACTCAACGAACAGAGCATCGAACTGCTCTCCGAGGCGGGCATCCGCGTCGCCGAAAGCAAACGCAAACTCATCTCGCGCGCCGGGGGCTTCCCGCTGGAAGTGCTCTACCTGCGCGACGACGACATCCCGCAGGCCGTGGCGATGGGCGTCGCCGACCTGGGCATCGTGGGGCTGAACGAAGTGGCGGAGAAAGGATTCCGCGTAGAGCAGGCGATGGATCTCGGGTTCGGGAACTGCCGCATCTCGCTGGCCGTGGAACGCACGGTGGCATACGAAGGGCTGGATTATTTCCGCGGCAAGCGCGTCGCCACCTCCTACCCCAACATCCTCACGCGGTTCTTCGCCGAAAAGGGCATCGACGCCGAAATACACACCATCGAGGGTTCCGTGGAGATCGCCCCGGCGGTCGGGATGTCCGATGCGATCTTCGACATCGTATCGTCGGGCGGCACGCTCATCTCGAACGGGCTGGTCGAAGTCGAGAAGGTCTTTTATTCCGAGGCGGTGCTGATCGCCAACCCGGAAATGGACGAGGCGAAGCGCCGTGAAACGGCACAGCTCACCTTCCGCTTCAACTCCATCCTCGAAAGCCGGGGCATGAAATACGTGCTGATGAACCTCCCGGCGGAGAAACTCCAGGAAGCGATCGTCATCCTGCCCGGCATGCGCAGCCCCACGATCCTGCCGCTGGCGCAGGAGGGATGGTGTTCGATACACGCCGTGATCAGCGAATCCCAGCTCTGGGAACGCATCGAACGGCTCAAGGAGATCGGCGCGGAAGACATCCTGGTGCTGACGCTCGAAAACATGATCCGCTGACCCCGAAAAACACCCGGATATGGAAATGCTGAAAATCTACAACAACCCGCCGCGCCGTGAATGGCCGGCCCTCACGGCCCGCTGCACGCGGCAGGAGGGCGAAATCACGGAACGGGTCGCCGCCATCCTCTCACAGGTGCGCACGGGCGGCGACAAGGCGCTGCGCGACCTCGTGGCCCGCATCGAAGGTTACGTCCCCGAGAGGTTCGAGGTTTCCCGCAGGCAGCGCACCGAAGCGGCCAAAGCCGTGCCGCAACGGCTCAAGACGGCGCTTGCGATCGCCAAGTCCAATATCGAAGCCTTCCACAGGGCCCAGCTCCCGCCGCAGGTCGACATCGAAGTGATGCCCGGCGTGCGGTGCGTGCAGCGTGCCGTAGCCATCGGCCGCGTGGGGCTCTACATCCCGGGCGGCAACGCCCCGCTCTTCTCGACGGTGCTGATGCTCGCCCTGCCCGCCCGGATCGCCGGGTGCGGCGAGGTCGTGCTCTGCACCCCGGCCGGACGCGGCGGGAAGATCGCCCCCGAGGTGCTTTTCGCCGCCGACCTGTGCGGCGTCGACCGCATCTTCGCCGTCGGCGGGGCGCAGGCCGTGGCCGCCATGGCCTATGGCACGGAAAGCATCCCGCACGTCGAAAAAATCTTCGGCCCGGGAAACCGTTACGTCACCCGCGCCAAGCAGCTGGTAAGCGCCCAGGCCGTGGCCGTAGACCTGCCGGCAGGCCCTTCGGAAGTGATGGTGCTGGCCGACAACAGCGCCCGGGCGGAATTCGTCGCCGCCGACCTGCTGTCGCAGGCCGAGCACGGGGACGACAGCCAGGCCATCCTGGTCTGCCGGACGGAGCGTTTCGCACGGCAGGTGACCCGGGCCGTCGAGGAGCAGATCCGGTACCTCAGCCGCGGCGAGGCGATCCGCAATTCGCTGGCCAACAGCCGGATCGTATTGTTCGACGAGGAATACAAGCAGATTGCGTTCGCCAACGCCTATGCCCCGGAGCACCTGATCGTCTCGATGCGCGACGCATGGGGCATCGCCGCCAAGATCACGGCCGCGGGCAGCGTCTTCATCGGCAATTACTCGCCCGAAAGCGCCGGGGACTACGCCTCGGGCACCAACCACACGCTGCCCACGGGCGGCTGGGCCCGTGCCTGCAGCGGGGTGAACGTCGACAGTTTCATGCGCAAGATCACATTCCAGGAGCTGACGCGCGACGGGCTCGACGCGCTGGCGCCCGCAATCACGGCCATGGCCGAGGCCGAAGGGCTCGACGCACACGCCAACGCCGTGCGCGTCCGGATGAAAGGAGGGATACTATGAAACCGCTGTCGCAGTTGGTGCGCCCCAACATCCAGGCGCTGCAACCCTACTCCACGGCCCGCGACGAATATGCGGGCGGCGGAATCGACGTATGGCTCGACGCCAACGAAAGCCCCTACGACAACGGCGTGAACCGTTACCCCGACCCGCACCAGCGGGCGCTGAAAGCCCTGATCGCGGAACTCAAGGGCGTGGACGCCGGACGGATCTTCATCGGCAACGGCAGCGACGAGGCCATCGACCTCGCATTCCGGATCTTCTGCCGGCCGGGGCTGGACAACGCCGTGTCGATCGCCCCGACCTACGGGATGTACCGCGTGGCGGCAGCGACGAACGACGTGCAGATGCGCGAAGTGCCGCTGGGAGCCGGCTACTCGCTCCCGGTCGGGGCGCTGCTGACGGCAGCCGACGAGCGCACGAAGCTGATGTGGCTCTGCTCGCCCAACAACCCCACGGGCAATGCGTTCCCGGCGCAGGAGATCGAAAGCCTGCTCCGCCGCTTCGACGGCATCGTCGTGCTGGACGAAGCCTACATCGACTTCGCCGACGGCGGCGGGTTCCTGCCGCGGCTCGGCGAGTTCCCGAACCTGATCGTCCTCCAGACGCTCTCCAAGGCGTGGGGCATGGCCGGGCTGAGGCTCGGACTGGCTTTCGCCTCGGAGGAGATCGCCGGCCTATTCGGCCGGGTGAAATACCCTTACAACATCAACACGCTCACGCAGCGGGCCGTCGCGGAATCGCTCCGCAGGGACATCTCGGCCGAGGTGGCGGCGATCCGCGC
>JABLTO010209143.1_pt1 | contig 12118 bp, 18 predicted proteins | sample 7160091 | NCBI WGS metagenome assembly JABLTO01 (sample SAMN14651225, study PRJNA627086) | human gut metagenome | isolation source: feces | host: Homo sapiens
AAGACATGTATCCCTGCAAAAGTAGATGAAGAGATTCAGGAACAGATCCGTAAGTATGCTGTTCGTGCCTTTAAGGCAATTGACGGACATGGACTGAGCCGTGTGGATTTCTTCCTGGATAAGAAGACCAATCACGTTTACCTGAATGAGATCAATACCCTTCCGGGATTTACAAGTATCTCCATGTATCCGCAGCTGATGGAAGATTACGGATATAGTTATTCGGAACTGCTGGATAAGCTGATTGAGATTGCTGATGAAAATTAATTACAGATAATAGAAGAATGTTTTGCTGCCGCCGTAACTGGCGGCAGTTTTTTATTTCATAGGAGATTCCGAAGGAACTTCCTATGAAACAAAAGGCACTGTGTGCCGGAGATGCGCACTCGCACGAAGATGAAGAATGTCGCAAGCGGTCTACGCTCTGCTTCGGTCGTTGCTTAACGAGCGCCACTGGCGCTCAGCAACGCGCTCGGCGCGAGAACGTGCCTCGGCGCATTCTTTCTTATTGTGCAGAAACATAAAAAGACTGTAAATATAAAAAAATACTTGAAAAAAACTGAAAATAATATATAATTAAAGTAATACAAATGGATGGTGGAGGGAGGTAATCATGGTATGAAAAGAAGAAATATTATATTATTGATTTCGATTCCGTTAGGCATTATGTTAATTGTATATTATGGCTATACCGCATTAGATACCTGGATCCAGTTTCAAATTATAACAGGAAATGGTATTTTGGCAGCAAATAGTGAATGGATATTTTCCATTCAAAACACATTTCTTTTCATAGTGAAATGGTTTGGACCGATCTTATCAATCATATGTATATACGGAATTCTAAAATTGTTAAAAAAGAATGAATAAAGAAAAACTCCAGAATCAATTTTATACTGCTGATTCTGGAGTTTCTTTTACTTAGAAACGATATAATTTCACTTTATTACTTCTCTTTACTATATTCCAGAGAAGCTTCCACAAATCCCTTAAACAGCGGATGTGGTTTGTTCGGACGGGATTTGAGTTCCGGATGTGCCTGTGTTCCGATGAACCAAGGATGTTCCGGAATTTCCACCATCTCTACGATTCTGCCGTCCGGAGAAAGTCCGGATAAGAGCATACCGTTCTGAGTAAGAGCATCACGGTAGTCATTGTTGACTTCATAACGATGACGATGACGTTCGTGGATTTCTTCTTTTCCATATAATTTATAAGCTTTTGATTCTTTGTTAAGAACACAAGGATAAGAACCAAGACGAAGGGTTCCACCGATGTCTTCAATACCGATCTGGTCAGGCATGATGTGGATGACCGGATGTGTAGTGTTTGGATTCAGTTCTACGCTGTGTGCATCATGATATCCGACAACGTCTCTTGCAAATTCTACGATGGCAAGCTGCATTCCAAGGCAGAGTCCGAGGAACGGAACCTTATGTGTTCTTGCATATTTGATGGCTTCGATCTTACCTTCGATACCACGGTCACCGAATCCACCAGGTACGAGGATACCACTTACATCACCGAGAAGTTCATCGACATTTTCCGGTGTGACAGTTTCAGAGTCAATCCATTTGATATTTACGGTTGTGTGGCTGTAGATGCCGCCATGTTTTAATGCTTCAACAACACTGATATATGCGTCATGCAGCTGGATATATTTGCCGACCAGGGCGACTGTTACATCCTGTGTCGGATGCTTCAGGCATTCGACCATCTCTTTCCAGTCTTTCAGATCCGGTTCCGGACAGTCAAGCTTCAGGCATTCGCATACAACGGAAGCGAGATGTTCTTCTTCCATGGCGAGTGGTGCTTCGTAAAGGTATTCCACATCCAGGTTCTGAAGAACGTGATCAGATGGCACGTTACAGAAGAGGGCGATCTTGTCTTTGATTCCCTGATCCAGTGGATGCTCGGAACGGCAGACCAGAATATCCGGCTGGATTCCCATTCCCTGTAATTCTTTTACGCTTGCCTGAGTCGGTTTGGTCTTCATCTCCTGGGAAGCATGCAGATATGGGATCAGTGTGACGTGGATCAGCGCAACATTGTCATGTCCCATATCATGTTGGAATTGGCGGATAGATTCCAGGAAAGGCTGGCTTTCGATGTCTCCGACGGTTCCACCGACTTCGATGATCGCAATCTCGGTATCTGTAGCTGCAGGGTTGCGATAGAAACGGCTCTTGATCTCATTCGTGATATGCGGGATGACCTGTACGGTTCCTCCACCAAAATCTCCACGACGTTCTTTCTGAAGAACGGACCAGTAAATCTTTCCTGTCGTTACGTTCGAGTTCTTGGTAAGACTTTCATCGATAAATCTTTCATAATGTCCAAGGTCAAGGTCTGTCTCCGCTCCATCGTCTGTTACAAAAACTTCACCGTGTTGTACCGGATTCATTGTACCCGGGTCAATGTTGATGTACGGATCAAATTTCTGCATTGTAACTGTGTACCCGCGTGCCTTGAGCAGACGCCCAAGAGAAGCTGCTGTGATTCCTTTTCCAAGACCTGAGACAACGCCTCCGGTAACAAATACATACTTAACTGCCATAGTTCCAGTTCCCTCCTTATGGTATTTTTTTTGTCTACTACTCATTGTGTTCTGTAAAAAATAAGATAGAATGCGATTTCTATTCATCAGAAAAGTCCGGTATAACCTTCTGACGGATAAAAATAGAAAAAAACCCCATAAAAACAAATTTATGTGGCTCCCTCGCTACTTTGATTTCCCCTTGAAATCAATTCCCCTATAAAATACTTTAAAAGTATACACCCATTCCAGAAAAAAATACAACAATTTTTTTTGAAATGGGTGTATAAAAATCAAAAATATAATATTTGTCTACTGATAGATCGGTTTTTTCTCGTATCTCGGTTCAGATGTAACCTGGATGGATAACTTCTGGAACAGACGGATATCTACATTTGCAAGCATAACGGATACATGAGCCTGGCAGCCTTTTAAATTCGGGACTTGTCTGAGTGCCTGTTCAGCAACCGGATTGGAAGAGGCACTGATAGAAAGTGCAATCAGAGCTTCATCGATGTGAAGTCTTGGGTTCTTGCTTCCAAGGAATTCGGTTTTAACTTTCTGGATCGGTTCCAGGGCAGTCGGTGAGATCAGGTGCATATCATGATCGATTCCGGCAAGTTCTTTTAAGGCGTTCAGGATCAGGGCAGCAGATGCGCCAAGCAGATCAGAGGTTTTTCCTGTTACGATGCGTCCGTCCGGAAGCTCCATAGCGGCAGCCGGTGCACCGGTTTCTTCAGCGCGTGCAAGAGCGGCATCAACAACCTTACGGTCATGTACGGTAACTCCTGCCTGATTCATCAGAAGCTCGACCTTATAAGTCTCTTCCTTCGGGCATTCACCGGAAAGGAAACGGTCCATGGTGCGGTAGTAGCGGCGAATGATCTCCTGACGGGAAGCTTCTTTGCAGACTTCATCGTCACAGATGCAGTTACCAGCCATGTTAACACCCATGTCTGTAGGTGATTTGTATGGATTTTCTCCGTAAATGCGCTCAAAAATTGCACTCAGTACAGGGAAGATCTCTACGTCACGGTTGTAGTTGACGGTAGTAACACCGTAAGCTTCCAGATGGAACGGGTCGATCATATTTACATCGTTAAGGTCAGCAGTAGCTGCTTCATATGCTAAGTTGACCGGATGCTTTAACGGGATATTCCAGATCGGGAAGGTTTCGAATTTGGCATATCCTGCGCGGACTCCGCGCTTGTGCTCATGATAGAGCTGGGAAAGGCAGGTAGCCATCTTTCCACTTCCAGGTCCAGGTGCGGTGATGACAACCAGAGGTCTGCTTGTCTCAATATATTCGTTCCTTCCGTATCCTTCGTCACTTACGATCAGCGGGATGTTGGAAGGATAACCTTCTATTACATAATGGATATAAACTTTAATGCCAAGCTTTTCCAGACGTCCTTTGAAAAGATCGGCACTGTTCTGTCCGGAGTACTGTGTGATAACAACACTTCCGACAAAGAGACCATTGGCTTCAAATTCGTCTTTCAGGCGGAGAACGTCAGTGTCATAAGTGATCCCAAGGTCACCGCGGATTTTGTTGGCTTCAATATCGGCTGCACTGATAACGATCACAATCTCTGCGGTATCCGATAATTCTTTTAGTAAATGTAATTTGCTGTCCGGCTGAAATCCCGGAAGCACGCGGGAAGCATGATAGTCATCGAAAAGCTTTCCACCGAATTCGAGATACAGTTTGTTGTCAAACTGATTGATTCGCTCACGAATGTGAGAAGACTGCATTTGCAGGTATTTTTCATTATCAAACCCAATTTTCATAAAGTTCCATCCTTTTTGTCCATAATTTTACTTTCATAGAAGCAATTCAAACCTAGTATACTATAAAATATGACTTTTTTACAATCTTTTCATAAATTTTTTATTGATAGAAAATAGCCACAAATCCAGTGAAAACGCTATGTATAATTGCTTATGATACTAAAATGATACTAAAATTTTATTTTTTCCAATTTTTCAATAATTTCTTCCCGGTGAGACTGGAACAGATGAGAATATGTGTTCATAGTCATTTTTACATCATCATGCCCCAAACGTTCCGCAATCATAAGCGGATTCGCACCCAGGTTGATTAGCAGACTGGCGTGAGAATGCCGGAGATCATGCACTCTGATCGGACGCAAGTTGATCCTCTTGCATACTCTTGTGAGTGCTTCACCGAGCCACACACGGGACCGGGAGAAAAGCCGGTCATCTGGATCCATACCGTAGATCTTCGCCATGTAGTCTTTAATTTCATCCAGAAGAAATTGCGGTATATCTATGATCCGGTTGCTTTTCGGTGTCTTGGGTGGCTGTATGGTGTATTTGCCGTCTACATATGCCAATGTTTTGTTGATCGTAATCTTCTTTTCCTGAAAATCAATATCTCCCGGAGTAAGTGCCAGGAGTTCCCCTTTTCTCATGCCGGTGTAAAACAGGATCTCAAAAGCTGTGAATAGCTCAATATTATCCCGAATTGCATCAGAGAAACACTTGTATTCTTCCGGTGTCCAGAAGTTTACCTTTTTTGGTGTAGGCTTGCAGATCTTTGATTTGACCGGATTGCGGGCAAGTCCCAGATAATCAACCGCAAATTTGAAAAGCATCCCTAGAGTGGCGTTGATCTGCCGGGTATAGGCTGCCGTAAATCCCTTTTTGAGCAGATGATTCTGCCAGTCAACAATATCTGCAGGTGTGATCTCTGCAATTACTTTCCGGTCAAAATACGGAAGCATATGCAGTTCTATCGTATTGAGTTGACTCTGCAGTGTTGACGGTCTCACCCGGTTCTCTTTGAAGTTCTTGTACTTCTGGCAGAGCGTCCGAAAGGTAATGTCTGGAGCATTGGCAAATTGTTCCAGAAAGAGCCGTTCCCAGTCTTTTGCGTCACGCTGCAGCTTGAATCCCCGTTTTAATTTCTGTTTCTTCTTGCCGGTCCAGTCTGTGTAATAAGTTTTCACGAAGTAAGTTCCTCTTACGTTGTCCTTATATGTTGGCATTTCTATATTCTTCCTTCCTGACGCTGGCGGGCGTATCAGATAGGTGGAAGTTCTGCCAATAATCGCAAAATACGACCTTAGTTGTGCGTCCGGTTTTCGGACGTGCGGGATAGTTTAAACATACTTTTCACTGCTGAATTTTCAGCAATGTTTTATTTAGTTATTCCGGGAATTATTTAGTTCTTTTACTCTTTACAAATTCTGCAAATTTCTTGATTTCTTCCAATTCTTCTGCGGTAAATTCATCTCCGTCAAAGTGCGCTGCGAGAGTTCCGCAAGGCGGATAACTTCCATACTTTTCAAGTATTTGCTCTTGCTCTTCGGTCAAAGGCTCTGCTTGAAAAGCTGGAACGATTTTTCCGGAAATTACTAATTGATCTGTATCTATATTTAATTCATCAGAGATTTTTATTATATTTGTAACTTTAGCGTTAGAGACACCTCTCTGAAAGATACTGGCGAGTGTCGTGTATGGAATATTGGTTTTGTTAGAAAAATTTTTAAGGCTTCCATAACGTTCTATTATTATTTTTCGTAAATCGTCTTCAATCTGTCCCATTTTAAAACCTCCTTTACAATGATATTAACACGTAAGAATAATATTTTCAAATAAAAAAATACGAAAATTCATAAAAGAATATTGACAAATACGAAAAATAGTATATCATAATAAGTGATACGAAAAATCGTATTTGAAAGGAGTGGAAAAAAATGAGACTAAACAGAGAAAAATATCTGCTTGCACGCGCTAATGCATGTATGAGTGCGAAAGATCTTGTTGAAGCTGGCATTCCGCGGGATACGCTGTACAGAGCGGAACGCAAGGAAGTCAGGCCAGAGACAGCGGGCAAGATTGCCAAAGCTCTCGGCGTTGATGTAACAGAAATAATTGAAGATTAGGACGTTGGGCGGGCGTATCAGATCGATGGAAGAAAGGAGTGTTATTTTATGGCGAGACTAATGTACAACGTGAAGGATGTTCAAGAAATCCTCGGAGTAGGAGAGTCAAAAGCCTATCAGTTCATCCGGATCTTGAACGAGGAACTGCGAGGCAAGGGATTCTTGACAGTACAAGGAAAGGTTCCTGCTGTCTATCTGCAGGAAAGATTCTTCGGAGTGGCAGCAGATGGCAAGTAGAAGAGAATTACTTGACAGCCTGAAGCCTGGCATGCATCTTGATAAGAATTTCTTTTTGAAGATTTACGGCTATGACATAACCCGCCCGGGATTTGCTGATGATGTGATCAGGAGATTGGAAATTCTTGGATGCAGTAAAGCCAGAGATTACTATACCTGTATCGTGTCGGAATATAACCACAAGCATGATCAGGAAATGAAGCGCGTATCTGAATGGTATGCGAAACAGGACACAGATAAGAAGGGAGTGAGTGAATCACGGAAACAGCAAGAAACGGAACAACAGCGGACGAAATCGCAGATATTGACCGAAAAATTGCAGCTCTTGAAGAGGAAGAAAGAGTTGTTAATGCAGGAGTAGCACTTGATAAAGGAAAAACTCGGAATGTCAAAGAATTTAAGCCGATTGAGTCAATTACTGCAGCAGAATTGGACGAGATAAACATGGAACCCATTGATTGGCTTGTAGATAAAATCCTTCCCGTGGGTCTTTCCATTTTAGGGGCACCAAGTAAATATTACAAGTCTTATATGGCACTAGGTCTTTGTGTAGCAATATGTCAGGGAGCTAAGTTTCTCGGATTTGATTGTACAAAACATGATTGTCTGTATTTTGATTTAGAAAGTACAAAAAGAAGACCGAAAAATCGACTGGATCAGATTGTAGGAACGGGGACAAAAAAACCAGACAATCTTCATATTATCACAGGAGACCAAAGCCCGGGAAGAATTGGAGAGGGATTTGAAGAACAAGTTGAGTATCAGTTACAAAAATATCCAAATATAAAATTGATTGTAATTGATGTCTTTCAGCTAATCAGACAGCCAGCAAAGAGAAATCAAACCGGATACGACCGGGATTATGAGGATTTTCGAGCATTAAAGCAAATTGTTGATAAGCATGACATTGGTGTTTTGCTGATTCATCACACAAGGAAAATGAAAGACCCGTCAGATGTATTCAATGAATTATCTGGATCAACTGGAATGCTAGGAGCTCAAGATTGTGCGTGGTTGATTTCAAAAAAAGATAGATCAGATAATGAAGCAACGCTACATATTACCGGGCGTGATTTAGATAATCGAGACTTAAAAATCGAGTTTGATAAAAAGTTTTTTCAATGGAGATATATAGGAACTGAAGAAGAAGTTGAAGCACGCAGGAGAGAGACAGCATATATGCAAAGCCCGATTAGAGAAACGATTATCAAATTAGTGGGACAAGGTTCTGGACATTGGGAAGGTAGGTCTGAAGAGATAAAAAACGCGAGCAAGTATTTATCTCAAGAAATTTATGAAGATGTGAGAAATATAGGTAAATTCATTAGAGAATATAGTGACCTTCTGCAAGGTATTGACGGAGTTAATGCAATCCCGGGAAACACAAAGACAAGAAAGTGGAAATTTAATGATACAAACGCTACTAATAATATTGATGCTACAAACGATACTAATGCTACTCAAATGAAGCTTAGGTATCAAGGGTAGCGTTGTAGCATTGGTATTTATACACAGAAAGGATAGAAGAAAATGAGAAAACATAAGAGAAAATTTGAAGATTATGAAGAAATTGCACTGTGTCTCCGCACTGCCAAACAGTTATTATATCGAACAGAAGTTATCTTTCACCGTGCACCATATGCGGATGCAATGACAACAATATATAAGAAATTAGACAGGATAATCAGCAAGACAGAAGATGAAATGTTTGCAGATTATCCGGACAGAGCAAATGTGAATGTATTTTATGGTGGTGATGATTATCGTTTATTCCTTAGAGCAAAACATGACTATATTTATTCTTCATTTGGTTACAGCTCTCTGGATTTGGTTGATGCATTTGCAATTTTGACAAGAGATGGCGCGGTATTGCTGTCTGATGATGCAAAAGTTACATTTGAAGAAGATGCAATGCTGTCAAAAATCGTTAAAAATATGATTTGGAGAAAGGAAGAAATGGAATGCAACAAGAAGCAATAGACCAGCTCACCAGAATAGCAGATGCCTTAGAGGGAATAGAAACAAGGCTTGACGCCCTGGAGGAGCTGCAGGACACAGCGGAACAGTTGAGAGAGTGCATTGGCTATGAAAGACCGGCACGATATGCACCGCCAGGCTCAAAAGGATTTAACTTCCTCCACATTGGTGGAACTGTTTATAAGGATTAACACAAAAAATAGGGGACTGCCTGAAACAGTCACCCCGTTATATACCCTTAATGCACGGGCGGGCGCATTTGGAAAGGATACGCCTACATAATAGCATGGATTGATAAGAAAGGACAAGTGATATTATGAATCATGAAGAATTGATGAAGAAACTTGATACAGTTATTTGCAACTTGAATGATGATGGACTTGCGCTCATGTATTATTTCATCGGAGATATGCATGAAATTGAAAAATACAATATCAATACTTCATCGGATAGACTTGAAGAAATTAAGCTACTTGAAAAGAGACAGGACGCCAAAGAAGAGGAAGTGAAGCAAAAGAGAAAGCTTGAAGAAATGGAAGCAGAAGAAAGGAAAAAGAAAGCTGCTATATCTTCTCTAACAGGAAAAGAGCGGAAATTCTGGGATAAAATAGAAAAGGTTTGTAAAATGGATATTTCGCGGTATACCATGAAGACTTGGCAGACGATGCTACTTGCTAAAATATATAATAACAATTATTTAGATGCCAGTTATAAAACATTCTGCTTTGGCTTTCATCAGGGGCTGAAATATGCAGAAAACAGAATGAAAACGCAGAAACTTGTATAAAAAGTATTCCCGCTCTTCTGTGAATAGTACTCCAATACTGGAAACAGATGGCGGGGCAATTGTGGAGGAAAAGCAAATGATGAATAAAGAAAAAGCAACAAATATTTTTGAAAATAATTCATGCCTTATTAACGGGAGAGACGTGATCCCGATATCTGTAGCAGATGAGATTGTAGGACCGGAAGCGGTTAAATTTGCAAAACAGCCGGGAATGTTTAATGGGTTTGGAATAGGTGATACTTCCGTGTCCTATCTAACCAAAGAGGGTTTTTTTATGGCGGTAAGTTATCTGAATGTGAAGGAATATTCAGATAAATAACGAACGTTCACAAAACAACACGAAATAACTGCCCTTCCTGGAATGGTGCGCCAACATCGGAACGGGACGGCAGCATAAAGAAAAGGAGAGCAATAAAATGAGATTCAGTCAGATATTTTTAACAATGGGATATAACACAGTGGTAAAAGTTGATAAGGTAACAGAAATTAAGCCAACAGAGAGCGGAAACACTATGGATGCGGAATATATAGGAGCGTTTAAACGCTTCGACCGGATACCGAAAGAAATTTGGTCTGCCCGTGTTTGTACGTTTTTCGCAGAAGGTGAAGATAAACTTCTTGTTGTGATTGAGAGGGACAATGATGATAAAAATTAAGATATCGTATAATACAGATGAAGAGCTTGCCGGTGTGATCCGGCTGCTCTCTCCGGTGATGAAGTCTTGGAGAGTATCCAGGAATAAAGAGGGACGATATAAAAAGGCTTATGCTGAACTCCGAGGGAACACGGAGAAAGCCGAGAAGAAAGTGAATTAAAGCAGGAATGAAGCCCGGGGAAAGCATGAGAAAGAAATATCCGAATCTAATTCCGAACAGCGAGCGAAGCCCGGAGAAACTACGGAAAATAGGAAGAAAGGGCGGTATTAAGTCAGGTGAGGCAAGGAGAAAGAAACGGGATCAGGAGAAAATGGCTAAGATGTTGCTGCAGATGCTGAGGGAAAGCCCAGAGGCAAAAGAAAATATAGAAGAATTAAAGAGGATTTTCGGAAAATAAAATAGTGGATGATAAACAACGCTCTGCATAGTATAAATACGGAGCGTTTTGTATTGTGTAATGTTGAAAAATAGAATATTATGAAGGTAGGTTTTAGATATACGGAGGAGAAAAAGATGATTACTATTGCTCGTTGCTTATCAGAAGATTATATTCATTCATCAAAATTAAAAAATTTTTGTTCCAGTCACGGGATGACTGTGAGCGAAAATAAACCAGAGTTGTTAAGACAAATTATAGAATTTGCAGGTGAAGATGAAAGCAGTGAAAAGTATGTGGAAACATATGATTGGCTTTTAGAGGCTATTAAAGAAGGCAGTAAAGAATTTTGCTTGAAAAGAGTTTACGTTCCAGAAGAAAGTATTGAAAACTTAGAACAAATAATTTCTAGTAAATATGATTCATGCCCTAGAAGTGATATCTTATCTTTTAAAAGCAAAGAAACTGCTTCTTTGGTTGATTATCAAATAGAAAATGATGAACAAGGAATAGCATCAAAAATATCGTTTGTTTTTTCAACTATGGTTTTAGAAGGGGATCAAGAAAATGAGCGAGGAAATAGAATTATTTATCCTATATATATAGATTTGTATATAAATGAAGGCTTTTTTGTGGGACGGTATAAGCCAAAGACAACTATTTATAAATGTAGTGAGAATGACATAGTGTATAAAGAAAATCGATTCAAACCACTTGATGAAACAGGAAAATTAATAGAAAGTTTGGGGAAAATTTTAAAAACAGAAAATATGGATATTAATCCTAGTCAGAAATTTGGAAAAATGATGTATAAATTATATCAAAAATATTCTTTTACACCTGCAGATATACAAAGTCAAATAGATTCGTTAAAAGATATAAAAGAAGATTTTGTAAATAATATATTTAAAAGACTGAACTTAAACATACTAAATAAGAAAAAAGCTAAGATGGATCTAGATATATTTTTGGAAAAATTTATTTCAATTAATGGGGAACGAGAGAAGGTATTTAAGGAGGATCGAGAGGCATATTTAATCAAGATTTCATCGGATGATATTATGCAGATGACAAGAATTGATACAGCATCTACGGGAAATCGTCCATTACAATGTAGTGAGACATTTTTTGATGGAAAAAAGTCAATATTAAATACTAAGGAATGTAAAAATCTTCACTTGTGTTACAATAGAAAAAGAGGTTATTTGGGGTGTTTTACGGTACAGTTTTCAGTTACTAAAGGATGGGGAGTAATAAAAACATATTATGTTCCAGAGGAGGATGACATACAGAATGTTTTACAAACAGTTTTTGAAAATTATTGATATTTTAGATAAATCCTTTGTCGAAGAATTTGATTTTTGGCTTGCTACTCTGCCGGAAAGAATAGCAAAAACGATTTCGGTATCCACGGTTGCTTCTCGATTCGAGGTAAAATACAGTGCAGCAAATGCTATTATAAATTTTGCAGAAAAGGAAGGCATATTAAGAAAGAGATATTTGGTTGTATGTAGTAATGAAGAATGTCAGTTTTTTTATGATGATTTTGATGCAGATGAACTTATAAAAGTAATGGGGGAGAAAGTGTATTGTCATAATTGTAGCAAAGAATTTTAGATGGATATACGCTGAAAATT